>Ga0209797_10001679_pt1 | contig 11168 bp, 12 predicted proteins | sample DOMMetBare3Fresh_2_FD_187472 | JGI IMG/M metagenome (GOLD analysis project Ga0209797, IMG submission 187472) | Wetland sediment microbial communities from St. Louis River estuary, USA, under dissolved organic matter induced mercury methylation -... | ecosystem: Environmental > Aquatic >...
ACGTCACGATGGATCAGGCCGAGCCGGGCCACGTAACCGAGCGCCATCGCGCACTTGAACCCGACCTCGACGATCTGTTCCAGCGGCAGCAAGGCATCGGGCTGGCAGTAGGCCCTGAGCGTGGTGCCGGGCACATACTCCATCACCAGGTGCGGGCACTTGGGGTCGGCCACCGCGTCGTAGATCTGCACCACGTTCGGGTGCTCGAGACGCCCGACGAGCGCTGCCTCGGCCGCGAAGAAGCGCTCGTACAGGTGCTCCTGGCCGTCGGCGGCCAGGCCCTCGGGCGCTCGCACGCACTTGATGGCCACTTCGCGGTTGCGGAAGTCATCGCGGGCGAGAAAGACCTCGCTGGTTGCGCCCTCACCCAGACGGCCGAGCACCCGGTACTTGCCGATCTGCTGCGGCGTGCTGTGGGATGCGGTTGCTGCAGGCAGCGCGCGCTGCGCGTATGGCTCTGGCGAGAGGGCGGTCATGGCGGGCGGATACGGGAGCGGGCTGCGTGATCTTGGCCACGCAAGGTGGCGGATGGTCCGGGGAACAGGGGCCGTGAACGGGCCCAGACCGGGGCTTTGACGCCGGCGAGGGCCCGCTGCGCCGGCCGTCCGTAAAATCGCTCGATGATCCAGGCCCAACAAGAGCTGCTCGCAGCGCTGGCGCAGGCGCTCGACGAAACGGCTCCGGGCCACGGCCTGACGCCCGCGTTCGAGTCGCCCAAGCAGGCCGCGCATGGTGACCTGGCCATCACCGCGGCGATGCCGCTGGCCAAACAGGCCAGGAGCGCGCCACGCGCGCTGGCGCAACGGCTCGTGGCCGCCCTGCAGCAGAAGCCCGCTGTGCAGCGGTGGGTCACTGCGCTGGAGGTCGCCGGGCCGGGCTTCATCAACCTGCGCCTGGCCGATGCGGCCAAGCAGGCGGTCGTGGCCGACGTGCTGGGCGCGCGCGATCGCTACGGCGTGCAGCCGCCCAACGGCCAGCACGTCTTGGTCGAGTTCGTCTCGGCCAACCCGACCGGCCCGCTGCACCTGGGCCATGCGCGCCAGGCCGCGCTTGGCGACGCGCTTTGCAACCTGTTCGCCACGCAGGGCTGGCAGGTCACGCGCGAGTTCTACTACAACGACGCCGGCGTGCAGATCGCCACCCTGGCGCATTCGGTGAAGGCACGCATCGACGGCCTGAAGCCGGGCGACGTCGCCTGGCCCGCGGACGCCTACAACGGCGACTACATCGCCGACATTGCCGCCGACTTCCTGGCTGGCAAGACGGTGGAGGCCCACGACCGCGCGTTCACCGCCTCGGGCGATCCGGACGACCTGGACGGCATCCGCGACTTCGCGGTGGCCTACCTGCGCCACGAGCAGGATCTCGACCTGCAGGCCTTCGGCCTGAAGTTCGACAACTACTTCCTCGAGTCGGGCCTGTACCGCGACGGCAAGGTCGAAGCGATGGTGCAGCGCCTGGTGGCCTCCGGCCACACCTACGAGAGCGACGGCGCCTTGTGGCTGCGCACCACGGCCTTCGGCGACGACAAGGACCGTGTGATGCGCAAGTCCGACGGCACGTACACCTATTTCGTTCCCGACGTGGCCTACCACGTGGACAAGTGGAAGCGCGGCTACACCAAGTGCATCAACCTGCAGGGCACCGACCATCACAGCACCGTGGCCCGGGTGCGCACCGGCCTGCAGGCCGCGGGCCTGGGCATCCCGGTGGGCTACCCGGACTACGTGCTGCACAAGATGGTCACCGTGATGAAGGGCGGCGCCGAGGTGAAGATCTCCAAGCGTGCCGGCAGCTACGTCACGCTGCGCGATCTGATCGACTGGACCAGCCGCGACGCGGTGCGCTTCTTCCTCATCAGCCGCAAGGCCGATACCGAATACACCTTCGACGTCGACCTGGCGCTGGCGCGCAACGACGAGAACCCGGTCTTCTACGTCCAGTACGCGCACGCGCGCATCTGCTCGGTGCTGGCGCTGTGGAAGGGCGAGCGGGGCGCGCTCGCCGACGCCGATCTGTCGTTGCTCACAGCCCCGACCGAGGCGTCGCTGATGCTCAACCTGGCCGACTATCCGGCAATGCTCGGGCGTGCGGCTGCCAGCCTCGCGCCGCACGATGTGGCCTTCTACGCGCGTTCGTTGGCGGCGGCGTTTCATTCCTATTACGCGGCCGAGCGTTTTCTGGTCGATGATGCGGCCCTGGCGCGTGCGCGCATGGCATTGCTGGCCGCCACGGCGCAGGTGCTTCGCAGTGCGCTGGCCGTGCTCGGCGTGTCCGCGCCCGAACGCATGGAACGCGAAACCCCTCGAGAGACCCAAGCAGCATGAATTTGCAACGCGGCGGCTTTGCCCTCGGATTGATCGTCGGCCTGTTGATCGGCCTGGCCCTGGCGCTCGTGGTGGCCTTGTACGTGACCAAGGTGCCGGTGCCTTTCGTCAACAAGGTACCCCAGCGCACGGCCGAGCAGGATGCGGCCGAGGCCGAACGCAACAAGAACTGGGATCCCAATGCCCCCTTGGCAGGCAAGACGCCGGTGATCAAGCCGGCAGCGCCGGCCGCCAGCTCGGCCCTGCCGCCGGGCATCGCGACGGCGCCACCGACCGTGCAGACGGGCAAGCCATCTGTCGCTACTGACGCAAGCAGCGCCAAACGCGACCCGGCAGCCATCCTCTCGGGACAGCAGCCGGGCGCACCGGTGGTCACGGCCACGCCCAAGTCCACCAAAACGGGTGCTGACCCGTTCACCTACTTCGTGCAGGTGGGCGCATTCGCGCGCGCCGAGGACGCCGAGCAGCAGCGTGCGCGCGTGAGCCTGATGGGAATGACAGCCAAGGTCAGTGAGCGTGAGCAGTCCGGCCGCACGATGTACCGCGTGCGCCTGGGGCCCTTCGACCGCAAGGAAGAGGCTGATGCGGCGCAGGAGAAACTGGCCGGCAACGGCGTCGAAGCGGCGCTGGTGCGGGTGGAACGCTGAATCCGAAACTTTCAAACATCAACATGAAGACGAGGACCATGAATCGACGCGAACTCACCCGAACGGCTGCGGCCGGCCTGATGCTCATCGCTGCCGGCGCTCGCGCGCAAGGCGCTCCGGCCGTCGAAGGGCGCGAATACGCACGCCTGGCCACGCCCGCGCCCGTGCCCTCGGGCGGCAAGATCGACGTGATCGAGTTCTTCTCCTACGCCTGCCCACATTGCTACGAGTTCGAGCCGCTGCTCGAGCAGTGGGCCAAGCGGCTGCCGCCTGACGTCGCTTTCAGGCGCGTGCCCGCGGCGTTCAACGCCCTGTGGGAGAGCTACGCCAAGGCCTATTACGCGCTGGAGGCCGTGGGCCTGCAGGAGATGCTGCACAAGCGCCTGTTTGCCGCGCTGCACGTCCAACGCATTCGTCTCGACAAGGACAGCGACATGGCGGCCTGGGTGGGCAGCAATGGCGGCGACGCGGCCAAGTTCACCGAGGCCACCAAGTCGTTCGGCGTGCAGACCAAGATGCGTCAGGCCAAGCAACTGGCCGAGGCCTACAAGATCGACAGCGTCCCCACGATGGGCATCCATGGTCGCTGGTTCACTTCCGGCGGCTTGGCCGGCACGCACCAGCGGGCGCTGGAAGTGGCGGGTCAGCTGATCGAGCGGGCCCGCAAGGGCGCCTGAGGCCCACCCCCGATTCGGCCGATCCTGCGCAGGCGCCCTGACGGCGCCTGCCCGTTTCGTGCCAACGTGCACGGACGACTTGACCCGCGCCGCTAGAATGGCCTGCAAGTTTTGTGCCGCCATGAATCAGCGACTGACCCTGACCCTCCTTGTCCTGGCAACACTCGCCGGCCTGCCCGCGCAGGCCGAAAAGGCCGACCGCAGCAAGCCGCTGACGATCGAGGCCGACCTGCCCAGCACACTGGACCTGATCAACCAGGTGGTGGTCTTCAGTGGCAATGCCACGCTGGCGCAGGGCACGATGGCGATTCGCGCCGAGCGCATGGAACTGCGCACGCGGCCTGACGGGCATCGCAGTGCCACGGCGATCGGTGCGCCGGGCAAGCCGGCCACCTTCCGCCAGAAGCGCGACGGCCTGGACGAGTCGATCGAGGGCACGGCCGAGCGCATCGAATACGACAGCCGCGGCGACGTGGTGCGTTTCGTGGGTGCCGCCCAGGTGCGGCGCCTGCGCGCCAGCGCCCTGGCAGACGAGGTGAGCGGCAACGTGATCACCTACGACAACGGCAACGAGACCTTCAGCGTGCAAGGCACGGCCGGGCAGCCGGGCGCGGCCTCCGCGCCCAACGCCGGGCGGGTCCGCGTCGTCCTGACGCCGCCGCCCGAGTCGGGCGCGTCGGCGCCGAAGTGATGGACGCCACGGTCGTCGCCACGGCGCCGCCGAGCACGCTCACCACGGTGGCGAGCCGCCTGGAGGCGCGCGGGCTGCAAAAACGCTACGGCTCGCGCACCGTGGTCAAGGACGTGCACCTGGCTGTGGCGGCCGGCGAAGTGGTCGGGCTGCTCGGGCCCAACGGCGCCGGCAAGACGACCACCTTCTACATGGTGGTCGGCCTGCTGCGTGCCGACGCGGGCGAGATCACGATCGACGGCCAGCCGGTGCAGAACAAGCCGATCCACCAGCGCTCGCGCCTGGGGCTGTCGTACCTGCCGCAGGAAGCATCGATCTTTCGCAAGCTCACGGTCGAAGAGAACATCCGCGCCGTGCTCGAGCTTCAACAGGGGCCCAACGGGCGCGCGCTGCCGCCCGCCGACATCGACCGGCAGCTCGATGCGCTGCTGGCCGACCTGTCGATCGAGAAACTGCGCACCAGCCCGGCGCCGTCGTTGTCGGGCGGCGAACGACGCCGCGTCGAGATCGCGCGCGCGCTGGCGACATTGCCCCGCTTCATCCTGCTCGACGAACCCTTCGCCGGTGTCGACCCGATCGCGGTGATCGAGATCCAGCGCATCATCGGATTCCTCAAGGCGCGCGGCATCGGCGTTCTGATCACCGACCACAACGTGCGCGAGACGCTGGGCATCTGCGACCGCGCCTACATCATCAGCGAAGGCAACGTGCTCGCCGAAGGCACGCCCGACGCCATCGTCGAGAACCCGGACGTCCGCAAGGTCTATCTCGGCGAACACTTCCGAATGTAGGCATGAAGCCTTCATTGCAGGTCCGGCTCTCGCAGCATCTGGCGCTGACGCCGCAGCTGCAGCAGTCCATCCGGCTGCTGCAGCTGTCCACGCTCGAGCTGAACCAGGAAATCGAGCAGATGCTCGAGCAGAACCCTTTTCTGGAAGCCGACGAGGAAAGCGCTCCGGCGCGAGAAGAGCCGCCGCTGCCCGAGGTCAACACGCCGCAGCGCGACGACTACGTGGCCTCCGACGAGGGCGGCGACGACGCACCCCAAGGCGTCGACGGTGCCGAGTTCGGCACCACCGAGCGCGAGGACTGGTCCAACGGCACCGAGGGCGACGACTTCGACGGTATCCGTGAAACGCCGGCGGCCAACGGAAGCGCGACGGCGGGCGACAACGACGATTTCGAGCCTCAAGAGCGCTCGTCCCACGGGTTCACGCTGGCCGAGCACCTGGTGCAGCAGCTGGCGGGCATGCGCCTCGGTCCCGAGGACCGCGCTGCCGTGCAGGTGCTGATCGACTCGCTGGACGAGGACGGCTACCTCGCCGACTCGCTCGAGGCCATTGCCGAACAGCTGGCGCCCGACGCTGCCGAGCGCGAGGCGTTGCTCGAGCGCCTGACCGTGGCGCTCAAGTGGTTGCAGAGCCTGGAGCCGATCGGCGTGGGCGCGCGCGACCTCTCGGAGTGCCTCACGCTGCAGTTGCGGGCCCGTCCGCGCTGCGAGGCGCAGGCCGTGGCGATCATCGTCTGCAAACAACACCTGGACCTGCTGGCACGGCGCGACTTCAAGAAGCTCGCCGTGACCACCGGAGCCGACGACGAACTGCTCAAGGCCGCGCACGCGATGATCGTCGCCTGCGAGCCCAAGCCGGGACGGCCCTTCTCGCGCACCGAGGGTGCCGTGGTGGTGCCCGACGTGGTCGTGCAGAAGACCGCCCGCGGCTGGAAGGTGGTACTCAATCCCGACGTGATGCCCCGGCTGCGCATCAACAACCTGTACGCACAGGCGATCCGCGGCAACCGCGGCAACGGCGCGTCGCCGCTGGCGGCTCGCCTGCAGGAAGCGCGCTGGTTCGTCAAGAACGTGCAGCAGCGCTTCGACACCATCGTGCGCGTCTCGCAGGCCATCGTCGAGCGCCAGAAGGGGTTCTTCACGCACGGCGAGATCGCGATGCGACCGTTGGTGCTGCGCGAGATCGCCGACGAACTCGGGTTGCACGAGAGCACCATCTCGCGCGTGACCACCGCAAAGTACATGGCCACGCCGCTGGGCACCTTCGAGCTCAAGTATTTCTTCGGCTCGGCGCTGGCCACCGAGGCGGGTGGCAATGCGTCGTCGACCGCGGTGCGCGCCCTGATCAGGCAACTGGTGGCCGTGGAAAGCGCCGACAAGCCGCTGTCGGACCACCAGCTCTCGGCCATGCTGGCCGAGCAGGGCATCACGGTGGCGCGACGCACCGTGGCCAAGTACCGCGAAGCGCTCAAGATCGCGCCGGCCAACCTGCGGCGCGCGATATGACCCGCCCCCGCGTGGGGGCCAAGGCCCGTGGCTCCAAGCTGACCTGCGGCCTGCAAGGCACGCCGGCGGCGCGGCGTCGGCTCGGCCACGTGGGTGCGGAGTGAACGGCGATCTGTTCCTGCCTTGCGCGCAAGGCGTCGAGCCGTTGCTGGCCGAGGAGTGCAGGAGCCTGCTGGCATCCGACGCGAAAGTGACCGAGCATCGTGGCGGTGTGACGGTACGCGCCGACGAGCGCGTCGCGATGCAGCTCAACCTCGAAAGCCGCCTCGCGCAGCGCGTGCTGTGGCCGCTCGCGCAGGGCGCCTACCACAATGAGCTCGACATCTACCAGCTCGCGCGCGGCGTCGACTGGCCGCGCTGGATCACTCCGCAACAGACCCTGCGGGTGGACACGACCGCACAGCGCTCGCCGCTGCAAAGCCTGAACTTCGCGACCCTGCGCGTGAAGGACGCCGTGTGCGACGTGATCCGTGAGGCAACCGGCGAGCGTCCAAGCGTTGACACGCGCAACCCCGACCTGCCGCTGGCGCTGCACCTGACGGCCACCCACGCGACGCTCTATGCCGACACGTCGGGCGAGGCGCTGTTCAAGCGCGGCTGGCGCGACGCGGGCGCGCTCAAGGGCGAAGCGCCGCTGAAGGAGACGCTCGCCGCCGCGATGCTCGCCGCCGCCGGTTGGCGAGGCGAATCGCAGAACGGGCCGCTGTTCGATCCGTTCTGCGGCGCCGGCACGATCGCGATCGAGGCCGCGCAGATCGCCTGCGGCATCGCGCCGGGCGCGAACCGCCACTTCGCGTTCGAGCGCCTGGCGCCCTGGCGCATCCACCTGGGCGCCTGGCGCGAGCTGCGCGAGGCTGCGCGCGCGCGCGTGCACGCCAGCGCGGTGCCGATCTTCGCCGGCGACGTGAGCTTTCGCATGACCGACTTCGCCACCCGAAATGCGCAGCGTGCGGGCGTCAAGGAAGCGATCGAGTTCAGGACCGCCGATGCACTGCAGCGCATGCCGCCGGCGCCGTCCGGCACGATGGTGCTCAACCCGCCGTACGGCGAGCGCATCGAAGCCAAGGGCTCCTCAGGACGCCAGGCGATCGACGGCGGCGGACCGCCGGCCGAGTTCTTCGCCGCGCTGGCCGCCCACTGGAAGCGCCACTACGCCGGCTGGACCGCCTGGGTGTTGACGCCCGAGATGAAACTGCCTTCACTGGTGCGCCTGAAGGAGAGCCGCCGCGTGCCGCTGTGGAACGGCCCGATCGAGTGCCGGCTCTTTCGCTTCGACATGGTGGCCGGCTCGGCGCGCGGCTGAGTGCATCCAAGGGGGTGCTGGGTGGCATCCAAGCAGGCTGACACCCCTTTGCTGAGGCGCCTGCGGATCCTCAGCGCTGACCGAAGCGCGCCAGGATCGAACCGATGTCGCCGATGCCTCCACCCTCGGGGATCTGCCCATCTGGCGTGGCCTGGTCGACCATCTGCGGCAGCAGCTGCGACAACTGGCCCAGCAGATCGCCCTGGTCCATCCCGGTGTGCTGCCTGAGCTTGCCGAGGATGTCGCCACCCAGCACGCCACCGAGCTGATCGGGCGAAATCGGCAGGTTCTCGCCCTTGCCGATCCAGGAACTCATCACGTCGCCCAGGCCGCCGCGCTGGAACTGTTCGGCCAGGCCCGCGAGGCCTCCCAACCCGTCGCCGGCGCTGCCGCCGCGTTGCGCGAGCATGCCGGCGAGGATCTGCACCAGCGTGCCGGCGCCACCGCCTTGCTGTGGCTGCTGCTGGGCACCGCCGAGCACGCTGCCCAGCACCGAATCGAGTAGACCCATGGAGAACTCCCTGGAGAAGGTGGAACGAAGCGGCCGATTGTGGATGCGGTGCGTGACCGTGCCAAGCGCACATCCCCTCACAGGCTGTCGAGTCGCATCACGCGGTCGCCCGGTGCCGGCACGCACCCGGGCTCGATCGACGTCCAGCCTTCGCGGACCACGACGTGCTGGCTGTCGTGGCACAACTCGATGCGCCGCGCCTCGGGCAGGCGACGGCGCACGAAGGCTTCGATCGATGCCGGAACGCTGATGCGCAAGCGCATCGCGGCCACGTCGTCCTCGGGATGATCGTCGGTGTGCAGCCAGGGCACGAAGGCGGCGGCGAGCATCAGCCAGCGCGAGTTCACGTCGACCATGGCGGGCGCATAGCCTTCTCGGGCGAGCCAGCGCCTGGCGTGCTCGCGGGGGGCTTCGCCACCGGTGCCATCGAGCGCGCCCCAGGCGCTGGCGAGCAGTTCGATCACCCACTGGTTGCAGTTCTGGTAGCGCGTGCCCAAGGCAAACGCATTGGCGCTGTAGGCGGCGCCGAGCAGGCCCAGCGCGCGCGGCGTGTCGAGCGCGACGCGTTCGAGCGCCTCGGACGGGGCGCTCGGCAGCAGCACGATCGACACGTAGCCGGACGACGGGTTGTCGGTACCGAAAAGGAAGCCCGCGATACCCTGGTCGTACAGCCGCGGTTGGCGTTCGTCGCAGGCGTAGTAGAGCTGGCGCACCGACCAGGGGCCGTTGGCGCTGGCCGCGAGGCTGACGCCCGCATGCGAATAGCGCAGCCCGAAACGGTCGAGGTTGGTGCCCGAGCGCGCGATCAGCGCGACCGTGTGGCCCGAGGCTTCGAGTTCACGCTTGACGACCGCCGCGAAGGCCAGCAGCCGGTCCTGCTGCACGGCCGACAGCGGCGTCTGCAAGTCGCACAGCGGCAGCGATGCGGCCTGCGCGACGCCGCCGAAGATCCACGCCGCCGCTGCCAGGAGCAGCGCGCGCGCCCTCACATCCGCGCGGTCACGGGCCGGGCATCGATCTCGCGCTTCCAGTCGTCGGCCAGCACGAGGAAGAAGGCCGCTTGCGTGTCGGCGCGCGCGAACTCCAGCCCGTACGGACGTGCACGCGCGCTCACGGTGTCGCCGCGTGCCAGGCCTTGCTGGTCGAAGGTGGCTTGCGGCAGCACCAGCACAAACGCGCTGTCCGCGCCGTCGCGCCCCACGGCCTGCAGCGCCACTTGCACCATGCCCGGCCGGTCGGCCGCCGCGGTCACGGCTTCGATGCGGTAGTCACCGGCGGCCACCTTCGCGGGCGCGGTCGAGCTGCCGCTCGATCCCTTGATCGAGTCGGACACGCTGCCCGACGAGGCCGAGCCGGCGCTCGACGCCGAGGACGCCAGGCTCTCGGCGAGCGCGGGCACGTGAAGTGCGGCCGCCAGGCAGGCGGCACCGGCGATGCGAAGTTGGTCGCGACGGCTCATGGACAGGCTCCTCTCGGGCAGGTGGACGGCAGGGGCCGAGAATAGCGCGCGACCGTGGCCGTCGCGTATCAGAACGCGACGGCGATCGCGGCCATCAGCGCCAATGGAGCCGTGTCCGCACGCAGCACGCGTGGCCCGAGCTGCACCATCGTGAAGCCGCGCAACAGCGCCAGCCGCTCCTCATCGTCGGTGAAGCCGCCTTCAGGACCGCTCAGCGCAACGCACGAGGCGAGCGTCGGTGCCGCGGCGATCATGTCGCGGCAAGCCCGCGCATCGCGCCAGCCCAGGAGCCAGCGCGCGTCGGTCGACGCCACCGCGGTCCCGAGGCCGGCCAGCCACGCCGTCAATGCCAGCGGCGCGCCCACCTCGGGCACCCGGTTGCGGCCGCACTGCTCGCAGGCCGCCACCGCAATCGCCTGCCAGTGCGCGCGCCGCTTGTCGGCGCGCTCGCCGACCAGTCGCAGCACCGACCGCTCGGAGGTCAGGGGCTGGATCGCGGCGACGCCCAGTTCGGTGGCCTTCTCGACCACGAAGTCCATCCGGTCGCCCGTGAGCACGGACAACGCCAGCGTCACGGCGACCGGCAACTCACGCTCGACCGTGCGGTGCTCGATCAGCTGCACGCGCACCTCGCGCTTGCCCATCGACGCGATGCGCGCGCACCACTCGCCGCCCTGGCCGTCGAACAACGTGACGGGATCGTCAGGCTGCAGGCGCAGCACCTGAGCGTGGCGGGTGGCCGCGTCACCGAGCGTCGTCTCGACGCCAGCGGCAATCGGCTGCGGAATGAACAGGCGCGGCGGCATCAGGCCGCGATCATGGCACCGTGCTCAGGCCTTCGGAGCGTCGCGCAACTCGCGGCGCAGGATCTTGCCCACCGGGGTCTTCGGCAGCTCGGTGCGGAACTCGACGATCTTGGGTCGCTTGTAGCCCGTGAGGTTGGCCTCGCAATAGGCCTTCACGTCGGCCGCCGTGACCTTCACGTCCTTCCTGACGATCACCACCTTGACCGCCTCGCCCGCCTTCTCGTCGGGGACGCCGACCGCAGCGCACTCGAGCACGCCGGGCATCTGCGTGAGCACGTCCTCGACCTCGTTCGGGTAGACGTTGAAGCCGCTGACCAGGATCATGTCCTTCTTGCGGTCCACGATCTTGAAATAGCCGCGCTCGTCGACCACGCCGATGTCGCCGGTGCGGAAGAACCCGTCGGCGGTCATCACCTTGGCCGTCTCGTCCGGGCGCTGCCAGTAGCCGGCC
>Ga0209797_10001680_pt1 | contig 11167 bp, 3 predicted proteins | sample DOMMetBare3Fresh_2_FD_187472 | JGI IMG/M metagenome (GOLD analysis project Ga0209797, IMG submission 187472) | Wetland sediment microbial communities from St. Louis River estuary, USA, under dissolved organic matter induced mercury methylation -... | ecosystem: Environmental > Aquatic >...
GCGCAGCGTTATGACGCCGCCGGTGCGGCGCAGGGCAGCGAGTTTCGCGTCAACACGCTGACGGTCGACAACCAGCAGTTCGCGACCGTGGCGATGGCCGCCGATGGCGGCTTCGTGGTGTCCTGGTCCACCGGCGTGGGCAGCGGCACGACATCGGGCGTGCGGGCCCAGCGGTATGACGCCGCCGGTGTCGCCCAGGGCGGCGAAATCCAGGTCAATACCTACGTCAGCAACGACCAGCAGTACTCGGCGATTGCGATCGGCGCCGACGGCGATTTCGTGATCACGTGGTCGAGCCAGTTGCAGGACGGCTCGGGCTGGGGCGTCTACGGCCAGCGCTTCGACGAAGTCGGCAACAAGCTCGGCTTGGAGTTCAGCGTCAATTCGACGACGCTCAATGATCAGGTGTTTGCCGACGTCGCAATGGCCGCCGATGGGCGCTTTGTCGTCACCTGGCAGAGCGCCTTGCAGGACGGCGACCTCACGGGCATCTATGCCCAGCGCTACGCCGCGGACGGCAGCACGGTCGGTGGCGAGTTCCTCGTCAACACGTTCACTGCTAACGATCAGTCGCGACCCGCGGTTGTCATCGACCGCAACGGCAACTTCACGGTGGTCTGGGCCAGCAATCTGCAGGACGGTGGCGGACAGGGGATCTACGGCCAGCGCTATGCGTGGTCCGGCACTTTGCTGGGCGCCGAGTTCCAGGTCAACACCACCACCGCCGGCGACCAGCTTTCCGCAGCGGTGGCCATGGTCGGCGATGGTCGCTTCGTCGTTGCATGGAGCGGCAATGGACCAGGCGACACCGACGGTGTGTTCATTCGCCGCTATGGGCCGGCGACCACGGAAGCCGGTGGCACGGCGATGTTCCAGGTGGTGCTGGAAGCGGCCCCGACGGGCGACGTGATCATCCCGCTCAGCTTGGCCGACGGTACCGAAGGCACCTTGTCGACCGCCTCGCTGACATTCACGGCGGCCAACTGGAACGTTGCTCAGACCATCACCGTGACCGGAGTGCAGGACTTCATCAATGACGGCGACGTGGCCTGCACGCTGGTGCTCGGTGCCGCGACCAGCAGCGACGGAAGGTTCAGTGGGTTGAATCCTGCCGACCTCACGGTCACCAACCTGGAAGTGCCGAACGTGGCGCCGGTCCACACGGTGCCGGGCGCGCAGGCAGTCGATGAGGATACGGCGCTGGTGTTCTCGTCGGCCAATGGCAACGCCATTGCCGTCAGCGATGTGGACGCGGGCACCCACGCGCTGCAGATGACCCTGTCGATGACCAATGGAATCCTGACACTGGGCGGCGTATCAGGCCTGAGCTTCACGGCGGGCACGAACGGCTCGGCAACGATGACCTTCAGCGGAACCGTCGCCGACATCAATGCGGCACTCGACGGCTTGCGCTTCGACCCGACCGGCGACTTCAACGGGTCTGCGCTCCTGACGGTGAGCACGAACGACCAGGGCAACTCGGGCACCGGTGGGGCGCAGTCGGACACGGATGCGGTGACGATCACGGTGGCGCCGATCAACGACGCCCCGACCGCGACCAACCTCAATGCCGCGCAGTCCTATACCGAGGACACACCGCTTGCGCTGACGGCCATCGTGGCCAGCGATATCGACAGCCCCACCGTCACCGCGACGCTGACCCTGTCGAATGCTGCGGCGGGCAGCCTGAATACCGGCACCTCGGGCGCGGTCACCTCGACCTACAACGCCTTGTCCGGGGTGTGGAGTGCCAGCGGTGCCGTGGCCGACGTCAACGCGCTGCTGGCCGGCCTGACGTTCACGCCGACGGCGGACTTCAGCGGCAGTTTCACGATCGCCACCAGCGTGTCCGACGGCGTGGCCGCACCCGTCACCGGGACCAAGGCCATCACCGGCATCGCGGTCAACGACGCACCGATCCGAACCGCCGGAACCGTGGCCAACCTGACGGTGCTGGAGGACTCCGGAGTCACTTCGATGGGCCTCGGCGGTGTGGCCTATGGCCCGGGCGGCGGCGCCGACGAGAGCGGGCAAACGCTCAGCTACACAGTCACAGTCCTGCCGTCGAGCACCATTGGCAATGTGTTCCTGGCCGATGGCACCACGCAGGTCACGCTCGGTTCCTATACCCTGGCCGAGATCCAGGGCATGCAGTTCAAGACGACCGCCAACGCGAGTGGCGTCACCGGCTTCCAGTACAACGTCACGGACTCCGGAGGCACGGCCAACGGCGGATCGAACAGCATCGGCGAGTTCGTCCTGATCACTGTCACCGCGGTCAACGACGCACCAACGCTGGGTGCCATCGCGCTCAATCCGGCTTTCACCGAGGCGGCAGGGCAGGGTACGCAAGCCGCGGCCGTCAACGTGTTCGGCAGCGCAGCGGCGAGTCCCTTCGAGTCCACGGACAGGATCACCGGGCTGACCTTCACCGTCAGTGGCCTCGCGGACGGCGCCAACGAAGTCGTCGTGGTCGACGGCCGGACCATCACGCTGGGGGCGAACAGCTCCGGAACGACCGTGACCAACGGCCTGACGTACAGCACGACGCTCAGCGGCAGCACGGCCACGGTGGTGCTGTCAGGGGGCACGCTGACCACGGCGGCGACGCAGACCCTGATCAACGGCATCACCTACCAGAACACCCATACCGACAACCCGACTGCGGGCAACCGCGTCGTCACGCTCACGCAGATCAAGGACAACGGCGGTACGGCCAACGCGGGCGTGGACACGACGTCGCTGGCGATCAGCTCGACGGTGACGGTCAGCGGGGTCAACGATGCCCCAACCGGCGCGCCGGTGGTGACGGGCGTCGCGACCGAAGGTCAGACGCTCGCCGCCGACACGGCAACGATCGCCGATTCCGAGGGACTCGGCGCGCTCTCGTACCAGTGGCAGCGCAACGGGTTCAACATCATCGGTGCCAATGGCGGCACGTATACCTTGGGTGATGCCGACGTGGGCACCAGCATCCGCGTTGTCGTCTCCTACACCGACGGCCGCGGCTCGCTGGAGAGTCTGACCAGTGCCGCGGTCGGCCCGGTGGCCAACGTCAACGACGTGCCCACGGGTGCACCGGTCGTCACGGGCACACCCACCGAGGACCAGGTCCTCACGGCCGACACGGCATCGATCGCCGATGCCGACGGCCTGGGTGCCTTCAGCTACCAGTGGCAGCGCGATGGATCGAACATCGTCGGCGCCACTGGCGGCACGTATTCGTTGAGTGATGCTGATGTCGGCACCAACATCCGCGTCGTGGTCTCGTACATCGATGGTCAAGGGACGGCCGAGAGCCTGACCAGTGCCGCAGTCGGCCCCATCGCCAACGTGAACGATGCACCGACGGGAACGGTCACCATCGACGACGCGACACCGACCCAAGGCCAGACACTCACCGCATCAAGCACCGTGACCGACGCGGATGGCCTGGGCGTCATCACCTACACCTGGAAAGCCGACGGCGGAACCGTCGGTACCGGCGCCAGCCATGTCGTCACCGAAGCCGAGGTCGGCAAGCTCATCACCGTCGAAGTCAGCTACACCGACGGCCGCGGCACGCCTGAGTTGGTCAGCTCGGCGCCCACGGCGGCGGTGGCCAACGTCAACGATGCACCCACGGGTGCTCCTGTGGTGACGGGCACACCCGCAGAAAACCAGGTCCTGACCGCCAATACCGCGACCATTGCCGACGCCGACGGCCTGGGCACCTTCAGCTACCAGTGGCAGCGCGATGGATCGAACATCGCCGGCGCCACAGGCGGCACGTATGCGTTGGGCGACGCCGACGTCGGCACCAACATTCGCGTCGTCGTTTCCTACACCGACGGTCACGGCACGCTGGAGAGCCTGACCAGCGCCGCGGTCGGTCCGGTGGCCAACGTCAACGATGCACCGACAGGCGCGCCCGTGGTCACGGGGACTTCAACGGAGGACCAGGTGCTGGCCGCCAGCACCGCAACGATCGCGGATGCCGATGGCCTGGGCACCTTCAGCTACCAGTGGCAGCGCGATGGATCGAACATCGTCGGCGCCACAGGCGGCACGTATACGCTGGGCGACGCCGACGTCGGCAGCAACATCCGGGTGGTCGTCTCGTACATCGATGGTCAAGGGACGGCCGAGAGCCTGACCAGTGCTGCCGTCGGCCCGATCGCCAACGTCAACGATGCGCCCAGCGCCACCAACCTGGGCACACCCGAGACCTACAACCAGAACACGCCGCTGGCGCTCGTGCCGATCGTCGTCAGCGATATCGACAGCGCCGCCGTCAGCGTCACCCTGACCCTGTCGAACGTGGCGGCCGGCAGCCTGAACACCGGCACATCGGGCGGCATCACCTCGACATACGACGCGAGCTCAGGGGTGTGGTCGGCCAGCGGAGCCATCGCCGACGTCAACGCACTGCTTGCGGGCCTGAGCTTCACGCCAGCGGCCAACTTCAATGCCAACTTCACCATCGCCGCCCGAGTGTCCGACGGTGTTGCCCCGCCCGTCACCGGCAGCAAGGCCATCTCCGGCGTGGCTCCCAATCAGGCACCCGTCATCACGACGGCGACCCTGAGCCTGCAACCGGGCCAGCCCGTGACCGTGAGTCCAGCCCAGCTCAACGCCAGCGACGCCGACACACCTGCGTCGATGCTGGTCTTCAACGTCAGCAACGTGAGCGGTGGCCGGTTCGAGCTCATCAGCGCTCCGGGCGTGCCGGTCACGCAGTTCACCCAGCCCGAACTGGTACAAGGGCTGGTGCGCTTCGTGCCGACCAGCGTAGTTCCGGCGCCGCGATTCGACGTCATGGCCTCGGACGGCAGTGCCAGCAGCGCCGTGATCACAGTGGTGGTCAATGTCGGTTTCTCGCAGCCTTCGCCGCCGGTGATACCGGCACCGACGACCCCACCGCCCGGCGAGGCGATCGATCCCGGCGCCCCTGCGTCGACTTCACCCGGCAGCGCGACCAGCGACGCGGTGGCCTCGCGCACGGTGCTGCCACGGGGCGGTGACATCACCTCTGCTCTCGGCATCGAGGACACCCAGTTCACCTACACGGGTACCGCGCCGTTCACGCACCCGACCCCCCCTCTGGAACGCGCGACCCGTGTGTCGCATGAACTCGTGGCCAAGTCGCCGTTCGACCTGGACCTGACCATCGCCCCCGATGCCTACCTGCTGCGCACCGCCTACCTGCAGGCCCTCGAAGGGCCGGCACTCCATGGCGGTGATCTGCATGCAGGCACACGCGAGGGTGGCGCCCAGGGGGGGTCGCAAGCCGACGACGATGGCGGCGCAACGTCACCGCTGGTCGTGAAGGCGGCGCAGGCTGCCGGGGTCGCCCTGACGGTGGGTACGGTGCTCTGGGCGCTGCGCGCCACCGGCCTGGCGGCCAGCCTGTTCAGCTCACTGCCAGCCTGGCGCCACGTGGACCTGCTGGCCGTGCTGCCCGATGACGAGGATGAGGACGAATGGGACGGCGACGCCGACGCCGAGGGCCAGCGCGACGAGCAGGCCGTGGGCGACATGCTCGAACCGGCCGAGCGAGGAGACGCATGATGCAGGCACGTTCATCGATTCATCTCGGGCCGATTGCGCGCGTCAGCCTCGGCGTGATCGCGCTGCTGATCAGCCTGCTGCTGGTGACCGACATCGTCCTGGGTGTGATGCCCAGTCGGACCCAGGCCGAGCGCCTCACCCGTCAGCGCGTCGCCGAGAACATCGCCGTCCAGCTCACCAGCTTGCTCCAGGCCGGCGACGAGGCGATGGTCGGCAAGACGATCCAGGCGGTGCTCAGCCGGGATGCCGACATCCACGCCATCAGCGTTCGCCGCAGCGACGGCTCGACCCTGATGCAACGGGGGCACGACGGGGACGCGAAGATGGCGGATTTCGGCCAGAAGTCCACCGTCAATCAGCTGCGCGTGCCCATCCTCGCAGGCACCCGACCCTGGGGCGAAGTCGAGGTGAGGTTCTCGGATGCCGAACCGCACACGTTGCGGGGATGGCTGACCGAACCTGCACTGCAACTGTTCCTCGTCCTCGGGATGGGCGGCTTTGCGTTGTGCTACGTCTACCTGCGGCGGGCCATGCACTACCTCGACCCGGCGGCGGCGGTGCCTGATCGCGTGCGCAAGGCATTCGACACCTTGACCGAGGGCGTCGTCATCCTCGACCAGAAGTCGCAGATCGTGCTGGCCAACAAGGCCTTCCGCGAGCTCGACCCGGAGCCCGGCACCCAGTTCAACGGCCAGCGCATCGGAACCCTGACGTGGCTGGTGCCCAGCGCGCAGGAGCCGTCCGCGAAGCCCCCACCCTGGGATCGAACCCTGGCGACGTCCGCCACGGTCGACGCGGAGCCCTTCACCGTGCTGCAGCCGGACGGCTCGGCCGTGCAGTTGCTGGTCACCAGCGCGCCGATCAGCGACGCCAAGGGGCGTCCCCGCGGCTGCATGGTGACGTTCGACGACGTGACACCGGTGCATCATGCCAACGACGAGCTGCGCCAGGCGCTGGCCGCGCTCGAGGACTCGCGCGAAAAGATCGAGGCTCAGAACCGCGAGTTGCGATCGCTGGCCACCCGGGATTCGCTGACCGGCTGCTTGAACCGCCGCGCGTTCTTCGAGACAGCCGAGCTCGCGTTCGACCGCGCGTTGCAGGAGCACGCCGAGCTCTGCTGCATGATGGTCGACATCGACCACTTCAAGCAGTTCAACGACCTCTACGGCCACGCGGTGGGCGACCAGGTGATCCAGATCGTGGCGCGAACGCTGAACGCCGGGTTGCGGCCCACCGACATCCTGTGCCGCTACGGTGGCGAGGAGTTCTGCGTCGTCCTGCCGGGTGCCTCGCTCGAGGTGGTCATGGAGGTGGCCGAGCGCCTGCGCTCGAACATCCAGGAGCATGCGAGCAGCGCGGTCCGTGGCACTCATGTCATGCCGATCACGGCCAGTTTTGGGGTGTGCACGCGCGGGCTGGGCGCGCGTACGCTGCCCGAGCTGATCGAGCAGGCGGACCAGGCGCTGTACAAGGCCAAGCAGACCGGGCGAAACCGAGTGTCGGTGTTCGAGCGCAGCTAGCGCTCGGCACGCGGAGGGCCCGCAAAGGCGGCCCGTTCGAGTCGCTTTTCACGCCCGTCGCCGCGGCGCCGCGGGCCGGCACGGGGTGCGGATGTAGTCTGGCAGGCAGACCGGAACGGCGCGCCATGTGCCGTCGCCGTGCCCTTGCCCGGACGCCAGCCCACCTTGTCAGCCGTTCCACGCCCCAGCTTCAGGCCCACGATCGCCACGCCGCCCGAACTCGCTGCCGCACCCGCAGCGACGACGAGCGGTGATGCGTCACGTCTCGTGCCGAGCCCTGCTGCGCTGGCGATCTACGCGGTCCTGCTCGACGCCCGCGATGCGGTCCAGGGGGCGCAGCGTCTTGCGGTGGCCCTGGCCGCCCAGGGCGGTTTCGATCGCGTCACGATCGGCCTGTGCGAATCGGGTCGCGTGCGGCTCATCGCCAGTTCGCAGATCGACCCCGCACAGATGCCGGCCGACCTGCGCCAGTGGATGCAAGGCGCGATGGACGAGGCGCTCGAGCAGGGGATCACCTTGTCGTGGCCGCAGACCAGCAGCGAGCCTGGGCACATCGTGATCGAGCAGCAACTGCTGCAACGCCATCTTGGCGGCGCGGTGGCCACGGTGCCGCTGGGTGCACCGGGCGAGCGCTTCGCGGGCTTGTGTGTCGAGCGCCGCAGCGACGTGTCGGGCCCACCCTTCACGACCGATGAACTGCAACGGCTGGAACAGATCCTCGTGCTCGCGGCACCCGCACTTCGCTGGCTGCACGCGGCCAGCGAACCGTGGCACCGCCGCGCCCGGCGCGACGCGATGCGGCAGGTGGCCGCGTTGCGGCAGCCCGACCGACGCACGGCACGGCGGCTGGTCGCGGGCGCTGTGATCGCGACCGCGTTCCTGGCCCTCGCGCCGCTGCAGGACGGCGTGGGCGGCCATGCGCGCATCGAGGGCGCCGAGCAGCGCGTGCTGGCCGCGCCGACCGACGGCTTCGTCAAGACGGCGCACGTGCGCCCGGGCGATCGCGTCAAGGCCGGCGACCCGCTGGTCGACCTGCTCGAGGCCGACCTGCGCCTGGAGCGCGAGCGCTGGAGCAGCCAGCTCTCGCAGCACGAGAACGCCTACGCCGCCGCGATGTCTCGCGCCGACCGCGTGGCGGCCGCCACGAGCATGGCGCGTGTGGGCGAGGCCCAGGCGCAACTCGCACTGGTCGACGAGCAACTCGCGCGCGGCCGCATCGCCGCGCCGTTCGACGCGATCGTGATCCAGGGCGACCTCACCCAGCAGATCGGCGCGCCCGTGCGACAGGGCGACACGCTGCTGACCCTGGCGACCACCGGTCGCCACCGCGTGATCGTCGAGGTCGACGAAGTCGACATCGAACGTGTGCAGCCGGGCCAGTCGGGCCGGCTCGCGCTGTCGTCGCTGCCCTGGGATGGCGAGGACATCGTCGTCGAACGCATCGCCCCGCTGGCCAGGGCGGTCGATGGGCGCAACGTGTTCGAGGTCGAAGCCCGGCTGGCCACGCCACGCACCGACCTGCGCCCGGGCCTGCTCGGCCGGGCCGACATCGTGACCGGACGCGCGCCGCCGTTGTGGGCCTGGACACGCCATGCCGTGCTGCGCATGCGCGTGGCGGTGTGGTCCTGGCTCGATTAGGGCGTTCACGTGACAGCGGTCTACAGCGCGCGCTGGTACCGGGTGGCCAGCCTGAAACCACGCCTGACGGCGCAGCTGCAGCTGCGCCGTCAGCGCCTGCGTGACCAGACCTGGTACCTGATGAGCGAGCGCGGCAGCGGGCGCAGCGTGCGGCTCAATGGCGCGGCGTACGCCATCGCCGGCCGCTTCGACGGCGAGCATACGGTGCAGCAACTCTGGGACGTGATGCTGGCCGGGCACGACGACCCGCCGACGCAGGACGAGATCATCGAGCTGCTGGCGCAGCTGCGCGACGCTGCCTTGGTGCAGTTCGACCGTCCTGCCGACATGCAATCGCTGCCCACCGAGGGCGAACCCGCGGCCCAGCCGCGGCGGCGCAACAGCGTGCTTGCGTGGCGCATCCGCCTGGCCGATCCGTCACGGCTGCTCGAGCGCTTCGGCGCATTGCCACGCGCGCTCTTCTCGCGCCCCGCTGCAATCCTGTGGGCGCTGGCCGCCGCCATGCTGCTCGTGCTGGCGCTGCAGCACGCGCCGACGCTGGTCGCGCATGGCCGCCAGTGGCTGGCCACACCGCGCTACGCGATGCTGGCAGTGCTGCTGTACGTGCCGATCAAACTGCTGCACGAACTGGCCCACGCGCTGGCCGTGCGGCGGTGGGGCGGCAGCGTGCGGGAAGCCGGCGTGACCCTGATGCTCGGTCTGCCGGTGCCATGGGTCGACGCGTCGGCAGCCACCGGCTTCGATCGCCGGCATCGCATCGTCGTCGGCGCGGCCGGCATGATGGCCGAGCTCGCGCTGGCCGCCATCGCGCTGCCATTGTGGTTGGCACTGCATGACGGTCTGGCGCGCGACGCCGCGTTCGTCACGCTGTTCATCACCGGCGTGTCGACCCTGTTGTTCAACGCCAATCCGCTGCAGCGGCTGGACGGTTACTACATCGCCACCGACGCGCTCGCGCTGCCCAATCTCGCGACACGCAGCCGCCAGTGGTGGCTCGACCTGTTGCGCCGCCGCGTGCTGCGTGTGCCAGGCGCCGAGCCGATGCCCATCGCACGCGGTGAAGCCGGGTGGCTTGCCGCCTACGCGCCACTGGCATGGGGCTTTTCGATCGTCATCGCCGTGATCGCGGTGGCGTGGCTCGGGCAGGTCTCGCTCGCGCTGGGTGTCGTTGCGACGGTTCTGCTCGGCTGGCAGATGGTGTTGCAGCCCATGGTCGGCATGCTGTCCGCGCTGCATCGCACGGCTCAGGCGCAACAGGTCACGGCCCACCGGTGGCAGCGGCTGTCGTGGGCTGCCGGCGCCGCGTTGGTCGCGCTGCTGCTGCTGCCGCTGCCGCAGCGCACGCGCGTGCAGGGCGTGGTGTGGCCGCCGGACCTGGCACAGCTGCGCGTCGACGAGGACGGTTTCGTCGACGCGCTGCGCGTCGTCGATGGCCAGATCGTGCAGCCGGGTGACGTGGTGCTGGAACTCGCCAACCCTGCGTTGCAGACGCAGCTGGCGCGCCAGAGCACGCGCGTCACGGCGCTCGAGGCCGAGCTGGTACAGGCCCTGCCCGGCGGCGCACGGGGCGCCGCGGCGCCCGGTGGCGAGCCGCGTGCCGGCGATGCTCAGGCCGAGCTGGCACGGGCCCAGGCGGAACTCGAGCGCCTGCGCGACCGCGTGGCCGCGCTCACCGTGCGCGCGCAGATCGCCGGCCGTGTCGCCCTGCCGCAGGCGGCGGACCTGCCGGCGCACTACCTGCGGCGCGGCAGCCTGGTGGGCCAGGTGCTGGGCGGCGAGAGCGCCACCGTGCGCGTCGCGCTGCCGGAGTCCGAAGCCGGCGAACTCAGCGGCGCCGTTCGCGACGTCAGCGTCCGTCTGGCGGCGACACCGGCGCAAGCCCACGCCGGGCAGTGGCTGCGCGACAGTGCCGGCGCGGTGCGGCAGCTGCCCAGTGCGGCGCTCAGCCAGCGCCACGGCGGCCCGGTGCTGACCGATCCCAAGGACAAGGACGACCTGACCGCGCTGCAACCGGTGGTGCTGCTCGACGTGCGGCTGGCCGACACCGCGCCCGCCGCGGTGCGCCTGGGCGAGCGGGCGTGGGTGCGTTTCGACGCCGGGTTTGCGCCGCTGGCCTGGCAGATCGCACTCGGTGCGAGGCGCGAGTGGCTTCGCCGCTTCAACCCGCAGTTCTGACACGCGATGCTGATCGACATTGCCCAGGTGCTGCCGCGGCCCGGTCCGGTCTGGGGGGCCTACCCCATGCGCGCACAGGATGACAGTGCGCCACACTGGCGACGGCCGCGATGGCCGACGCTGTTGCGCTCGCCGCTCGCGCAGGCGCGCCAGGTGGCGCAATCCAGCGTCGCGCATGCGGCAGCGTGGCAGGTGCTCGATGCCGCGCAGCGCGCGACGGCATTGCAGTCCTTGCGCCGGCGATTGCGCCGCGAAGGCATGGCCGCACCGGCCCTCGCACAGGC
>Ga0209797_10001681_pt1 | contig 11165 bp, 10 predicted proteins | sample DOMMetBare3Fresh_2_FD_187472 | JGI IMG/M metagenome (GOLD analysis project Ga0209797, IMG submission 187472) | Wetland sediment microbial communities from St. Louis River estuary, USA, under dissolved organic matter induced mercury methylation -... | ecosystem: Environmental > Aquatic >...
TAGAAACTCCTCCTGAGTTTGTTTCTGGAATATCTCCATAATAAAATTTTCTGATTAATAAATTCATCATTTAAAAATTTAAGTTTATTTAAGCAGCTGCTAAAGTCCCTCCTTTGGAGGGATTTAGGGAGGCCTTTTTACTTGCATAAGCCATCGCCGCTTCTCTCACCCATTTGCCTTCTTCATGTGCTTTTCTTCTTGCATCTAATCGTTGTTTATTACATGGGCCATTTCCTTTTACTACATTCCAGAATTCATCCCAATTAATTTCACCAAAATCATAATGCTTTCGTTCTTCATTCCATTTTAAGTGAGGATCGGGCAACGTCATGCCTAATAATTTTACCTGCTCTGCAATCATATCTATAAAATTCTGTCGCAGTTCATCATTTGTTTTGCGCTTTATTTTCCACTTCATGCTTTGATCACTGTTTGTGCTTTCACTGTCTTTTGGCCCAAACATCATTAAACTTGGCCACCACCAACGGTTGATTGCATCCTGGCACATGGCTTTTTGTTCATCAGTTCCTTTACTTAAAACCAATAAACTTTCAAAACCCTGTCGCTGATGAAAACTTTCTTCTTTACAAATGCGAACCATGGCTCTTGCATACGGTCCGTATGAAGTTCTGCAAAGCATAACCTGGTTCATAATGGCAGCTCCATCAACCAACCAGCCAATAGCTCCCATATCGGCCCATGTTAATGAAGGATAATTAAAGATGGAAGAATATTTTGCTTTGCCGCTATGCAAATCATCAATCATTTGTTCACGGCTCATACCCAATGTTTCTGCTGCGGCATATAAATACAAACCATGCCCTGCTTCATCCTGAACTTTTGCTAATAAAATAGCTTTTCGTTTTAAAGAAGGAGCTCTGCTAATCCAATTCCCTTCGGGCAGCATGCCAACTATTTCACTGTGTGCATGCTGACTGATTTGCCTGATGTTTGTTTTACGATAGGCTTCAGGCATCCAGTCTTTGGGTTCAATTTTAATTTCATCATTAATCTTGCTTTGAAAAAGCACTTCAAAATCCTGAACAGACATACGATAAGTTTAGACTGCAAATGTAATAAAACATACGGGTGTTAGTAATGTTTATCTTTGTAATCATTTCAAAAATGATTGATAAAAATTACAGTATTTTGGAACAAAATCATACTTCTTTGTTACAACAGTATTTTCAGCAATTCCGAAAAAATATTATTGGGATAGATACCTGTTTTGAAACTCCTTATGGAATAAAAAAAATGCTTTATGCCGATTGGACAGCCAGCGGAAGAGCTTATGCTCCTATTGAAGACAGGCTTCAAAAAAAAATTATGCCCATGCTGGCCAATACTCATACTGAAACTACTGTAACGGGTACAGCTATGACAAGAGCTTATGAACAAGCCAAGCATATTATTAAACAACATGTACATGCCGGCGACGATGATGTGCTGATTTTTGCCGGCAGTGGAATGACGGGAGCTGTAAACAAACTGCAACGCTTGCTTGGCCTTCGGATACCCGAAAGGATTATGGACTATGTTAAACAGGGTGTGCTGCCATCAACAGAAGAATTAAAAAACAGTAAGGTGAGTATTCATTCACTGTTCAACAATTATCTTGATATTGATCCTGAATTAAAGCCCATCATTTTTGTTTCACATATGGAGCATCACTCCAACCAAACTTCCTGGCTTGAGACCATTGCTGATGTAGAAATTATTCCAAATGATGAAAGCGGAAATATAAATCTTGAAGCCCTTGAAAAATTATTGGAGCAATATACCAACCGAAAAAATAAAATTGCTGCCATTACAGGTTGCTCAAATGTTACAGGAATTCAAACACCTTATCACAAAGTAGCACAACTGGTACATGCACATCATGGATTATGTTTTGTTGATTTCGCCTGCTCAGCACCGTATGTGGCTATTGATATGCACCCTGCAACGGAAGGTGCACATCTTGATGCTATTTTCTTTTCACCGCATAAATTTCTTGGCGGGCAGGGAACACCAGGCGTATTAATTTTTCATAAAAGCATTTATCACAATATAGTGCCGGATCAACCCGGAGGAGGAACGGTTACTTATACCAACCCATGGAAGTATCATGAATATATTACTGATATTGAACACCGGGAAGATGGGGGCACACCGCCGTTTTTACAAGGCATTAAAGCGGCACTTGCTGTTAAGTTGAAAGAAGAAATGGGTGTTGAAAAAATGATTGAGCGTGAAGAAGAAATGCTGAAAATTATTTTTAATCGACTTCCTAAAGTTCAGAATGTTGAAATTATGGAAGGGCAGAATCAACATCGCTTAGGGGTTATTTCTTTTTTAATAAAAGGAGCACATTTTAATCTTGTTGTAAAATTGCTGAACGATCGTTTTGGAATTCAAACCCGTGGCGGTTGTGCATGTGCAGGCACTTATGGCCATATGCTTTTGCATGTAGATGAATTGCATTCAAATGAAATACTCGATGAAATTCATAAAGGCGATTTATCCTGCAAACCCGGATGGATAAGGATGTCTGTTCATCCTGTAATGACAGATGAGGAAATCCATTTTATACTTGATGCTATTGAGCAGGTTGCATTAAACTATAATGATTGGAAGAATGATTATGAATACGAACCTGATACCAATGAGTATCATCATCACACTTATAAAGATAAAATAGGAAAACAGGTGAATGATTGGTTTGAATTGAAGTTGAATTAAAAATTCTGATTACTTAATATCAAAATCAACAACAACTTTTTCTGTCTTTGGATGGCTTTGGCAAGTGAGGATATAACCTTGTTCAATTTCTTCCTGTTCCAAACCCCAATGTACATCCATGCTCACTTCACCTTCAATAAGCCTGGCTTTGCAGGTACAGCATACCCCACCCTTACATGCATAAGGAACATCAGCTCCCTGTTGCATGGCAGCATCAAGAATTGAATTATCACTGTTGAAGGGGATTTTAAACTCAATACTTCTCCCATCTAACTTAATGCTGATATTACTTTGTGGTCCTTCTTTGCTTGCAGCTTGTGGCATGTGGCTTACAGCTTTCTGCTGCCCTGGTGTTGTAAACAATTCAAAATGTATTTTCTTTTCATCAACCTGTTCACTTTCTAAAAAATGTTTTACGGTAAAAATCATTTCTTCCGGTCCGCAAATGAAAAATTCATCTGTAGTTTTTATATCTAATAATTTATTGAAAAGACAGCCGCATTTTTCTTTTGTAATTCTGCCAAAATTCAGGTCAGCTTCTGTTTTTTCCCTGCTTAAAATATGAATGAGGTTAAAGCGGTTTATGTATTTATTCTTTAATCCTTCCAGTTCTTCAAAGAAGATAATGGAAGCACGGCTTTTATTCCCAAATACTAAAGTAAAGTTGCTGTTGGGCTCTGTTTCTAAGGTTGTTTTAATGATGGAGATAATGGGCGTTATACCACTACCTGCTGCAAAAGCAATATAATTTTTTTGATGTGATGGCTGAAGTGCTGTATAGAATTTTCCAATGGGCGTCATTACATCAAGCACATCATTTTTTTTCAATTGATCATTGGCAAAGGTTGAAAATAACCCACCTTCAACTTTTTTTATAGCCACTTTCAATTGATCTTGTAACGGACTACTGCAGATGGAATAAGTTCGTCTTACTTCTTCACCGTTAATGCTGGCACGCATGGTAAGGCTTTGCCCTTGTGTAAATTGAAATAAAGATTTTAATTCCTGAGGAACATCAAATAATACTGAAACGCAATGTTCAGTTTCTTTTTTGATTTCTTTTATACGGAGCGGATGAAAGTGGATAGACATGTATATGGTTCTTAGTTTCTCAAACCTTCAATCAAGATTGTAACCATATTATCTTCCAACGCTTTTCCACTAATTTTTGCTGTGGAGCGGTGCCAGCTTTCAATGCCATTTACTGCGTGCAGCAAAATAACTACAGCAGTTGGCGCATCAATTTTTTTTACTTCTCCTTTTTTGATGGCTTCTTCTATTATTGCTGCAAAACGTTTACGGTAATTGCGCCTCTGGTTATGGAAGTTAGATAAGTAAGGTTCATCGAGGTGTTTCCATTCTCTGTCACTCACAATCACTTCTTCGTGGTTTTCTATCATCTGTTGAATATGAAAACGCAGAATCGCTTCTATTCTCTTTACAGGTGTGAGCGTACCTGCTTCAATTTCATCTAACTGCGTATTAAAGCGGTTGGCTATATTAAAACAAATTGATTCAAGAATTTCATTCTTAGATCGTATGTGATTATACAAACTGGCGGCTTCAATTCCAAGGGTTTCGGCAAGGTCTCTCATACTGGCTGCACCAAAACCTTTTTCCCTGAAGATGGCTGCGCCTGCTTTTACAATGATGTCTTTGCGATTGCCGTTTTTCGGCACTTTCAATTTTCCCATGTAGCAAAAATAGAATGTTTAGATGGCTTTTCACAAAATACCCAAGAGGGGGTATTGCTTAGAAAGATCGCTGGTCTTATTTTTATCCTACCAAATCACAATAAAAAATATTAAAAATGAAAAAGAAACTCTTTCTCCTCACTATTATCTGTGTGGCTTTTATTATGGCAGCACCCGTATCCGTAAAAGCACAAGCAGACTATTACTATTATGAAAGCATATCAAATCCCAGCAAAACCATTAACTTTCTAATAGGCGTGTATGTAACTAAAAACGAATTTATTACCCGTGATGATGGTACAGGGTATACCAAAATCCGCATGGCTGTTATTAACCAGGAAGGTGCCAATACATTAAAATGGAATGATTATAAGATTTATATCAAACTCAAAAACAACGATATGTTTTATAACTATACCACTCAGGCAAAAGATGGTGATTTAGCTTGTACATGGTCAGTAGAACCGGGCACAAACCATGTTCAGTATATCTGTTTTGACAAAGCTTTTGATATTGATCAGATAGACATGATCTGGCTGGGAATGGCTGATAATAAATTTTTTGATCTTGTAAGAAGCGATAAAAAATAAAAAGCGGGTTTTCCTTTTCATAGCAGCGTTATCCAAAAAAGGGTAACGCTTTTTTTTACTTTCTTTCTTTGATAGGGCACTAGCTGTTACCTTTGCGCCATCCTCAGATTTATGAGGGTATAAAAAAATAATTTATGTCATTAGTTGTTGTAGGTTCTATGGCTTTTGATGCTATAGAAACCCCATTTGGCAAGAGCAATAAAATTGTTGGTGGAGCTGCTACTTATATTGCCTGGAGTGCTTCTAATTTTACCAAACCTATTAAACAGGTATCGGTAGTTGGAGGCGATTTTCCTAAAGAAGAATTACTCAAATTAGAAGCAAGAGGTGTTTCTGTTGAAGGGGTTCAAATAAAGGAAGATGAAAAATCTTTTTTCTGGAGTGGCCGATATCATATGGATATGAACACCCGTGACACTTTAGATACGCAGTTGAATGTATTAGCCAATTTTGATCCCATTTTACCGGATAGTTACCAGGATTGTGAATACCTCATGCTTGGAAACCTGGCACCTTCTGTACAGGCGTCTGTCATTAACAGATTGAATACAAAACCAAAGCTGGTGGTGTTGGATACCATGAATTTTTGGATGGAATCGGCCATGAGCGACCTGGAAAATGTAATTAAAAAAGTAGATGTGCTTCTGGTAAACGATAGCGAAGCAAGACAATTAAGTGCAGAATATTCATTGGTGAAAGCAGCCAGGGTTATTTTGAATATGGGGCCAAAATATCTCATTATAAAAAAAGGAGAACATGGGGCATTATTGTTTCATGGTAATGATGTGTTCTTTGCACCTGCATTGCCTTTAGAAGATGTGTTTGATCCCACAGGTGCTGGCGATACGTTTGCCGGAGGTTTTATTGGCCATATTGCAAAAACAAATGATATCAGTTTTGAAAACATGAAAACAGCCATTATTGTTGGAAGTGCCATGGCCAGTTTTTGTGTAGAAAAGTTTGGAACTACCAGGTTGAAAGAAATTAAAAAAGCTGATATTGATGAACGTATTCAGCAATTTGTTCAACTGGTGAATTTTGATATTAAGCTCATCTGATTTTGAAATCAACCGATACAAAATGAAAGCCTCTTGTTACAAGGGGCTTTTTATATGCGTTGTAATTAGTACCCGTTTTAAACTGCGGTCAATTAACTCGCCCATATTTTTACAACGACTAAATACAGGATCCTGGTAATATTCTGCCAGTTCATATCCAAGTTGATTTATTTTTTCCTGGGTTGATATTTCATCTTTCACCAGTACATCTCGTAAATCAGTTAGCCTGTAACGTTCTGCTTTAATTCTCCTGGCTATTAATGAACGTTCTTCCTGCTGGTATTGCATCATCACATCTTTATTAAAATGCGTTAATGCCATATCAACATAAGGGGAATTTTCTTTAAAATATTGGGGCAAATAAATTTTAAGACTGCCTTCAAAAAACTGCTGGTCAAAATCAATGGCTCTGATGCGGAATTGAAAATCATCAAAATCCGGGGTAATATCAAACACAAAATTGTAAGCCCTCATATCTCCAAGTAAACGCACAAAACAACGTTCATTAAATTTTACAAACTCTTTGGCAATCCGTTTTGGATTAAACTCCGGCCTTGTGCTGTATAATGGTAAAAACACATCACCTGGTATGCCTGCTATATGTTCTTCTACCAATGTGTTTTCATCAACCAGGTAGTTGAGTTGATTGGGCGAAAGAATATGTTCCAGTTCCAACCCATATACTCTTGAGGCATCGGCAATTTTCACATAGAAATAATCATGTACATCATTATAACTGTTTACAATTTTTACACGAAAGGGGTGTGTATTGCCAAACGTACAAAAATCAATACGTTCAATATATAAATGGCGCTGAACTTTTAAATCGCCACCAGCTTTCAGGATGGCATAAACCTGTTTGAGTCCGGTATGAATTTCTGCCATCTGATCCTGCGGATAAATGACAGTTTCCCACAACGTATCTTTTCCTCTGGAATCAAATACAGGGATTGTTTCTAAAAAAAATTTCAGTTGATTGTATGATACAGGCAGTTTTGTTTCACGCTGGTAAACTTGAAGATATTTACGTAACGAAGCATTTACTGGATAAATAATTTTTTTTCTGGTGATCATAGATTCTTCAAGTTAAATCAAAATCTTCTTGCAAGTACTACCTGGTTTTTAAATCGTTTTACTTTTCCGGCAAGATTAAATACTTCAGTAAAAATGATATACGGTCCAACAGGTAGTTGTTGCATTTTATCATTCAACCCATCCCATCTGAAATTACCACCCTGGCTGCAAACTGCATTACGTTGCAAACTTTTTACCGGCCTTCCACCTGCATCATAAACTGTAATATTCATTACATAACCTCTTTCAGGAAATCGATAGGATATGGTTAAAAAATCATCAGTACCATCATTATCAGGAGAAAAAACTTCGGGTGAAGTATTTATATCACCTTGTACCTGCAAATCAAGTCTGAACTGGGAGTTTTGATAAGAAGGGGTTCCATAGCCTGCATCTTTTGATGCACTGTGCCAGTTGTCTTTGTTCTGTGTTTTTGCATTATGATCTATACGTTCCAAAGCAATGCCTTCGGTATTACTGATTAACGCAAAATGCCATTTATCATCATACACCAGTTCATCAATAATTTTACCTGCATTGTTTGTAAGTATAACAGTGCCTTTATCATCTGAGTATGAAGGCATGGATGAAATATTTTCAAATGCAGATAGATTTTTTGCAACAAACTGACGCTTAACAATAGTTTCATCTTCACTTACTACCAGAAATTCACCGGGGAACATGGCAATATTTTGTAAGCTAATCTGGGCAAGACTGCTGATTACATTAGTGCTGTTTCTGTTTGCAATAAACAATTCTTTAAGGTTAATGATTTTATTACTGCGGTTATACAGTTCAACATAATCAGTACCATCAGATTTTGGATTAAACAGAATTTCATTAATGATCACATCCATACTATCTGCTACAGAACTTAAACCAATCTTAGCATTATTAAAGGAACCAATAGCATTACCAGCACAATCTTTTACATTGCTTGCTGTGATAGTATATACTTTATTGCGTTGTATAATGCTGTTTAGTTTTAACTGAACTGCATTAAATACAGGTGAAATTGAAATGGCAGAAACAGCGGTTCCTATGCCATCACTTATTTGATAGTTTGCAATGCTTGCTCCGCCTAAACTATCCAGCGGTTCATCAAAACTTAAAAGAAGAGTAACACTATCGGTTGCAAATGCACGAAGTAACATGGGGGGTGTTACATCTTTATTTATTCCATCAACTGAATTTTTTATTCCCGGTGTTCCTCCTCTTGCATCTGTACTGGATTTCCAGTTGCTGCTTCCACTGCAAGGGTTTTTAATATCTATCATTTCAAGCGTCCAGCCGCCATCACTTTTTACAGCATTGCTATGCCAGTTTTTGTTGTATTCAACTGCATGGATGGTTATACCTGTATTGCTGCGTATAAAAATCATTTCGCCATCATTATCTAAAGAAGGGAATGAGGTAACAGAAAAAGTTCTTCCATACTGTTGCATAGTTGCTGCAGCTGTTGATCCGCAAATAATTGCACTGCTGTCGGGTTGTAATAAAAAATTGGGAAGTGCTCCGCTAATACCACCGGCATCGCCTACACGCCAGTTTTGAATATTTACAGGTGATGAAGTTGTGTTACGGATTTCAATCCATTCAAAATTAGGCAACCCAATTTGCGGTGTGGGGTCGCTCATAATTTCTGTAATTACGATATCGTACCTGTTTTGTGCCTGTGAGTGAACAGAAAAAAACAAACACAAACAAACAATTGTTATAAGGGTTAATTGCTTCATCATGAACTATAAGTAATTGTAATCAATGGATTGAAATTAAGTGTAATTGAAAAATAATAAAAAAACATTTTGGTGAAAAGCCTTGTCAGCCTTACTTTTGAACGTAGTGAACATAACCAAACATACAAAACGCACAAAGAAACAGTTCCTTAAAGGGAAGTGATCCTGTACGTTTTGTGTAAACATACTCATAGGCCTTCCCGAAATGGAAGGTCTTTTTTTTAATCACCGTCTGACGCCCTCGTCTGACGGTAGTACAATCAGTAACTATAAAAAATTCTGTCTGACGAGGGCGTCAGACAGAAACAAAAACAAAAAAAATGAAAGTTGCAGTAGTTGGTGCTACCGGCCTTGTAGGAACGAAAATGTTACAGGTATTGGCCGAAAGAAATTTCCCTGTTACCGAATTAATTCCTGTTGCCAGTGAACGCTCGGTTGGTAAAGAAGTTGAGTTTAAAGGAAAAAAATATAAGGTTGTTGGTATGGCCGATGCCATTGCTTTAAAACCAAATGTTGCTTTATTTTCTGCTGGTGGTGGTACTTCATTAGAGTGGGCTCCAAAATTTGCAGAAGCAGGAATAACTGTGATTGATAATTCCAGTGCATGGCGTATGGACCCTGCAAAAAAATTAGTTGTACCAGAAATTAATGCCGATGCATTAACAGCTGCTGATAAAATTATTGCCAACCCTAACTGTTCTACTATTCAAATGGTGGTGGCTTTAAATCCATTACATAAAAAATATACTATTCAACGGATTGTTGTTTCTACTTACCAAAGTGTTACCGGTACCGGTGTAAAAGCAGTTGAACAATTAAATGGTGAAAGAGCAAAGGCGCTTAATGGCAGTGCTGTTGAATATCCTATGGCGTATAAATATCCAATTGATTTAAATGTGATACCACAAATAGATGTGTTTTTAGAAAATGGATATACCAAAGAAGAAATGAAGATGGTGTTGGAAACTAAAAAAATTATGCGTGATGAAAACATCCGTGTTACCGCAACTACGGTTCGCATACCTGTTATGGGCGGACATAGTGAAAGTGTGAACGTGGAATTTGCAAATGATTTTGAATTGAATGAAGTAAAAGATCTGCTAAGTAAATCTCCGGGTGTGGTGTTGGTTGATGATCCTGCAACACAGCAATATCCCATGCCTATGGATGCACATGAAAAAGACGATGTATTTGTTGGCAGGTTAAGAAGAGATGAAACACAGCCCAACACTTTAAATATGTGGGTGGTGAGCGATAACTTAAGAAAAGGGGCAGCTACAAATGCTATTCAAATAGCAGAATACCTGAATGGAAAAGGGTTGCTATAATTGAATGTTGAATATTGAACAGGGAATACTGAATGTTGAATTGTACTAACTTCCTTATTCGATTTTCCTTGTTCTTTATTCATTATTATGTAATCCTTCATTTAAAAAATCAAGTAAAGGTTTTAAAACTTCAAAGGATGTAATGGTTTTTTTCAACAGTTCTTTTGACGTAAGATCAGCATCGGTAAGTTTATGAAAACCAATCCAGCTTTTGAGTTTTATATATTCAATAGCCGGGTTATCAGCTTCATAACCTTTGGGAGGCCTTGTTAATTTCATATCATCCCCCATATATAAATCGCCATAAACGTTTTTAAAACTTTTGCTGCTGATGATTTTATGAAATTCTTTCCAGCTGTAATCAATTTCCTGGCGGATGTTTTTTAGTTGATCGGGCATGGCCATGTATAAGCCACCACCAGTAAATGAATCGCCGGGTTGTAGATGAAAATAATAACCGGCCGTCATTGATTTTTTCCCGCCCTTATTAATGCTTGCTCCCATATTACTTTTATACGGGCTTTTATCTTTACTGAAACGTACATCACGGTTTATCCGAAACATACAATCTTTTGCTTTTAGATGAGCAATAGATGCATCTTTTTTACTGTACTTATCAATAACCGATTCAATGAAAGTTGCAAAGTCGGTTTTTGCTGATTCATATTGTTTACGATTGGTATCAAACCAGGGTTTGTTATTATTCTTTTTTAAATCTTTTAAAAATTTAATAGTTGAAACCTGTAGCATACAAAATTAAAAATTGATGATGGGAAATGCAGAATATACTTTTGTTTTTCATTGCTGTTTAAAGATACAAAGTACAAGCCCGCCCGGATAAACAAAATGGCGCCGGAAACTTTCGAGCTACCTTTCGGACGGGTGTGCAACACCACTGAAGATGAATAATGAGATAAAGCCGGTAACACAAAACAATAAACTAAAAACTAGAAACAATTATACT
>Ga0209797_10001682_pt1 | contig 11164 bp, 11 predicted proteins | sample DOMMetBare3Fresh_2_FD_187472 | JGI IMG/M metagenome (GOLD analysis project Ga0209797, IMG submission 187472) | Wetland sediment microbial communities from St. Louis River estuary, USA, under dissolved organic matter induced mercury methylation -... | ecosystem: Environmental > Aquatic >...
CGGCGGAAATGTAAACGATAAGGAGTACGTCCTCCATCACTAATTAAATAAAATCCAAGTTCACCATTGGCGCCTTCCACACAACTATACACTTCACCAACCGGAATATCTATTTCACCCATTATAATTTTAAAATGCCAGATGAGTGCTTCCATTTTTGTGTACACATCTTCTTTCTCCGGCAAATAATATTCAGGAACATCAGCATGAAAAACTTCTGCATCTGCCCCTTTGAATTCCTGCACTTTTCTATAAGCCTGCTTAATAATGCTCAATGATTCCCACATTTCTTCGTTACGAACCTGCCAGCGGTCGAAATTATCGCCTGTTGTACCAACAGGAACATTGAATTGAAAATCTTCATAGCTGGAATAAGGTGTATGAACCCTTACATCATAATCAACACCGGCAGCACGAAGATTCGGGCCTGTAAAACTATAATTCAATGCCCGCTCTGCGCTTATAGCACCTGTATTTTGTGTACGTTCCATAAATATCCTGTTGCGTTCAAACAGGTTGATGAATTCTTTGAGTACTTTTGGATACTCATCAAGAAACTTATCTAATTTTTGAAAAGCTATATCATTAAAATTTCTTTCAAAGCCACCAATGCGACCAATATTAGTTGTCAAACGTGAACCGCATATCTCTTCATATATCTCATAGATCAGTTCACGATACTGCATCACATATAAAAATCCTGTGTAAGCACCTGTATCAACACCAACGATCGAATTACAGATCAAATGATCTGAAATTCTTGCCAGCTCCATAATGATGACACGTAGATAATCAACCCGCTTCGGAGTTTTTATTCCTAATAATTTTTCGCAGGTAATATGCCAGCCCATATTATTGATCGGTGATGAACAGTAATTCAAACGATCAGTCAATGGAGTGATCTGGTAAAGCGGTCTGCGTTCAGCAAGTTTTTCAAATGCCCGGTGAATGTAACCAACAGTTTGTTCAGCAGAAACAATTCGTTCACCATCCAGTTCCAGAATATTTTGAAACACACCATGCGTTGCAGGATGCGTCGGCCCAAGATTAAGTGTAGTGGTAGTTTTTTCTATCGAGCCTTCCGGTAATCTTATATGTTCGTGTTCTGTCATTAATATAATTTGATAATGACCTATTATTTTATTAGCACATTTCCAAATCTTCAAATTGCCTCATCACCCTCTTCCAAACATCTCATCATCCTTATCTATCCTTGTCTGATCTTCCAACGGAAACTCTTTCCTCATCGGGAAATAATCCATTTCATCAACATTCAAAATTCGTTTAAGGTTTGGATGTCCAACGAAATTCACTCCAAAAAAATCATAGGTTTCTCTTTCCATCCAATTGGCTCCTGAAAACAATCCCGTTGCTGTATAAACATCCGGTGTATTAATATCTGTAAACACTTTGAAACGAATGCGAACATTATCAATAAGGTTGTGCAAATGATATACAACAGCAAGTTCTCTTCCTTTGTCATTCGGATAATGCACGGCCTGCAGATCAGTAAGAAAACGAAATTTCAATTCGTCATCATCAAATAAAAAATTAAGCACCTTCAGATTTGTTTCTTTTGGTGCTTCAAAAGTCAACATGCCATATGGTTCAGAAAAAGCAGCAACCTGTTCTCTGAATTTTTCTATCAGTCTTTGTTTTATTCTTTCGTTTGTCAGACTCATACCCCAAACCCCTAAAGGGGCTTTAATACTTTAATTTTAAATCAAACATGAAAGGAATGCATCAACCTAAGTCTCCCCTTTAGGGGGACAGGGGGTTTATTGAATTCCGTAACTCTCTAATAATTGTTTATACCTATCACCATTTCTTCTCCTCAAACTTTCTTTTCCTATCAGATCCTGTATTCTCATCACTCCATCTATTATCGCTTCTGGTCTTGGAGGGCAACCAGGCACATACACATCAACCGGCACTACCTGGTCAATTCCCTGCAACACAGAGTAAGTATCAAAAATTCCGCCTGAAGACGCACAAGCACCAACAGCGATCACCCATCTTGGTTCTGCCATTTGCAGGTAAACTTGTTTTACAACCGGCCCCATTTTTTTTGCGATCGTTCCCATCACCATTAACAGGTCACATTGCCGTGGAGAAAATCCAACTCTTTCACTTCCGAATCTCGCCAGGTCATAATGTGACCCCATCGTTGCCATAAATTCAATACCGCAACATGAAGTTGCGAACGGCAAAGGCCATATTGAATTTTTTCTTGCAAGCCCTACAACATCATTCAGCTTGGTTGCAAAGAAGCCTTCGCCTTGATGCCCATCAGGCATCCCGGCAATGGAAATATCCTTTTCCAGGTCTTTCTTATTTACATTATATGATACAGGACGAGACATGATAAAAGTTTAAAGTCAAAAATCAAAAGTTAAAAACATAAACACTTTAAGCATATTCTTAGTTTTCACTTTTGACTTTTTAATTTTTAGATTTCTAATCCTCCCACTTCAATGCACCTTTTTTAATGATATAGATGAATCCGCAAAGGAAAAATCCAACAAACATCATTACTGCCCAAAAACCATCCCATCCCAAGCCTTTGAAATTAACTGCGTAAGGATAAAAAAATATTACCTCCACATCAAACAATACAAACAAAATTGCTACCAGAAAATACTTGATTGCCATCGGCTGGCGGGCCTCACCATGAGATTCAATGCCGCTGGCAAAATTCTCCAGTTTATCAGCAGTTTTTCTTTTAGGACCAAGCCAATGTGTCACTCCTAAAAGGAAACTTATTAGTCCAACCACCAATAAAATCTGTATTGCTACCGGGATATAACTGCCGGAACTGTTCACGTCATTCACCACTTTATTAAGATCGGCCTGAAGAAGTTGGAACATAGGTGTGTATCTGGGCGACAAAAGTAAGTCAGTGAAGGGAATATTGAACACGAATTTTATCCAATTACACGAATTGTTATTTATTAGTACAATTCGAACTAATTCGTGGAATTCGAATTAAAAAAAATCCCTCCCAATTACGGGAAGGACTTTTTGCTATAAATGAAGAAAACCTAAACTAATATTTGTAATTATGTTTTATCACTCAGCTTTCTGATAGCTGATGTGGGTTTATTGCCTACCGTCTTTGCCGGTGGCTTTTGACCCTTTACAGGAGGTTGTTTGTCAAAAATTTCCTTGATATTTTTCAATTGAATATTTGTACTGTCGATATCAAGACCTCTTAACAAGTAAGCATAAGCTGTATCTCTGCTACTCCTGATATTATTCCAATATCCAGTCAATACCAATGCCGCATTTGTTCCCATTGATTTATATCGTGGCTTATCTGTTGCCGCTATCGTTAACGTTTTTTCATTGCTTTGCAGGAGCGTAGTTATATAAGGCTCAACAGACATGGTTGTATCAAGGGAATAATTTACCCTGCCTCTCCAATAATACCCATAAATACTGTCAGGAAAATTCATATTATACATTGCAAACAAGCTATCCGCCTTTATCAAATCTCCGGCCTGAGAAAAAAGAATCCCAATATTAACAAGTCCGCCTGGATTAGGGCTTTTTCTTGTGTTATAAATCGTCCAACGCATATCAGCTTCCTGCCTGGTACATTTCTTAGTTCTGAAATAATCTGCTGCCTTTGTCATAAAATCGATCTTTGACTGAAGAACAGTATCAGCTGCTGCACCCTGTATATATAATGCATACACATCTTCGCAAGATGCACCGCCTGCTGTATAAATATCTGCTTTCAAAACATAGTCTTGGGGAATAGGAGCATCTTTAGTTCTAACAAAGAACTCATCAATATTTGTTCTTGCACTGACCAAGTCACCCTTGCCAAAATAGGAATATGCCAATTGTCTGTAAACCTTAGGTTTTACTCTTGCACCCATTGAAGCTTTTACACTTTCTGCTTTTGTTATGGCACATTCCCAGTCTTTTTTAGCCCAACATAATTGTGAGTTCAGGTAATCATCCTCCATTCGGTCTTCCCCGGCTCTGCTGGCAACATATTTATTAAAATAGCTGGTAGCTTCATTATAATCCAGTTTATAAAAATAATAATAGAACAGCTCGTAATAACCAAGGCTGAAAGAAGGATCAACCTGGACTGACTTATTCAGGTTTTCTAAAAAAAGATCCCATTGCTTTTGCGTTTCAAATAACTTGGCAATACGAACGTAAGGATATGCAAACGAAGGATTCAATTGTGTTGCCAGCTTATAATTTTCATACGCTTTACCACCACCTTGTCCCGGATCTTTTTTGCGATAAGCATTACCAAGATTTAATGCTATGTCGGCATTCTTCGGATCACGTTTTAAAGCCTCTTCTAATACTTGCACGGCATACTCAAGATTTCCCTCTTTAGCATCCACGTTTGCACGGCCAATAGCATTTAATATATTCGGATCATTTCCTTTTTTTGTAGCGCTTATAGTTATAGCGGATTCGAACATTTGTCTTGCTTCATCTTTCTTTTTATCAAGCAAAAGCACATGCCCTTTACCAACCATAATTAATGGATTATTGCCATTAGCAGCAAGTGCTTTATCGTAAAGCTGGCGTGCTGCTTCATTATCATCCATGTCTAGATATGTTTGTCCGAGCCAGTAAGTGGCATCACTTACATTGGGATTGACGGCGAGTATTTTTTGAAATGTTTGCTCTGCGTTTTTAAAACGGTCTGCGTACAGATGGTTCACACCATCCTGTATGGTTTGCGCCCCTGCATTAATATTTGCAAGAACGATTGCAGTGCATAAGGTAAAAAAAGTCTTCTTCATTTCGATTCACTTTATGTGTTTATAAATATAGCCATTTATTATTCCCGAAGTATTACCGGTCTCACGATAAAAGGTAAATATCCGGGTGACAGGTAGGCTCTTCTGAAAATCAACTGCCCTCTCTCACTTGTCATGAAATTTGAAAACCCATGACCAAGCCCCTTGTAGTTCTCTTTCAAAATAAATACCAATTCTCTTATCAAAGGATACAAGCCGTTATAAATATTTACCTGTATTGGTTGCACATACTGACCAGGTAACCCTTTACACTCTAATTCGGCGAGTCTCACTTTTGTCAAAAAACTTTGTTGTCTCTCATCATCTTTATTTCCTATCCAGCTAACTCCTATAAATCCAATTGCAGCCGGGTTTTTTGAGACATAATCGATAACTTCTTCGCTGCTCCTTGCTGCAAGTGCTTTACTTGTCAGCGAATCTCCATGTAACACTGAATCGACGATAAAACGTACCGTGCTGGTTGCTTTCAGACCATCAAAAACAGGTATTAAATTTTTCCTAAATTTCCCCTGGCAAATTTCTTTGAGATCATTCATCGTAAATCGACGTATTTCTTCATCAGGATGAATGATCACAGCAATTGCATCATGTGCCATCATCATTTGGTCAGGAGATACTTTCAAAGAATCTTCTATAAATTCTATTTCTTCTTTGCTTATCCGTTTTGTCACTATGATCATTCTTGTTGAATCAACCATAAGATCTTTCAGGCAATCAGCTTCCGGTTTATAATGAACTTTTATTTTTACATCAGGATAATCTGATTGGTAAACCTGTACCTGCTCTTCAATTACCGGTTTAAAAGATTCATCAGCGCTGACATTGATCGTTCCTTTTTCCCGTGTATCCCTGTTCGGATCAGTTTTTTCTGTGCCGCATGCCGAAAGAATTAAGAACAAAAAATATTTCCACCAATCCCTTTGCCTCAACATGCTGTCTTTTTACTGATTATTTATTTTTTATACCCACGATAAATTCTGAACAAACCATATACAATACCGCTTACTCCAAATATATATGCCAAAGTCATATCCTTGTCAGAAAACCTGAGATCAAAGCCCCATTTTTTATGAAACAAAAAGAAAATCCCGACGCTTAACCATAATACACCCATTGTGTAATCGTAGATGGTCCGCAGCCAGGATGAAGTATTTCTTTTCTTATCTTCAAACACCATAATGTGCCTTATATATTTCGGGGAACGGCAAGATAAAAATTTTTACTCTTCCACCCCGATAAAAATTACGGGCTGGGTATAAGCCACCGCAACATAATTTCCTTTTTGCATTGCCGGCTCCCAGCGAGGCATTTTTTTCATTACCCGAAGCACTTCTTTGTCAAATGAGCCACCCCCGCTTTTTATGATCTCAAGCCTTGATACACTGCCGTCAACATCAACCCAAAACCGAACCTGCACTTCGATTCTTTGACCCGGATCTAAGCCTTCGGGTGCTTGTAAAGATCGTTGCAAAAATGCAAGCCATGCTTCTGTACCGCCTGGAAAAGTTGGCGGCCGGCTTGGAAGGTCTGGCTCTTTTATTTCCGGTTCTTTGTATGGAATATTCCCATCTCCATCTGAGGCTGGTTTTGTTTTCGCCAAATCATTATCCGGAATACCATCAGCATTTACATTACTTATTACTGATTTACTAATAGCATCCTGGTCAGGAATGACCTCATCTGCATCTTTATCAGGAACAACAATTATTTGCTGATGATCGGCCTGCGCTACTTGTGGCTTTGGCTCATGACGTGGTCTTTCCGGCTCTTTTATTTCTTCCTTCGGAATATTAAGATCAGTCAGTATCATAGTTCTATCGTCTTTAAAAGGTCCGTTATTTCCTCTACCTTTTTTTATAAATGACATAAGGAGAAATAATAAAACCAGGGACAATGCGACGCCGAGAGCTAAACCTAAACGACTAGAATATGTTTTTCGCAATGCATAAGCGCCGTACAATTTATTACGATGCTCAAATAAAATGTCAAGCATATCTGCTTGTAGAATTTCTTTGTTAGTCATGGCTATACGTTTGAAATGAGATGCTTGCTTTCCACAAATCCATAAAAGCTGTGAGCTATTAGCCATGAGCTTTGAGAATTCAGATAAAAAATTCTTTACAATAGTTGTAACTTAATTAAATAAAGACTTTCTTACTCATAGCTCACAGCTCAAAGCTCATAGCTATATTTGCTTTATGAAAATCCTGATGGTTTGTTTGGGAAATATTTGTCGCAGCCCGCTGGCAGAAGGAATACTTCAGGAAAAAGCATGGAAAGCGGGTTTGCAATGGAGTGTGGAAAGTGCCGGCACGAATGGTTGCCATATTGGTGAAGCGCCACATCCTTTATCACAAAAAGTAGCAAGACTGAATAAGATAGATATCAGTAAACAAAGATCCAGGAGATTTGTTGCTGAAGATTTTGCTCGCTTTGATAGAATTTATGCAATGTCAGATGATGTGATCGATGATATGAAAAGAATTGCAAGAAATAATTTTGATGAAAAGAAAACCGATCTTTTGCTTAACGAATTATTTCCTGGAAAAAACGTAGATGTTCCGGATCCGTGGTATGGACCGGAGCCCGGGTATCACGATGTTTTCAGGTTGATCAATGATGCATGTGATGTTATCATAAAAAAATATACAGCGATCGATAATCAGTTTACAAACACAAATTACCAGCAGCAAGAAACAAGCAACAAGTAATTATGGCCAAGCCATCACTACCACAAGGCACAAGAGATTTTGGACCGGATGTTGTTCGCAAACGGAATTATATTTTCAATACGATCAGAAATATTTTTGAACTATACGGTTTTCAACCGCTGGAAACACCGGCGATGGAAAATATTGAAACATTGATGGGCAAATATGGTGATGAAGGAGATAAATTGATCTTTAAAATTCTGAATAACGGACTTGATAACGCTGATAAAGAAAAACAGGTTCGTGATGATTTTGAAAAAGTATTGCAGGGAAAAAATATAAGGGGAATAACTGAAAGAGCATTAAAATATGATCTCACAATCCCCTTTGCAAGATATGTGGCGATGAATCATAATCAACTTGCATTCCCTTTTAAACGATACCAAATCCAACCAGTATGGAGAGCTGATCGGCCGCAAAAAGGAAGATACCGTGAATTTTACCAATGTGATGCTGATGTGGTAGGTAGTAATTCATTATTGAATGAACTGGAACTTGCATTGATCTATCACCAGGTTTTTGTTCAATTAGGAATTAAGAATTATGAATTAAAGATCAATCACCGGAAAATTCTTACTGCGCTTGCCGAGTTATGCGGCGGCGCTGAAAAAATGAATGACATCGCTACAGCAATAGACAAGTTGGATAAAATTGGTTTGGAAAAAGTAAAAGAGGAACTAAAGCAAAAAGGGCTCAACGAAAAACAAACTGATACCATTGAAAAATACCTTGGCATTAATGGAAGCAATGCTGAAAAAATAAATGCTTTGAATGATCTGATTGGTTCAACTGAGACAGGAAAAAAAGGAATTGAAGAATTAAAGCAGATCTTCGATAACTCTCAACTTTCATCTGTCAACTATCATCTCGATCCTACGCTGGCCCGTGGTCTTAATTATTATACAGGAATAATCTTCGAAGCAAAAGCTCCTGCTGAGGTAAAGATCGGCAGCATCGGCGGCGGCGGAAGATATGATGATCTTACAGGTTTATTCGGCGTTCCCGATATTCCAGGTGTTGGTATTTCATTTGGCGTTGATCGAATTTATGACGTAATGGAAGAATTGCATCTTTTTCCCGTTGATGTTCATGTGGGAACACAAGTTTTATTTTTTAACTTAGGCGAAAACGAAAGTATAGCTGCTTTTAAACTGATGCAGGAATTAAGAAATAAAAATATTCGTTGCGAGCTATACCATGAAAATGTAAAATTTGACAAGCAATTCAAATACGCTGAAAAGAAAAACATTCCTTTCGCAGTTATCATAGGCAGCAAAGAACTGGAAGAAAAAACCTGCACAATAAAAAACCTGCTGCAGGCCAGTCAGCAGACCATCCCGCAACAGGAATTACTTAATTATAATTTCTGATTATTTTTTTGTGAGTAATAATTCCTTGCCAGGCCGGTAGTAATAAGTAAACATCCATGCTCCGCCGCTTTTCTTTTGTCCATCCAGCACATAACCCCCCGCTTCAATGTGCACGGCATTTACTTTTTTATCTTCTCCTCTCTTAAAAACAGCAAAGCCGCTGAATTCAACAATTTGAAAAGAATCAACGCCTAATTCAACCAATGCAGAAGAACCTGCAACTGATGTCATAGATAAAGCGCTGCCGGATAAAGCAACATCTACCTCAGGTACTACACTGCCTTCGGGGAAAACATATTTGCCTACAAAATCTTCCAATGGTGGTTTTGGAGCAGGGTCTGATTGAGCATTTACTGCTATTATAAATAATGAAGCAATGACCGATAAAATGATTTTTTTCATAACCGTTGTTTTATTTTCAAAAGAAAATTAGGGTTTATTTTTTAGATAAAAAAAAAGGCCGTTGATGAAACGGCCTTAAAATTAAAATAAATGCGGTATTACCAACCCGAGTTTTGTTGACTCCTGATATTTGGATTTGCATCCATCTCAGCTTGTGGTATCGGGAACAACCTTCTGAAATTTGAATAAGGAATATCCCTTGCAGCAGCGGGATAATTTGTACTTCTTGTTATATCACGTTTTAAGCGCTGCAGATCAAGATAGCGGTCTCCTTCAAATGCCAGCTCCTTCCTTCTCTCTTTAATTACGTCTTCAAAAAGCTGGGCGCCGGTAGAAGCAATTGCTGTGGCGCCTCTTCTGCTTGTTATATAATTAGCATAGGTTTTTGCATCAGTTTCATTTCCTGGTAAGGAAGCTTCGGCGGCAATCAAATAAACATCACTCATTCTTATAATTTTTGTATCACTTATTTCGCCTCCAAAAGTTCCGGGGAATTTTACATTTGCAAATACAGCAGGAAGTCCACCCCTTGTACCGGTAGGATAAAGACTTCTTCTGATATCTGCAACTTCGAATAATGCATAAAGAGGGTCAGCAACCAAAATATCGCCATAACCAGACTGGTTGTAAATATTTGCAAGGGCATCAAACCCGTTATTTGCAGTTGAATTAGAAGAAACTTCAAAAAGAGTTTCCACCTTATCCGTTCTTGGGGTAAGCACTCCCCAGAAAGCAACATAACCTGCAGACGATACAACAGAAAATCCGCTATTGTTAATTACATCAAGTGCTGCAGTTTTTGCATTGGTTTTATCACCCATACTCAAATACACTTTTGCCTGCAAGGCTTTGGCTGCATACTTACTGAACTGGGTTGAATTAGTGAACAGCGTCATCAACGTATAAGCCTGGTTCAGATCATTGATGATCTGGTTATAAACCTCAGTTACTGTATTTCTTGATGGCTTTAATTGAGGATCATATTCCAAAACAACAGGAACTCCCAAACTGTTTGGATCATCGGTGAAAGGTTTTGCAAAATACCTGGCAAGATACCAATAACATAATGCCCTTACGGCATACGCTTCGCCTTTGTACTGGTTTACATTTACATTGGAGGCTATTGAAGAATTAATGATATTATTTGCTCTCAGAATTGCGGTATAGGCGCCCCTCCACAAACCTACAACGTTTCCATCGGCTACTGTATATGTATAAGTATTGAAGTTTGTATAGCGACCGGAATTTGTCAATGATACATATCCATTATCAGCATTAAGATCGCCAAAAACAGGAGTGCTTCTTCCAAAAAGATCAGAAGCCCTGAGACCAGCATAAGTTCCCATTAACGCAGTTTGCAGATCAGCTTCTGTAGCGAGAGCCAATTCCGGAGTTAATGAAGTGGGCGGCAGCTTGTCAAGAAAGTCTTTTTTACAGGCAGGTAAAACCAAGACAATGGCAATTACCATGAGCCATTTATATTTTATGATATTTCTCATAATCTTAAAATTTAAATTTTAGAATCCTAAGTTTACTCCAACTGTTATTGTTTTTGGAATCAATACATCAAGGTTTGTCTGGCTTGATACTCCTTCCTCAGGATCCCATCCCAATTTTTTATCTTTTACCCATGTCCATAAATTAGTGCCACGAACATAGAATGATGCGCTTTCAACTTTTATCCTTGATAAAAATGATTTTGGCAGATCATATCCTATCTGGATATTTCTTAAACGGATAAAATCTCCTTTAGCAAGATAAAATGATGAAAAGCTTTGGAATGATTTATTACCACCTTCTATGTACTTTGGAATATCTGTTACATCTCCGGGTTTCTGCCAACGATCCAATACTCTCAGGATTTTATTGAAGCCTGCATTAAAAC
>Ga0209797_10001683_pt1 | contig 11160 bp, 15 predicted proteins | sample DOMMetBare3Fresh_2_FD_187472 | JGI IMG/M metagenome (GOLD analysis project Ga0209797, IMG submission 187472) | Wetland sediment microbial communities from St. Louis River estuary, USA, under dissolved organic matter induced mercury methylation -... | ecosystem: Environmental > Aquatic >...
ATTGATAAAATGATCGTCATTCTTCCTTTTGAAAAAGATTATTTTAAAAATAAATGGAGCTGGGAAGTGGAATATGTGGGGCATCCGTTGGTGGAAGTGATAGAAAGTGAAAAGTCAAAAGTCAAAAGTCAGAAGCTTACTGAAAAAGAAATTATTGCTTTGTTACCCGGAAGTCGGAAACAGGAGATCTTAAAAAAGCTGCCCGTGATGCTGGAGATAAGTAAATCATTCCCGACGTATCAATTTATAGTTGCTAAAGCACCCGGGGTTGATGATAATTTTTATTCTTCACTATTAAGTCCCTATAATAATGTAAGCTCAGTATCAGGAAAAACTTATGAACTGTTAATGCAGGCTAAAGCCGCATTGGTAACATCGGGCACAGCAACACTTGAAACTGCTTTATTTGGCGTACCTGAAGTTGTATGTTATAAAGGTTCATTTCTTTCTTATGAAATTGGCAGGCGATTAGTAAAAGTGAAATTCATTTCATTGGTCAATCTTATCATGGATAAATCAGTTGTAAAAGAGTTGATACAGCATGATATGAATGTTGAGAATCTTAAACACGAATTACACGAATTGCTGACGAATGAGAAACGAATTTCTGAATTGAAAAAAGATTATGCGGATCTGAAAACCCTTCTTAGTGAGAAAGAAAGTGCATCTTCAAGAGCAGCAAAGCTTATTTACGATTTTCTTCTACCAAAATAATTTAAATGCAAGAATAATAAGACAGAGAATGAAGATCAGCAGGCTGATGCGATTAATGCCATGCATATATTTTACAAAAAGCGACTTAGGCCTGTTTGGATCAGGTTTCCTTATGTAGAGATATTCAGCTATTTGTTTTAAAACTCCCATAGATCAAATACAAAGTTACTTCGAATAACAACTTAAAATAGTGGCTGTTCAAAATTTTATTTCAACAAAAAGCAATTTTGAATAATAAAGAATTTGTACCTTTTTCCTCCCAAAATTTATTTTTATGAAACGGATAACCTTAACTCTCTGCACATTTCTCTTACTTACTGCCACTAACAAAATCTATGCGCAATCAGCCGAGGAAATGAAAGCATGGCAGGATTTTATGACTCCGGGTGCTATGCATAAATGGCTGGCGAAATTCAACGGCACATGGGATGTGGAAATGACAAGCTATATGGACCCCGCCAATCCTCAAAAATCGAATGGTACCGGTGTGTATTCCTCTATCATGAATGGACTTTACCAGGTTGGAGATCTTAACGCGACTATGATGGGAATGCCTTTCCAGGGACATAGCATCAGCGGGTATGACAATGCAAAGAAATTATTCATCAGCACATGGGTTGATAATTTCGGTTCAGGTATTATCTATATGACGGGCACTTATGATGAAGCAACAAAAACACTGCACTTAAAAGGTACTCAAACCGACCCTATAAGCGGCAAAGATGCTGTGATCCGCGAAGAAATGAAGATCATTAATGATGACACTTATAATTTATTAATGTATGGCCCGGGGCCCGATGGAAAAGAAATGTTGTTTATGTCTGGAATGTTTAAAAGAAAGAAATAATTAAATAAAAAATCCCCGGAACATTTGTTTCGGGGATTTTTTTAAAAACACACTCACTTATTCTTTTTTCGTTTTTTCCATTGGCAGTTCTGGTAACCTGCTCCATTCCTGCATGCTGCCATCATATAATTTCATTTTGTACCCTAATGCACGACCAACCAGGTAATCTACACTGGCAGTTTGGCCAACAAAACAATAAACCACTAATTCCTTTTCCTTACCGGGAACGACAGATGAAAAATTCTTTTGTAATACTTCCATCGGTTTTAAAGAGTTTGTTGAATCGACCATATCAGGATACGGAATATTTTTAGCACCGGTAATATGTCCATCCCGTGGATTGCCTGTAGGGTCTCCATCATAAAATCGTTTAATCCTGGCGTCTACTATTTCTGACGTTTGAGTTTGTAATGCATTTTTTACATACTCTTTATTTACAAATAAGCCATTATCAGTTGCCAGAAAATCTCCTTTCTTAAAAGTGGAAGGTTGATTTGTAATAGTGTATCCTGCCTTTTTCCATGCCTCAATTCCACCATTTAAAAAATATAACTGTCCTTTCAATCCATAATTTTCCAAAGACATAAACATCCTGGATGCGATTGTTACATCGGCACCTCGATGACAGATCACCACTTTTGAGTTTTTATTGATGCCAAGAGACTGCAAAACCTTTGTAGCCGTTTTCGTATCTGCAGAAACCATATTTGCTTCTGGTGTATTGAAGGCAAGCCATTCCGGCCAGAGAAAACGTGAGCCTTCAATATGCTCCTTGTCAAAATCGGCCTTTACAACAAATCCTGTGTACAGTATTACAAGGTTGGGATCTTTTAAATTATCGTTCAGCCATTGTGGAGATACAATTATATTCTGAGCAGAAACGGTTATTGAAAAACCAATTACCATCATCACTAAAAATAGCTTTCTCATAAATAGTTTATTTAATAAAATAAATTTCAGAAAGGTAAAGTTACATCAATTGTAAAAGAAAGCTATTTATGATAAACGGTGATATGAAGTTTTAAATACTACTTCTTTGCAGGAGCTTCAGCAATAACCGGGGCTTGTTCCGTTTTATCGCTGTCAGTGAGTCTTGTTTCTTTTTTTGTTTTATAATTCATCAGGTAAATATCAAAGCCTTTTCCTTCTGATGTGCTTTTATCCATCGCCAGCCATTCACCATCGCTACTCCAACTATGCCAGCCACTACTAAGGTCGCCAGATGTTAATTGCTCGATAGAGATTGCCTGAAAACCCTTTTTCAAGTCAGGAGATATTATATAAATCTGGGTCTGGTTATTTTGTTTGGAAAAATAACTTATGAAATGATATTTGGGATTATACTGTGGAGGGCCAGCATGATACTCGAACCACCTGGTAGATGTATCTGATTTTGGAAAATGAGTTATCTGGTATCTTACATTATTTGAAGAAATTGTATCACCTGAAGGCTTATAAAATTCTATGTACCACAATTCTGCAGGAACAGTTTGCCTTAATTTCCTATCCGGACGATAACGAAGGACAATAGAATTTCCTCCGGGTAAGAATATAGGATCAGCTTTATAGGAAATCGTATCGTTGGTAATTTGTTTGAACTTCCCGGTTTTTATATCGATAAGAAATAATTGCTGTCTCAGGGTGCCGATCCTTCCTGTAACGACCATTTCTGTTCCTTTATTTCGGCTTCCCATCCAACTATCTTCTAACTGCAGTTCGCTTACTTTTCTTTTGTTATTTCCATATGCATCCATCTCATAAAGAAAATAACAGCGGTGGCAGGTGTCAACATCACTTATGTAATATACTTTGTCTTTATAGGCATGATAAACCCATTCAACACCGGGTGTATTTGTAATATTTCTCTTATCACTTCCATCCATATTCATTGAATAAATATCATAGTTATCCTTTTCACGATCTTCAAAAACATTGTAAATGATCTTATATTGCTGTTTTTGTGCAACAATGTTTTGCTGACCAGCAAACAGGAAGTACAAGAGTGCGACCCATCGGCAAGTTCTGGGTAAACTGCGACTCATTTGCTGAATATTGAAAAGAAAGATAAACGGAGCGTCGCAACGAAGTATCATAGTAGTAATTAAGCCTGGTAAATAAATATTTTATCCTGCCTGGTCGTAAGATTGTTTTATCCAATTGATCAGCTCTTTATTGATCATTTTTTCATCTTCAACCTTTATACGGTGTGTGCACATGGCATTCCACTTTTTTCCATCTTCCACTTTGCCTGACGGAGCAACGCCTTTAATATTCAATCCCACATCCAACCTGTCTTTTGTAGAAGGTTGTATTATGGCAAATTGTTTTTTTCTTCGCAGACTTACATACCCTTTTTTAGGAGCCACTTCAATATCTTTTCCAAACTTGTTTATCTCAGCCATGATTTTATCATACCATGGCCTGAGGTTTTCTTTGCCTTTGTACTGTTCAGCGATCCAATCTGTTTCATTTTCCGCTGCGCCAGCATGAGATTGTTTTGCAAAATGAACCACCGTGTTTGCATTACCATGCGTAAAGCCATGTTTTTCTTTAAGAAAATTTACCAGTTCACCATGTTTGGAAATCCCTGATTTGTTAATTACATCATACCATTCAGTAATTTTTTTACCCGTAGCTTTTTCAATATTTGCAATCTGTGTTGCATAAGCCTTATCTATTGATTCACTCATAAAATTTATTTTTATTTATTGACATTTACTGATCGCAAGTCCGTAAGGATGCACTTTGGCGAACATGATCTTAGCTTTTACTGCAGGATCATCCATCATGAATTGTAATGCCTCTTTATCATCTTTTGCATAAAAAATCACCAGGCCCATCATATCAGGATTGCTCAACGGAAGCTCGGTTCGTCCTGCTAAAACTACAACACCCTCTTCTTTCTTTTTAATTAATCGCTGGAAATGTTCGCCCACGATTGCCTGGTCACCGGGTGCCCAGTTCTTTTCATCCTGGTACTTTTGCGGAAGAGTAAGCACACCGAGATACGCATTCATCTTTGTTTTTGTCGTGTCCTGGGCCAATACCTGTATAGTTATAAAACAGGTAACTGCTAATAATAGTTTTTTCATTTTTATCTTTTTAAAACTTTTTCATAAATAGCGATCCATTCATCGGGAGTCATTTTAGAAGCTAATTCACCGATCAATTCAAATGGTATATCATCCGGTTTTTTATAACGGATACAACTTTTACCCATATCCAGTTTCTTTGGTGACGCTTTTGCATGGGCAGTGGTAAACCATTTCAGCAAACCGGGATCTGCATACAAACCCATGTGATAAACTGCTATAAAATTTTTTTGCGATGCTATGCCCATGAATGGTAATGGCAGTTCAGGGGTACAATGATACCCTGGCGGATAGAGTGCATGGGGTACAGACCAGCCCATCATTCCATATCCCATTCCTTCTTTAAAACCTTTGGGCAGGTTTTTATTGATCGCTTTTCTTAATTCTGTCATCGCTTTTTTTCTGTCTTCCGGTAGTTCTGCCATGTATGCATCAACAGTTGTTGCTTTGGATTGCATAAAAATATTTTTAGAAATTTAAAATACGGAAAAATTCCGGCCATGGACCCATCTCCTCTTTGTATTGTTTGGCCATCACTCTTGTGATTTGCGCTATATGTGTTAAATCATGCACCACCCAGGTTGATAATAAATTTCTTAAAGTTACTTCCCCAAGTTTTGGATGTATGCCTTTTCTATCTAAATCAGTTTCTGATAAATTGAGTGATTTTAACCAATTCAAATTTTCTTTTCTTATCGTTTCAAATTCATCCAGCAATTGCAGTAATGATTTTCCTTTACTTTCTTCAAACTGTGCAAACCTGTCCCAGGGTGTAAACGGTTTTGATAAACCAGATTCAAGAATAATTTTTGTTCTCGCAGTCCAGTCTGTTTTTTCACCGTGTATTAAATGGCCGATTACATCATAAGGAGAAAAAGTTTCCGGGCCCTCGTTGTTCATAACCCAGCCTTCATCCAGGTTGCTAAGTAATGTTTTCAGAACTGCAGGTGTTCTTTCAAGAATTTCATATGATTTTTCTAAACTGAATTTCATTTCTTTTTCTTCGTTAATTTTTTCTTACTTGCTTTTGCAATTTTATTATATTCCAGCGCAAGTTTAACCCAGTAATCCAGTTTCTTTTTAGTAGTTAATACATCGGCGTCTACAAAAACAAACCCCTTCATTGGTTTACCACTGAAATCCATCGCTCTGCAACCTTCTTTCTCCATCACTTCATCATATATTTCAGGATTAAGACGAACCATTAACCTTTCTTTCTCCACACCCAGTACCATCTTATTATTCACCATAAAACATAAACCCCCAAACATAGCTTTCTCTTCCACATTCTTTTGTGTTTGAGCAATAAGCTCCCTGGTCATGTTAGCTAATTTTTCATTGTATGCCATAAAAAAATTGTTTATGCATTGATCATATTTTGTATTTGCTCATTTTTATTTCGCAGATCAATCCCGCCTTCCAGCAATGATTTCAGATTGGCCATGTAAAAGGTCCAGCCTGTTTTGCAACCGATATGCCAATTCTGTTTTCCTTTTTCATCAGTTGGAACCTGGTCCTGTATCAACTCAACAATCTTTTCGCCCTGTTCCTCGTAAATCTTAACTGAACAATCACCGGCAGCACCGAATTTGAATTTGAAAAAGTCTTTGCCATTACAATCAAGAATTTCTCCGTGCTCAACCACTTCATCAGGGTAACCATGCCACCACCAGGAATAAGTATCTCCTTTTTTTACAAATTCATTGGCTTTGCAAGCAGTGCCATCATTTTTTTTGTAATCGGATCTGCGAAGAAACCAAAATTCAATTCCTTCTTTTGTAGCCCAGCACCAATATAATTTTTCAGTTGATGCTTTCACATTTATGCGAACCGAGAAGCGGCTCCAGTCAAAGTCTGCCATAACCTAGTTTTTATAACGTGAATAATAAAAATCAGATTTTTTATCGGGCATGGAAGGACCCCCATCAATAAAAGCATGGATCGAATCTTTATTCACTAATTCGTATGTGATCCTTTTAGGAAAATCATGATCCGGCTTTTCAGCTACAAAACCTTTTTCAGAATGTGATGTTATTCAAAAGCTTATTGCTTCACCGTTATTTTGTCCATTCACTTTAGAAATATAATAATAAGAACCTTTCTGGTATGCAAGCTCCAGGTTTTCCAAAACTTTTGATTGACCCGTTATTGAAAAACTCATGCTCTCACCAAGCATTGTGCTGTCATTATGCGGGAACCATGATTCCATAACAGAACTTCCATTCTTCTTCTTCATTACCCAGCTACCTTCGAGCCATTTGAAAGATTGCATTTTACTTTCATCATTTGTTTTTGTAAAAGCAAAAGCTGTTATCAAAAAAAATAATACGATAAGGCTGAAAACTTTTTTCATACAGTTAGTTTAAATATTGTGTTGACACAGAATGTAAACCAATACGGTTGCCTTCCGTATCAATGATGACTGCCATGAATCCGTACTCAGGACTTATCTCAGTTTTTGGAACCATAATTTTTCCACCGGCTGCTTCCACTTTGTCCAATACATTTTGCACATCAGGATTACCATTCAGGTAGATCAATGGCCCATCTGTAGAAGAAGGTTTATGAAATCCGTTGGTAAAAACTATTGCGCCGCCTACCCCGGTCATCATATCGTCTAACGGGAACATTCGCATTTTAATATTGTCAAGATCAAGCGGAGCTAACTTAACACCAAAAATTGTTTCATAAAATTTTGTTGCCCTGTCAAGATCAGTTGTACCGATCTCGAACCAGCTGATTGCATTATTCATGTTGTTTGTTTTATGATTAAATATTAAAAGATCGATTTACAATTTTCAAAACTTTAGTTCATTCCATTTTGTTCCATCCCATTCCCATGTATCATTTGTATCATTCGGCCAACCCAGGCGGCCACCAAACATTATAACTTTTTTTCTTTCTTTATCATAAGCCAGGTAACCCATTGCTCTTTTTTGCGGTCCTTCCGATGAAAGTTTTTTCCATTCTTTTCCATCATAGCCCCATGTGTCATTTACAAAACCACCTTTTGCCATGCCTCCAAAAATGATCAATATCTTTTTTTCATTATCATACGCATAACCAGCAGATGCACGACCTCCAGGGCCTGCCAATGATATTTTCTGCCAACTCTTACCATCATATTCCCATGTATCATCATTTATTGTTCCGGGAGTTTCGCCTAACCCTCCATATAAAATTGTTTTTTTTCTTGCTTCATCATATACCATTACAAAAGACTGCCGCCCCTCAGGACCTGCGCCTTCAAATTTTTTCCATGCATTTCCATCCCATTCCCAGGTTTCGCTATTCACTTTCCTCATTCCCGGACTACCACCGAATACAATAAGCCTATCCCGATGTGAATCATAAACAAACCCTGCTTCAGCAGCTATCATTCCTGGAATTTCAGCAAGATTTTTCCAATTGTTATTTTCAAAAATCCTGAATTCTGATCTTGATTTACCATCACTTGTAAAACCACCAAAAGAATATAATTTTTTTCTCTTTGTATCATAAGCTAATGCTATACCACTTCTTTCATCACCTGCATTCCCTTTCATTGTCCAAATACTGCCATCGAAACTCCATACATCATTATAAAATTTAAAAGAATTGCCGCCATCAAGCGGTGTACTTCCGCCGGTCAATAAAATTGTTTTTGAAATTTCATCATACACTAATGAATGATGAGCTCTTAATCCCGGTAATTCATTTTTTTGCACATTAATAAAACCTGCTGACAAAAAAAGAAGAACGATCAAAGAATATTTATTTTTCATGACTATACTTTATAAATATCATTGATTGATATCTTTCCCTTCTTTCAGCCTGGTAATATTTACGCTGATAACGGCTTTTTGTGGTTCAGGCGCCTGTACCAATGCTTTCTCTGCATGTTCCAGTGCTTTTTTAAAATCACCTTTTGCGGAATACACAAAAGACATTCCGTTGTTCACTGCAAACACATCCCCGAATTTTGTTCTGGCCCCATTCATTATCTCCAACGCCTTATCGTTTCTTTTTTGTGTGATCAATACCCTGCCATAAGCAATATACTGGTTTGCATTTGCCATTTGTAAAGCTTCATTCATTACTGAATCCGCTTGTATAAGGCGATTCAATTTTTCATATCCCGTAGCAAGATTTCTTAAACTCGTATAACTTTTTTGTCCGTTGAAACCCGAAACTGCCCTTTGCGCCCAGCCCAATGCTTCTTCAAGATTTATATTCTTATTAAAACAAAACTGCGATGCCTGTATCATGTTTGTGCTGTTAAATCCTTTCTGGCTGGTAACCTGTTCTCTCAATCTTGCCAGCACAATATCATCAACATCCACTTCTACTTTAAAAGGCACGGACAGCATTTCCCATTGCATAGCAATCACACAATACTTTTCCCTGTGTTCAATAAATTCATACTTCAGCCATTCCACACTTTTGTCAAGTGCAACAGGTTTTACATTTATTCTTAATGCATCATATTTTTCTTCATAATAAAAACTGCCCCATGCGTCAGATTGATTGGAAAAAATAATCGTTACATTATCTGCAGATAATGCCATATGTATTCCATAAGTTCCTGCCTTTAATGGTTTTCCTTCCACCATCACATCATGTTCAAAGGTGATTGTGGTATTCTCATTAGCTCCCGCCCGCCAGGGTGCCGTATTGCCATTACTGATAAAACTGAAAGTGCTGAAACCATAGGTCACAACATTGCCGGGGCCATAAATTTTTCCTTCCCGTTTGTTTACATCGGGTCTTGAATATTTAATGGTGATAGAAGTGATGCCTACTTCTTCACTTACTGTAGCCCGGGGGTTGCCCGCCACAGCCGGAACATCCATTTGTGCTGTTGACGTTTGAAATATTGTAATCAGGACAATGATCGCAGATATTATTTTTTTCATAACAGTAGTTTTGTTTTTATTGTCTTTTTCAGCAGTAATAAATAGTCTCCTTAAAGGTCAGGAAAATTAAATTGCAGTAACTGCCGTTTATCACCGTTATTGTTCATTTAAAACTGATTCAGGAGGGACGAAGAAGTTGTACCTACTTACAGATTTGAGAAAAAAGCTTCTCATCTAATTCCAGGGCTTTGAAATTACTTTTTTCAATTTGCAGATCCTTCGCTTCGCCATGCATTGTAAAATTCTTAAACCTGTGTTCCACTTTCAGGATCAATCCACCACCTGTTTTATTTCCATAAAAATCCCAGTTGTATGATCTGTGATCTTTATAAGTTGCGGGTGACATTATGTGCTCACTGCTTACATAATATTTCACGAATGAACGGCTTTTTTGCAACTCAATGACCCGGCAGCTATAACCAAGAATTTTTTCTTCAGTGTTGTATAATTTATAAGAGAGCACTGAATCTGTTGCAATACTATAATCTTCGCATGCATAATTTTTTTGTATCCCTGTTTCTGAAATAGTTTTATTCAATTTGCCGGAGTAATAATAAGTGTTTGTGTCAGCCCCGATGAACCTGCTCTGGTAACTGGCTTCATCATACCTGAACAAACCCTTTGAAGGTCTTGCTTTTGAAAGTGAATCCAGATTTAGCAAATCGCTTGTGTAAGTATATGCATATTCAATTGTGCCAGTAAAATATTTACCGACTGAGTCATTGCACCCCGCCATAAATAATATTGCAAAAACTATAATTAACTTACTCATTTCTTTCTTCTGTATTCAAGATCATATTCTGTAGTCCATGTTTTTCCTTCATCATCACTTCTTTCTCCAAATTGCCGCACTTTATCATTGCTAAGTTTAGTAAATGTAAGTTTTCGCATAAAATTTTTGCCCTGCGGGCCAATTACTTTATCAGCATAAAAAATAATTTTACCATCACTTCCCTCTCCTCTTAAAAATTCTGTTGTATTACCAGTATTGTCAACCCATGTTTGCTGCCATTGCTTGGTGGCAACATTGTACATATTAAAACTTTTCCCGGAATAAATTAATCCCTGTTGTGATGAAGCACTTGTCCATTCTTCGAGAATAATGCAACTGTCAAGTATGATGCTGATCTTGCTGTCGCCGGCTTTGCTTCCGTTTGGTGCGAATGCTTCCCAGGTGCCAACCCAAAAATCAAACTGGCGAAATACCGGCAGGCTGCATGGCTTTTGAGCAACTAAAGAATGTGAAATAAAAAGAATAAGAAGAATGAATAATGATCTTTTCATACAGTTAGTTTACTGCAAGATTCAACTTTTAACTAACATGCTGTTTTATTTATCATCGATTATTTCCTTTTATCATGTGAATGGATTTGTAACTTCCCCCAATTTGCCAGTATTGAAACTCACGGTTATTGTTGAATAGAATTGTTATCCCGATAGTTATCGGGATGCAGCAAAAAAGCCGAAACAATTGATTCAGCACAAGTGTGCGACGCAACAGAAGCTTAATAGTAGCAATGTTGATGACTAAATAAAAATAATCCGAATAAAGAAAAGGAAACTGTAAATGAAAAAGGAAAGATCAAAGATTGGTTTGAACAAATTGTTTTTG
>Ga0209797_10001684_pt1 | contig 11157 bp, 7 predicted proteins | sample DOMMetBare3Fresh_2_FD_187472 | JGI IMG/M metagenome (GOLD analysis project Ga0209797, IMG submission 187472) | Wetland sediment microbial communities from St. Louis River estuary, USA, under dissolved organic matter induced mercury methylation -... | ecosystem: Environmental > Aquatic >...
GACTGCCTGGTTTATTATTTTTAATGACCCAAGATCATAATTGATTTCATAATCTATATTTTCCCTGAGCACTTGCCCGCCGGCTGTAACAGTTACAGATCCTTTCGGGATATTAAACCCGAGCTGGTACTCGGAAGTACCCAGCCCCGATTTACTTTTTCCACTAAACTTAAAACGGTTCAGGTTAGTATAAGTCTGGGCAATCGCTTTGATAGTATCATATAAAGGATAATAAAGATATTTTGCCCGTTGCGCAATACTATCGGGACCCACATAAACATATTCCAAATCTTTTCCGAAAGGCTCCAGTACAGGAAATATTATCCGGCTTTGTGATGAAATAACTGTAAAACCTTCTACAAAATCGAAACGGCCATCCGGTTGCGGATCATTTTGATTATTTAACCTGTCGAGGTTAAGCAATGAAATCATGGGCTGGCCTTTGTAAGGATCACTGACATCTGCTGGCGGCAAATATCTTTTTTCACCAAGACTTGGCTCTTCATACAAAACATCAAGTTCAAAGTCTGAACGTTCCAATTGTCCAAAACCAACAGAGTAAACATTCTTCATCATCAAATCCCAGATAGGAAGATTAGTACGTTGCGATGTTGCTTTTAATAATTTTAAAAAGATTACAGGTTGTGTATTTCCTGTGGAGTCCGGAGGTATGTCTGTAGAAAATTCTCCTACCTGGTATACTTTTCCATTGTAAGTATATTGAAATGCTATACCCAGCACTTCATCCGGTTGTAATTGCTGGTTAAGAGAAATAAAACCTACCTGCGGGTTAAAATAATAATCTGATGGTAAAAGTTTTCTTGCAAATGTTTTTTCAAAATCCTGTACAGGCTGCAAACCCAAACCTGTAAGTACGCTTTGCACCTGGGATGAATTTCTTGCACCTGGATTATTCACCAAAGATGTATAAAGATTATTAGCGCTGTTTCTTGGCGGTACATTTCCAATTCCTCCCCATGGGCCATAGGGCTGCCCTTCTCCAATATCCATTAACGCTACGATATCTCTTGTATCTGTTGTTGCACCGGTTCGGTTCGTTATCCAAACTTCCACTTTTAGTATTTGTGCCAATGAAGTAACTACCGGCAGGTTCTTCATGGCTTTATTATAATTATTCCGGAAAAACTGTGACATCAGGAAGTGACGGTTTTCTTCATACTCATCCGCTTTGTAATTAAATTTGTTAGATGCTGATCCTCCCTGGATGCCGAGTGATTGCCGTTGTGATTTTTGTGTAGCAAGTACAGTGGTTACAAAAAGTTTTCCAAATTGTAATTGTGTTTTCAATCCAAAGAGTGATTGTGCGCCGGGTATCAATGTACTTTTTGAAGTAAAATTTGTATTACCTGCCTGGAAGAGTTTTAATATTTCATCATCCTTACCTACATAGTCCAGTTTAAGCTGATTTTCAAAATTAAAATTGGCCAGGGTACTGTAATTGATAGGAAGTTTAAGTTTATCGCCAATATTAGCATCTACATTAAACTGGCTGTTCATATTAAAATCAAGCCCGCCATTATTTCTTGAACGTTCAGGCAAAGTCGGGTTATTAATTTTTTGTCCCTGGTAACCCATACCTATATCCACATACCCATTAGGTTTGATATCAATTTTACCGTTACCCACAATCCTGTTTACCCAGTCGTTTATAAAATTGAATTTTGGTTTGTATTGCCGGCGGTTAAGATTGGTGAGTAAACTTGCTCTTTTTCTGAAATATTCTTTTTCATCTTCCTTACCCTTAATGTCAAGAAACTCTTTCATGGAAAAAGACATGGGAGTGCGGTAATTTTTATCACCTATTTTTTCAATAACATAATATTGTTTTGTTACCGGATCATATTCAATACTTCTTTTAATAAAACTTGTATCCTGCATATAAAAAGGGTTCCGGTTAGGATAATTATACGGATCGCCATAACGATCCTTTGCAGGAAAAGTATCAGTTAAAAAATTATTATTAAAAACTGGTGAATAGGGGGAGGCGTTTGACTTTTTAGTAAAGACAAACAAAACGATGGCAAATACCAGCGTGCGGAATATGGTGGTCAGCGTAGGGATCAAAACTTTCTCAACAGAATTAGTTAGGTAAATTTTCAGTCGATAGGCTTATAGTGTTTTTAAAGCTTTCTTGATAACCTCTTCAATAGATGTTATCGCAGGGTCCGATTGTGTGACCCTTTGAATTGCCTGATCGGCAGCATTCCGGGCTATGCCCAGGGCCATCAGTGCATTTAACGCATCGCTATGCAAAGTATTGTTTTTCAGGTAAGAAATATTTGCTCCAACTGGTTGTTTAGCAAGCTTATCTTTTAATTCCAGCACCATTCTCTCAGCGGTCTTTTTACCAATTCCTTTCAGGCTTTCGAGAGTTTTTGTGTCCCCGGTAACTATTGCCCTTGCCAGTTCTTCCGGTTTCATGTAAGACAACATAATTCTTGCGGTTGTTGCACCAATGCCGGAAACAGAAATAAGGTGTAAAAACATTTCTTTTTCTGCAGGTTCAAAAAATCCGACAAGGATATGTGCATCTTCCCGTATAAGCAGGCAGGTATGCAGAGTTCCCCTATCAAGGCTTTGAATTTTAGTATATGTATTCAGGCTAATTAATACTTCATATCCTACACCACCAACATCTATATGTATAACAGTTGGGCTTTTAAAAACAAAATCACCTTTCAGAAATGCAATCATGGTTGCGAAAATAAGGAATTGGTAATTTGGAATTAGTAATTGGGAGGCTGTCTTTCAATTTAAGCTGTATCCTGATTCCAAATTACCAATCCCTAATCCCCAATTCCGTCAACCCCCGTAACTTTGACCACTTTTAAAACCACGATATGTCACATTCACAAGCAAAGAAAATTACAGCAGCTATTACGGCTGTTGGCGGATATGTTCCTCCTGATAAGCTTACAAATTTTGATTTGGAAAAAATGGTAGAAACAAATGACGAATGGATCAGAACCAGAACCGGGATATCTGAACGTCGCATTTTAAAAGGTGAGGGAAAAGCAACTTCTGATTTAGTAGTACCGGCCGTTCAGGATCTGTTACATAAAAGAGGAATCTCTCCATTGGAAATAGATTGCCTGATTGTGGCAACCGTTACTCCGGATATGATTTTTCCTTCCACGTCCAATATTGCCTGTGATAAACTTGGAGCAAAAAATGCGTGGGGCTTTGATCTATTAGCGGCTTGTTCAGGTTTTTTATTTGCACTCACCACGGGTGCTGCATTGATAGAAAGCGGACGATATAAAAAAGTGGTTGTTGTTGGTGCTGATAAAATGAGTGCCATCGTTGATTATACTGATCGCAACACTTGTGTACTTTTTGGTGATGGAGCGGGATGTGTTTTACTGGAACCAAACCATGATGGGTTTGGCATACAAGATAGCATTTTAAGAACTGATGGAAGCGGCGCACCATATCTTCACATGAAAGCAGGTGGATCATTGCGACCCGCAAGTATTGAAACTGTAACGAATAAAGAACACAACATTTTCCAGGACGGGCAACCTGTTTTCAAATTTGCTGTAAAAGGAATGGCTGATGTAGCCGCCGAACTTTTAGAAAGAAATAATCTTACCGGCGATGATATTGCTTGGCTGGTACCACACCAGGCCAATAAAAGAATTATTGATGCAACGGCTAATCGCATGGGATTAAATCCTGAAAAAGTAATGCTGAACATTCAGCGATTCGGAAATACAACTGCTGCTACCATTCCACTTTGTTTATGGGAATGGAAACATGAAATAAACAAAGGCGACCTGATTGTACTCGCTGCTTTTGGTGGTGGGTTTACATGGGGAGCTACACTGGTGAAGTGGGAATACTAATTCTGTCCGACACTCTTTGGCTTTCCGCGGCTCCAGATAATAAAATCTGTTTGTGGAAATTTTTCAATACCCAGTTGCCTTAATAAAATTATCAACTGCCCGCGGTGGTAAGTACTGTGATTAAACACATGAATAAGGGTTTGGCTTATGGGAACTTTGAAATGTTCTTTTTTAGAATTGTAAAACTGAAATACATGATCAATGGCCATATCGCTGGCATTGCTCACCCAATCGTGCCACTGCTGACTTTGATTTATTAAACCCGTAACAACATCTTTAATATTTCCAATTTCCTGCTTACTGGGTACATTTATCCTTTCCTGCAATTTCATACGCTGCCACCATACACTCTCTGCATCCCAGATATGCATGACAGTTTCGTAAAGGTTATTAAAACTGCCCGTTAACTGCTGGTTCAGTTTTTCCGGGGGGACTGTAAGTACTACATCCATAATTTTCTGGTTTGCCCAGGTATTATATGATGCCATTTGTTTCAGCAGTTCTTTCATTTCATTTAGCTTTGAGGATGAGGTGTCTGGTTATTTCAGCTTCAAAATTGTAAAATAAAATTTAATAATGGATAATAGTTTTCCACTTTCTGGTTTTGGTTCTGCGGCGTTGCACGCAGGTCACCAGCAAGACCCGATGTATGCACATGTCACACCCATTTATGCCTCATCAACTTTTGTTTATGATGAAGCGGAACAGGGCATGCGCCGCTTTAGTGGCGAAGAAGAAGGATATATCTATTCCCGCTGGGGAAATCCAAATTTTACAGAGGCAGAAAAAAAGATTGCTGCACTGGAAGCATTTGGTTTAAAAGATAAAAACGGAAACCCACTTCAATTAAAAGCATTGCTTCATGCGTCGGGTATGGCAGCGTTGAGTACTTTAATGATGGGAAATCTGAAACAGGGTGATAAGATACTCTCCCACTATTCGCTTTACAGCGGGTTGGAAGAACTGATAACAAAAATTCTTCCGCCATTTGGTGTGCAATCAATAATAACTGATCTGCGTGATTTGAATAAAGCAGAACAGGCAATAAAAGAAAACCCGGAAATAAAACTGATGCACCTGGAAACACCGGCAAATCCGACCCTTCAATGTGTGGATATAGAAGCTCTAACCAAACTGGCTAAAACGAAAAATATTCTTGTTTCAGTTGATAACACTTTTGCCACTCCCTATTTACAACAGCCATTTCGTTTTGGAGTAGATTTTGTTTTTCACAGCACTACAAAATTTCTGAATGGCCACGGTACAGCCATTGGAGGTGTGCTTATTGGAAATGATATAGAAAAGATGAAAGCAGGAATTACTAAAACCCACCGGATACTTGGCGGCAACAGTAACCCCTTTGATGCTTTTCTTTTAACACAAGGATTAAAAACACTGGAACTCCGTATGCAAAGACATTGCAGCAATGCCATAACAGTAGCCGATTTTTTAGCTAATCATGCAGCGATAGAAAAAGTAAATTATAACGGGCTTACTACACATCCGGATCATGCTGTTGCTAAAAAACAAATGAAACACCCCGGCGCCATGATGAGTTTTGAATTAAAAAAAGGAAAACAAGGTGGTATTGATTTTATGAATAAACTAAAAATGTGTATCTGTACTGTTTCTCTTGGCACTGCAGAAACAATTTTAAGTCACCCTGCTTCCATGACCCATTATCATATTCCAAAAGAAGAAAAAGAAAAATACGGAATTACCGATGGTTTGATACGGCTGAGTGTTGGATTAGAAAATGTGGAGGACATACTTGGTGATTTTAATCAGGCCCTCAGTTAAATTTCTATCCCTAATTTAGACAATATTTTTTTTCGCCATTTAAAAAATCATTTATGAGAAAATCGATTTTAACATTGACTGCTATTGTTTTCTTTTTTTGTGTAACAGGACAACCATTAACTGATCCAAGACTTAAAGGACTTGATACAATGGCTTTAAGAGTATTAAAAGACTGGCATGCTGCCGGGGTAACCATTGCAGTAGTAGAAAAAGGAAAAGTAGTTTATACAGGTGGTTTTGGTTTCCGTGATTTGGATAAAAAATTACCAGTAACAGAAAACACACAATTTGCCATAGGTTCATGCAGCAAAGCATTTACTGCTTCCATGCTTGGCATGCTGGTAAAAGAAGGCAAAGTTGATTTAGATAAACCCGTTCGTATTTATTTGCCTGAATTAAAATTTCAAAACGAATACACCAATGATCATTGCACGTTGCGTGATATGATGTGTCATCGCACAGGATTACCAAGGCATGATCTTTCCTGGTATGCATCCTGGGGTACACGCAAAGAATTCCTGGAAAGAATTCAATATATGGAACCCACTGCAGAACTAAGAGCAAAGTGGCAGTACAATAATTTTATGTTTATGGCACAGGGAATGGTAATTGAAAAAATTACAGGGAAAAGTTGGGAAGAAAATATGAAGGAAAGAATTTTAACTCCATTGGGAATGGGAAACACAAATCTTTCTACAAATGACATGGAAAAATCTGCTGACCATTCTCTTGCTTTCGCAACAAAAGATTCTATTGTAAAAGCCATACCCTATAGAAATATTGATGCCATGGGACCAGCAGGTTCAGTTAACACAAGTGCAAAGGATATGACCAAATGGCTCATCACCTGGATCAATGATGGTAAATACAATGGAAAAGAAATAATCCCTTCTACTTATAGAAATGAAGCGATTACCATTCAAATGGCCATGGGTGGTGGTGCACCGGGTGCGGAAAACCCGGATGTACATATTGCAGGCTATGGTTTTGGATGGATGATCAGTAGCTACCGTGGCCACTACCGGGTAGAGCATGGCGGAGGAATTGATGGATTTATCACCACAACGGGATTTTTTCCAAGTGATAGCATTGGAATATTTGTTTCCTCCAACCAGGGTGGTGTTTCCACCAGCATCAGAAATTTTATTGCTGATCGAATGTTGAAATTATCTTATCGCAACTGGAGCAAAATACAACTGGATGCCCAGGCAAAAGCAAAAGATGCCGCAAAAGCTGTACAGAAAAATGACAGCCTTGGTCATAAATTCAATACAAAACCATCGCATGAATTGAATAATTATACGGGTACATATTCCAATCCGGGTTATGGATCAATTGTGGTTTCAATGAAAGATGGCGGACTGGTTTCAAAATTTAATACCCTGGATATTCGTCTTGATCATTTTCATTATGATCAGTTTAATGCTGTAATTCTCGATCCTTCACTTGAAGGTGGCGATCCGCTTCGGTTCAGTTTTCATATTGATGAAAAGGGAGATATCAGTAAGCTGACTATTCCCCTGGAAGGCGGAGTGAAAGACATTGAATTTACCAAAGAGTCTAAATCTATTGATGTAAAAAAAGCGGACCTGGAAAAATATGTCGGAGACTATGAGTTGGCGCCGGGTGCTTTGGCGAAATTTTATATCAAAGGGGAAAAGACATTATATGCGTTTATAGAAGGTCAGCCTGAATATGAACTCGTAGCTACAGAAAAAAATAAATTTGATTTAAAAGCATTAAAAGGATACAGTGTACTGTTTGAAGAAAATGAAAAAGGTGAAATCATATCGGCCAGTTTTATACAGCCAAATGGAATCTTTAAAGCAAAAAGAAAATAGAAAATTGATAGAAAATATTAAAATGATTTAATTGAAAATATGAATAAGCTAACAGTATTGCTGATTGCAATTCTATTTATTTCTTTTTCATGCAGTCAGAAACAAAATTATGACAGCATCATCCGGAATGGAATGATCTATGATGGGACTGGTGGTGAACCTTTCAAAGGAGATATTGGAATAAAAAATGATACCATTGCTTTCATCGGTGATCTATCCGGTGAAAAAAGTAACAATGAAATTGATGCGAAAGGAAATGTCGTTGCTCCGGGTTTTATTGATACACATAGCCATCATGCAGGAAACGCATTTACACATCGTGATTTTCTGGCAGCAATAAGCCAGGGAATTACAACAATAATCATCGGCCAGGATGGCGGCTCAAATTTTCCGCTTGCTGATTTTTATAAAAAACTTAGTGATACTGATGTAGCCGTGAATATTGGATCATACAGCGGGCATAATACAATCCGAGATTCTGTATTGGGAAAAAATTATAAACGTACAGCTACACAGGATGAAATTGAAAAAATGAAACTCTTGTTGAAACAAGATATGGAATCAGGTGCTTTTGGTTTTTCTACCGGCCTTGAATATGACCCGGGTATTTATTCTGCCAATGATGAAGTGCTGCAACTTGCAAAGGAAGTTACTCCCTTTAGAGGAAGATATATAAGTCATATCCGCAGCGAGGACCGCTATTATTGGAAAGCCATTGATGAAATAATCAATATTGGCAAAGAAGCAAAAATTCCTGTACAAGTTAGTCATATAAAACTGGCTATGCATAATATCTGGGGCAAGGCCGATAGTTTGATAAATATTTTTGAAAATGCAAGAAAAAATGGCATTGATATTACTGCAGATATTTATCCTTACGCATTCTGGAATTCAACTATCAAGGTTTTATTTCCTGACAGAAATTTTAATGATGAAAAAGAAGCGGAGCTGATCTTAAAAGAGATCACATTGCCGGATGATATTATCCTGGGCTCTTACGAAGTACAACCGGAGTATGCAGGAAAAAGTTTAGCAGCCATAGCAAAGCTGGAAAATAAAACACCGGCACTCATGCTGGTTCAACTGATTGCACGAATTGATGAATGGGAAAAGAAAAACAAACGGGAATGCCAGGAAAATATTATGGCTACATCAATGAGTGAAGCGGATATAAAAAAATTAATGCAGTGGCCGCACACAAATATCTGCTCTGATGGTTCATCTGGAGGAACACATCCAAGAGGATATGGAGCATTTACAAGAGTATTGGGTAAATATGTAAGAGAAGAAAAAGCATTAACCCTTGCAGAAGCCATACATAAAATGACAGGTTTATCTGCGGAACAAATGGGCATGAAAAAAAGAGGCATGATTAAAGCAGGAAATTATGCAGACATTGTTATATTCAATCCTGAAACTGTAAAAGACGAGGCAACAATTTCAGAACCACATAAAATTTCCGAAGGAATAGATAGAGTATTTGTCAATGGCATTCTTGTTTTTGAAAATAAAAAAACAACAGGTGCATTTCCCGGCAAGGTTATCAAACGTCAAACAAACTAAAACACTACTTATGCGTTTATTTATTTTTCTGGTTTCAGCAATTACTATTATTGCTGCATGCAATTCCAAACAACAGGAATATGATACCATCATCAGGAATGGATTAATTTATGATGGCAACGGAGGCGAACCGTATAAAGCTGATATTGGTATAAAAAATGACACAATTGCTTTTATCGGTGATCTTTCAAAAGCGTCAGCAAAAAATGAAACGGATGCAAAAGGGAATGCAGTAGCTCCCGGTTTTATAAATATGATGGGACATTCAGAAGAAAGTTTGATACAGGATGGAAGAGGACAGAGTGATATCAGGCAGGGAGTAACAACAGAAATTTTTTCTGAATTCAGCATGGGTCCTTTAAATGCAAAAATGAAAGCACAACAGAAAGGCGGGCAGGGTGATATAAAATATGACGTGGAGTGGAACACATTGGGAGAATACATGAATTTTTTAGAAAAAAAAGGAATCTCACCTAACATCGCATCTTTTGTCGGGACCGGTGCTGTACGTATGTATGTTATCGGCGAGGATAATGTGGCTCCTACCCCAGCACAATTAGATAGCATGAAATTATTGATAAGAGAAGCTATGGAAGAAGGTGCATTAGGCGTAACAAATGCACTTATTTATCCCGTAGATTTTTTTGCAAAAACAGATGAGTTGATTGCTTTATCAAAAGAAGCTTCAAAGTATGGTGGTACATATATCAGCCATATGCGTAGTGAAGGAAATAAATTTTTAGAAGCAGTTGAAGAACTGATCACCATTTCCAAAGAAGCAAATATCCCTGCTGAAATACATCATTTAAAAGCAGCAGGAAAAAATAACTGGAGCAAAATGGATAGTGTAATTCGCCGCGTAGAAAGAGCAAGAAGAGAAGGACAAGATATTACTGCCGATATGTATACATACATTGCAGGTGCCACAGGAATGACATCTGCCTTTCCTCCTACATTGCAGGATGGAGGATTTGGAAAACTAAGAGAGAGACTGATGGATCCAAAAATCCGGAAGGAAATGATAATAGCAATGAATACGGATGCAGTAGATTGGGAAAATCTTTATAATGGCGCCGGCGGTGCTGAACATGTTTTGTTATTAGGATTTAAACAGGACTCCTTAAAAAAATATACAGGTAAAACATTGGCAGAGGTTGCAAAAATAAGAGGTACCTCTCCTGAAGAAACTGCTATGGATCTGATTATCCAGGATAGTACAAGAGTTGGTGTTGCTTATTTTTTAATGAATGAAGACAATGTAAAAAAACAAGTTTCACTGCCCTGGGTAAGTTTTGGAAGCGATGAAGGTTCTTATACAACAGAAGGAGTGTTCTTAAAATCGAATGCACACCCGAGAGCTTATGGAAATTTTGCAAGGGTGCTTGGCGTATACACCCGGGATGAAAAGTTAATGTCGTTACAGGAAGCAATTCGCAAACTGGCTAATCTTCCTTCAAAACATTTAAAACTTCAGAAACGTGGCGAATTAAAAGTTGGGTATTATGCGGATATCGTAATTTTTGATCCGTCAAAAGTAAAAGATAATGCCACCTTTGAAAAACCACACCAATATAGTGAAGGCATGATTGATGTGTTTGTAAATGGTATACAAATGCTGAAAGATGGTGAACATACGGGCAATAAGGGTGGAAGATTTGTGAAAGGACCTGGATGGAAGAAGGTTTAAGAGTTTAATGGTTTAAAAGTTTATGGAAATAAATATTCGCAGAGCAATAAAAGAAGACTGTCCAAGATTATTGGAACTGATAACTGAATTAGCTGTATATGAAAAAGAGCCGGATGAAGTAACAGTTTCATTGGAGCATTTTGAAGAAAGTGGTTTTGGAAAAAATCCTGTGTGGTGGGCTTTTGTTGCGGAAGAGAATGAAATTGTTCTGGGATTTGCATTATACTATGTTCGCTATTCAACCTGGAAAGGGCAAAGAATGTACCTGGAAGATATTATTGTAACTCAAGCAGCAAGAGGTAAAGGAATCGGTAAACTTTTAATGGATCGTTTGATTGAAGAAGCAAAAGAAAAAAAATTCAGTGGCATGATGTGGCAGGTTCTTGAATGGAATGAACCT
>Ga0209797_10001685_pt1 | contig 11151 bp, 13 predicted proteins | sample DOMMetBare3Fresh_2_FD_187472 | JGI IMG/M metagenome (GOLD analysis project Ga0209797, IMG submission 187472) | Wetland sediment microbial communities from St. Louis River estuary, USA, under dissolved organic matter induced mercury methylation -... | ecosystem: Environmental > Aquatic >...
AGACGCGGAACAGCGACTTGTAGCGGCTGCCGCTGCCATTGAGCTGAAGCCGCTCGCCGCCGACCGCCGCGCTCGACATGAAGACCGACACCTCGCCGGCCTGCACGACCATCGTCGTGGCCATCAGGCTCGTGAACAGCACGGCGTGCAAACTGCAGCCGATCGATCGCTTGCCAGTCCAGAGGATTCTCATGGTGTCTCTTGCATTGACGCTCATTTGTCGGAACAGGGACTCGTCCGACAGCAGGCACTCTAGCCAGCACAACGCCTCGCCGACAGGCCCAAGGCCCCGGATCGGCGCTCAGGGATCGCCTGATTCGGCGGACGCGGCAGTGCAAAGCCCTCGTTGGCGTGGCTTCTTCGCTAGACTCGCTGCGAGCCCTTTCACCAATGGAGATTCCATGGCCGAGCCGATCCTGGTTGCCACGCACGGCGACACCGAATGCCACCTGTTGCCGGGCCTGGCCAACCGCCACGGCTTGATCACCGGCGCCACCGGCACCGGCAAGACCATCACCCTGCAGACCCTGGCCGAAAACTTCTCGAGGATCGGCGTGCCGGTGTTCATGGCCGACGTCAAGGGCGACCTGACGGGCATCACGCAAAAGGGCGTGCTGCCGGAGAAAGTGCTGAAACTGATTGGAGAGCGGGGTCTTGCGACCCCTGAAAGCATTGCCTGCCCGGCCACGCTGTGGGACGTGTTCGGCGAACAAGGCCACCCGGTGCGAGCAACGGTTTCCGACATGGGGCCGCTGTTGCTTGCGCGCATGCTGGCGCTCAATGAAATCCAGGCCGGCGTAATGAATCTGGTGTTCAAGATCGCCGACGACAACGGCATGGCGCTGCTCGACCTGAAAGACCTGCGGGCGATGCTGCAGCATGTCGGCGAGAACGCCAAGGACTTCACCACCGAGTACGGCAACGTCAGCGCCGCCAGCGTCGGCGCGATCCAGCGTGGCCTGATGCAGATCGAGGAGCAAGGCGGCGACAAGTTTTTCGGCGAGCCGATGCTGTCGATCGACGACTTCATGCAGACCGTCGACGGCAAGGGCGTGATCAACATCCTGACCGCCGACAAGCTGATGAACGCGCCGCGCCTGTACGCCACCTTCCTGCTGTGGATGCTGTCGGAGCTGTTCGAGGCCCTGCCCGAGATCGGCGATCCCGACAAGCCCAAACTCGTGTTCTTCTTCGACGAAGCCCACTTGCTGTTCACCGATGCACCCAAGGCCTTGATCGAGCGCATCGAGCTGGTCGTGCGGCTGGTGCGCAGCAAGGGCGTCGGCGTCTATTTCGTGACCCAGAACCCGCTCGACGTGCCCGACAGCGTGCTGGCCCAGCTCGGCAACCGGGTGCAGCATGCCTTGCGCGCCTTCACGCCGCGCGACCAGAAGGCCGTCAAGGCGGCGGCCAGCACGATGCGCGCCAACCCGGGGCTGGATGTCGAGACCGCGATCACCGAGCTGGCCGTCGGCGAGGCCCTGGTCAGCTTCCTCGACAGCAAGGGCCGCCCGAGCGTGACCGAGCGCGTGTTCGTGCTGCCGCCGGGCAGCCAGATCGGGCCGATCACGCCCGAGCAGCGCAAGGCCTTGATCGCCGGATCGCTGGTCGCCGGCGTGTACGAGAAGACCATCGACCGCGACTCGGCCTACGAGAAGCTCAAGGGCCGCTCGGTGGCGTCGGCCGACGCGGCGCAATCGATGCAGCAGGAGTCCGCAGGCAAGGCCGAGGCGCCGGCCGCGCAGGAATCCGGCGGCGGCCTGATGGGCAGCCTGGGCAGCATCCTGTTCGGCAGCACCGGGCCACGCGGCGGCAAGCACGAGGGCCTGGCCGAATCGGCGGCGCGCAGTGCGGTGCGCAGTGTCGGTTCGGCCGTCGGGCGCGAAATCGTGCGCGGCGTGCTCGGCTCGCTGCTCGGCGGCGGGCGGCGGCGTTGACGGCAAGGAAGCTGGCCATGACCTTCGCGATCGTCGTCATCGTCATCGCGGTGCTGATCCTGGCATCGGCGCGGCTGGGCCTGTTTGCCGGCAGCGCGCCCGCCAACCTCGGCCTGCGCGACGGCAAGCTCAAGCCGCCGTCGAAGACGCCCAACAGCGTCAGCAGCCAAGCCGCGCTGTGGCCGGATGCGCCGCAGCGCGAGGCCGCAGCCATTGCGCCCCTGGCGCTCAAGGGCGACGGGCCGGCAACGATCGCCCGGCTGGCGCAGATCGTCGAGGGCATGGAGGGCGCGAAGATCGTAGAGCGCCGCCCCGACTACCTCTACGCCCAGTTCACGACACGCCTGATGCGCTTCGTCGACGACACCGAGTTCTGGTTCGACCCTGCTGCCGGCGTGGTCCAGGTGCGCTCGGCCTCACGTGTCGGACGCGGCGACCTCGGTGTCAACCGCGCGCGCATCGAGGCCATCCGCGCCCGCCTGGCCGCGGGTTGAAGCGCTCAGCGTCCGCCGTAGCCCACCATCACCGGCTCGCCGCGATAGCGGTGTTCCTGGCGCCACGGGCGGTGGCCGTGGCCGGGCCTCACCCAGCGTGGTGCATAGACCACCCGCTGCGGCAGGTACACCGGCGGCGGCGCATAGACCACACGCGGTTGGACGTAGACCGGCGGCGGGTAATAGGCCGGCTCGGCGTAGATCACCGGCGCAGACCGGTAGTACACCGGCGCAGCCTGATAGACCGGCGCATTGGAAAACACGGTACCGATGCTCACGCCGGACTGCAACGGCGCGTTGATGCCGACCGACCAGAACACGTCGCGCGCTTGCGCGCCTGCGGCGGCCACGACCAGCATGGCGGCGACCAGGGCTGACTTGTTGATCACGGGATTCTCCTTTGCCATGCAGGCCCGGGCGACATGCCCTGAACCTGTAGAAACAAACGCAGCGGAGGCTGCCACGGTGCACAGGCCTCGGGCGCCCGGGTGCAAGGAGCCGTAACGGCGCTGGAGCGGTCGATAGAATCGATCGCACCCCCCATCCCTGCACTGCATGTCCGCTGCCATAAACGATCCGAGCCCGAAGCCGAGCAATTTCCTGCGTGCCGTGATCGAACGCGATCTCGAAGCCGGCACCTATGCCGGTCGGCATTTCGCCGGCACGCCGGGCGACGCCTCGCATCACGCGGCTGGGCCGCTCGATTCGGCGCGCATCCGCACCCGCTTTCCGCCCGAGCCCAACGGCTACCTGCACATCGGCCACGCCAAGAGCATCTGCCTGAACTTCGGCCTGGCGCGCGACTACGGCGGCGTGTGCCACCTGCGCTTCGACGACACCAACCCCGAGAAGGAAGAGCAGGAGTACGTCGACGCGATCCTCGACGCGGTGAAGTGGCTCGGCTTCGACTGGAATGCCAACGGCACCAGCCACCTGTACTACGCCAGCGACTACTTCGACTTCATGTACCGCGCGGCCGAGGCGCTGATCGAGGCGGGGCTGGCCTATGTCGACGAGCAAAGCGCCGACGACATGCGCGCGAACCGCGGCGATTTCAATGCGCCCGGCACCGACAGCCCGTTCCGCGCGCGCACGCCGGCCGAGAACCTGGTGCGCTTTCGCGCCATGCGGGCGGGCGAGCTGGCCGACGGCGCCGCCGTGCTGCGCGCCAGGATCGACATGGCCAGCCCGAACATCAACCTGCGCGACCCGGCGCTGTACCGCATCAAGCGCGCCACGCACCACAACACCGGTGATGCCTGGTGCATCTACCCGATGTACACCTACGCGCACCCGATCGAAGACGCGCTGGAAAACATCACCCACAGCATCTGCACGCTCGAGTTCGAGGACCAGCGGCCGTTCTATGACTGGCTGCTCGACCACCTGTGCACGCTCGGCCTATTGGCCCAGCCGCGGCCGCACCAGTACGAATTCGCGCGGCTCAACGTCACCTACATCGTGACCAGCAAGCGCAAGCTGCGCCAGCTGGTCGAGGAAGGCGTCGTCAACGGTTGGGACGACCCGCGCATGCCGACCATCGCCGGCCTGCGCCGGCGCGGCTACACCCCCGAGAGCCTGCGCCTGCTGGCCGAGCGCACGGGCGCCAGCAAGGCCGGCGGCTGGACCGACTACGCCAGCCTGGACATCGCGCTGCGCGACGATCTCGACGGCCGCGCCGCACGCGCGATGGCGGTGCTCGACCCGCTGCGACTCGAGCTCACCAACTGGAGCGAGGTTTTCGGCGGCGCGGCCAGCGAGCCCTGCAGCGCACCGACCCATCCGCAACAGCCGACGCTGGGGCTGCGCCATTTCGGCCTCGGCCCTGCGCTGTGGATCGAACGCGACGACTTTGCCGAGGTGCCGGTGAAGGGATTCTTCCGTTTGTTCCCAGGCAACAAGGTGCGGCTCAAGTACGGCGTGATCGTCGAGTGCACCGGCTGCACCAAGGACGCCGGCGGACGCATCGACGCCGTGCAGGCCCGGGTCTTGCCCGACACCAGGAGCGGCACGCCGGGCGCCGATGCGGTCAAGGTCAAGGGCACCATCACGTGGGTCGCTGCGCACGATGCGATACCGGCCGAGTTGCGCCTGTATGAGCGGTTGTTCACCGAGGAACAGCCCGACGCCGGCGGCAAGGACTTCAAGGCTGCACTGAACCCGGCCAGCGTGCGGCTGGCGCAAGGCTACGTCGAGCCGTCGCTGGCGGACACGACTGCCGAGACACGCGTGCAGTTCGAGCGCCACGGCTATTTCGTTGCCGACCGCGTCGATCATCGCAGCCAGCGGCCGGTGTTCAACCGCATCGCCGGGCTGAAGGACAGTTGGGCCAAGTGAGGCCGGCACCGGAGGCGTTGACCTACGTCCTGTCGCCGCGAGTGCCCCTCGTGGTACCTTGACAAGGCGAAGGTCGCCGGAGCCGGCTGCCGCGCACCCGACACCACCCCAAGGAGATTCGCATGACTGAATACAGCACCGACGTTGCCAAGTACACCAGCAATGTCAACGAGACTGCCGTCGCGGCGATCGTCAAGTATTGCGGCATCGCGCTGCGCAATGCCGATTCGGCACTGGTCTCGGGCAGCGACCCGAAGGAGCTGGCCACGGTGCGCAACGGCTTCGCCGCCAAGAAACTCGGCCTCACGCCCGAGGCGGCCGACGCCGGCATCAAGGCCGCCGTCGAGAAGATGAAGGGCGCCCCGCGCAAGGGTCGCGTGACGTTCTACTACCTGCTGGCCGAAGCCACCGGCACGCTCGGCAAGCTGTCCTGATGCGCCACCGTTCCCCGCCCCTGCACCTCGCCGTGCTGGCCTTGACCGTGGCCACGGCTGCGTTTGCGGCCGCGCCGGTGGTCACCGCGAGCGGCCTGGGCTACGTCGAAACAGCGGCCGGCAAAGGTGCCGCACCGGCAAGCACCGATACCGTGCGCGTGCACTACCGCGGCTCCTTCGCCGACGGTCGCGAGTTCGACAGCTCGATCGCGCGGGGCGCGCCTGCAGAGTTCCCGCTCAACCGCGTCATCAAGTGCTGGACCGAGGGTCTGCAACTGATGAAGGTCGGCGGCAAGGCCCGATTTGTTTGTCCGCCGTCGATCGCCTATGGCGAGCGCGGTACGCCAGGCGGGCCTATCCCGCCGAACGCGACGCTGCATTTCGAGGTCGAGTTGCTGGGCATCGTGAAGCCCTGAACCAAGAAAAACGCCCCGCAGGGCGGGGCGTTTCGAGCGGCCGTGCGGCCGGTTGTTACTTCTTTGCAGCCGACGCCGCGGCAGCAGCAGCAGGCTTGTCGGTCTTGGCGGCCACGGTGGTGGCCTTGGCCTTGTTCGCCTTCTCTTCCTTCGCCGCGGCAGCCTTGGCGTCCTTCTCGGCCTTGGCGGCGGCCTTCTTGTCGGCCGCGGCCTTCTTCGCGTCGGCCGCTGAGACCTTCTCGTCCTTGGCGGCCGGCTTGGCGTCAGCCTTCGTCGCGGCAGGCGCCGCTGCGACCGCCTTCTCGGCGGGCTTGGCGGCAGTCGCCTTCTCAGCCGGCTTTGCGGCCGGTGCCGCGGGCACCGCCGGGGTGGCAGCGGTCGCGACGGGCTTGTCGTCCTTCTTGGCCGCGGCGGGGGCGGCCACGCCCTTGAAGGCGGCACCGCCGACCGTCAGGCCCTCGGCCGAGAACTTGGCGGCATTGGCTTCACCCACGCCCTTGACGCGATCAACGAAATCGGTCCAGTCCTTGAACGAACCCTTCTTGCGCTCGTCTAGGATCTTGCCCGCGATCGCCGGGCCGACGCCCTTGATCGCTTCGAGTTCGGCCTGGGAGGCCTTGTTGACATCGACCGCAGCAAAGGCAGCCGCAGCGAACAGCGCGGCCAGGACGGCCAGGAATTTCTTGAGCATCGGGGGTCTCCGTAGTGTGGTGGGTGCGGCGCCAGGGATTTGCGCGGCCGCGGCACTGTAACGGCAGCCGGCGTCAGGGGTTGACGCCGCCCCCCGAAAGTCGAATACGGGTCACCAACGCCACCAGCGCCAGCGCCAGCCCGCCGGCCGCGACGCCGAAAACCGCCTGGACCACCATTTCGGCGCCCGACCGCAGCATGCCGTCCCCGCCCATTTCGGCAGCGTCGATCGCGTACTGCACGGCAGGCAGACCATGCACGAGGATGCCGCCGCCGACCAGGAACATCGCCGCCGTGCCGGCGACCGACAGAACCTTCATCAGCCAGGGCGCACTGACCAGGATGGCGCGACCGAGCATGGCTGCGGCAGCGCCGCGCCGGGACAGCCACAAGCCGAAGTCATCGAGCTTGACGATGCCGGCCACGATGCCATACACGCCCACGGTCATGATGACCGCGATGCCACAGAGCACCGCCACCTGGGTCGTGAAGGCCGCCTGTGCCACCGTGCCCAGCGTGATGGCGATGATCTCGGCCGAAAGCACGAAGTCGGTGCGCACCGCTCCCCTGATCTTGTCGCTCTCGAGCGCGGCGATATCGACCTTCGGGTCGGCCAGCGCCTGTTTCAGCGCGAGGCGATGAGCCTCGTCTTCGGCACTGTTCGCGACGTACTTGTGTGCCAGTTTCTCGAAACCTTCGTAGCACAGGTAGAGCCCGCCGACCATCAGCAGCGGCGTCACCGCCCACGGCGCCAGCGCGCTGACCGCCAGTGCTGCTGGCACCAGGATTGCCTTGTTCAGCAGCGAGCCCTTGGCCACGGCCCACACCACCGGCAACTCGCGCTCTGCACGCACGCCGGCGACCTGCTGAGCGTTCACCGCGAGGTCGTCGCCGAGCACGCCAGCGGTCTTGTGGGTCGCAGCCTTGGTCAATGCGGCCACGTCATCGAGCACGCTGGCGATGTCGTCGATAAGGGCGAGCAGGTTGCTGACGGCCATTGGTGAATCGGCTAGGCAGGTGGGGCTCGAGCAGCTTAGCAGCCGGGTCCGTGCCGCCGAACGTCACTGCCGGCAACACCTGCTTACCGGATGCTCGGGTGCGCGCTGCGCAGAATTCGGCAATTTGCACCTCGGCGTGCAAGTGCCGGCTTGACCATGCCTCGTGCGCAGCCCTAGCCTCGACGAGAAGCGATCAACAGTCTTCACACCGCGCCCGCGCGCCATGCACGCCATGAACCTGCTCGAACCTACGACCGCTGCCGCCATGCTCACGGTCATTGCCCTGCTGCTGGCGGCGTTGTGGCTGCGCTACCGGAGCGCCCGACCGCGAGCGGCCGAGTCCGACGAGGTGCTCGACACGGTGCAGGCCTGGCCGCCGCAAGCCGTACGCGTGATGACGCTCGGCGAGCGTCAGGCCTTCGAAATCCTGCGACGTGCCCTGCCTGGCCATGTAGTGCTGGCGCAAGTGCCGCTGTCGCGCTTCATCAGTGTGCCGACGCGATTCCCCTACGCGCAGTGGCTGCAGCGCGCCGGTCGGCTCGGCGTGGACCTGCTGGTGTGCGACTTCAGCTCGCGCGCGGTGGCCGCGGTCGAGGTACGCACGCCCGACGAGTCGGCGCGCAGCGCCAAGCGCCATCGGCGCCTGGTCGAAGTGCTGCGTGCCGCCGGCGTCACCGTGCACGAATGGAACGAAGACGACCTGCCCAGCATTGCGCATGCGCGCGCGCTGTTCATTCCCAAAGCGGCCACGGCCGTGGAACAAGAAGTCGCGGTTACCCCGGGTGGCCGCACGATGCTGCCAGTGGCCGACATCCAGGAGATGCTCGCCGACGGCGACACCACCGACTACGGCCAGTTCGAGCCAGTGCCGTCGGGATTCTTCGAAGACCAGGACATGCGCCTGGCACGACAGGCCGCGTAGCGCGTCCCGGCGGACGCCTTCGGCGTCACCGCTCGCCGAGAGGGGAACTCAAGCCTCGTCCAAACGGTCCGAGCCCGGAGTTGATTGCGCGCGCGTGCTGTAAGGTCGGTCGGGCCTTGGCGACTGACGCGCATCGGCGATGACGCCCTACACGAGGACCCCAACATGACCCGTCGTCAATGGCTAGGCCTGCTGTCCAGCCTCGGCATCTCCAGCGCCGCCAGCCGCAACGCGCAGGCCGCGCCTCCCGATGCCAAGGCAGCCGCGCCGCGCATCGAGCCGCTCCTGCTCACCGACGCCCAATGGCGCCAGCGCCTGACCCCCATGCAATACAACGTGTTGCGCGAGGAAGGCACCGAGCGTGCAGGCACGAGCCCGCTGAATGCTGAAAAGCGCAAAGGCACCTACCAATGCGCCGGCTGCGACCTGGCCCTGTTCACGAGCGCGATGAAGTACGACAGCGGCACCGGCTGGCCGAGCTTCTTCAGTACCTTGCCGGGTGCCGTGGCAACCAAGCGTGACTTCGCCCTCGTGCTGCCGCGCACCGAGTACCACTGCGCACGCTGCGGCGGCCACCAGGGCCACGTCTTCAACGACGGACCCAAGCCCACCGGCCTGCGCTATTGCAACAACGGCGTGGCTTTGAAGTTCGTTGCGGAGGCCGCGTGAAGCTGAATCCACACTGGACCGTCGGCGCGCTCGCCGCCGTGGTCATCGGGATCGCAACCGCTCTCAGCGCAGGCAGCCTTCGGGCCCAAGCCAGCACCGCCACCGGCCCCGCGCCGGCTGGCCTGGCCAAGGCCACCTTGGCCGGCGGCTGCTTCTGGTGCGTCGAGGCTGATTTCGACAAAGTGCCGGGCGTTGTCAGCACCACCTCGGGCTACATCGGCGGCAAGGTCGCCAACCCGACCTACGAGCAGGTCTCGAACAAGAGCACCGGTCACGCCGAAGCGGTGGAAATCGTTTACGACCCCAAGCGCGTGAGCTACGAGCAATTGCTCGAGTACTTCTGGCGCACCATCGACCCGACCACCAAGGACCGCCAGTTCTGCGACGCCGGTACGCCCTACCGGACCGTGATCTTCGCCCACGACGCGCAACAGCTCGCGGCGGCCAAGGCCTCTTTGGCGCGCCTGGAGAAGAGCAAGCCATTCAAGGAAGCCATCGTCACCGAGATCGCCCTGGCCGGCCCGTTCTATGCGGCCGAGGACTACCACCAAGACTACTACAAGAAGAATCCGATCCGCTACAAGTACTACCGCAACTCCTGCGGCCGCGACGCGCGCGTGCAGGAGCTGTGGGGCACCGCGCCACACCCCCCGGGCGCGGCAAAGTAACGCAGACCGCGCGTGACGCGGCGCCGGCAAGCTCTACACTTCGGGCCATGAAGCGAACATGGTGTGTCATCGCAACGGGGTGGGTCGCTGTGGCCGCCTGGGCTGCGCCCGTGGCCCCCGCCAAGCCTGTGGCGGTGGAAGGCACCGCAGCGTGCGAGAAAGCGGCGCAGGATGCACTGCGAGACATGCGCGGCCTGGTCGACGAAGTTGCCTTCGCGGGCGCGCCCAGCCGCCAGGCCGGCGCGGGCGACCAGGACGAATTCACCCTCAGGGGCAGCGGCCGCTACCGTTTGAAGCCCGGGACCCCGCGCGCCTTCAGCTACAGCTGCACCTACAACACGCGCACCGGCGCCGTCGCCGGCGTGGTGCTGCGCGATGCGGGGGCGGGCGACACGTCGGCAACCCGCCCCGCCGCGGCCGCCAAGGCGATCGAGCCCGACTTGAGCCGCGTCTCGCCCGAAGCCTGCGAGTCCGCAGCCGCCCTGGCACTGCGCAAGCGCCACCCGAGGGTCGAGCACATCAGCTTCAATAGCGAACTGCGGCAGTTGCAGCAAGACGCGCCGGCCCGAGGCCACTTGCGAGGCCAAGGCACTGCCATGCGCGCGCCCGGCGACGCGAGCGCGCATTTCAGCTACGTGTGCGATTTCGATCCGCGCACCGGCCGCGTGCTCGCGGTGCAGACCACCGACTGATCAGGGCCGGGCCGCGACCTCGATGGTGCCCCGCATCGAAGGGTGCAGGCCGCAGCTGTAGGCGATGTTGCCGGCGGCGTCGAAGCTCAGCGTTGCGCTCTGGCCCTTCAGCATCACGTCGCTGCGCTGGTTGCTGCCGGTGATCGTGATCTGGTGCGGCGTGTCGTCATTGTCGGTCCAGGTGACCGCCTGGCCCGTGCTGAGCTTGCTCATCGAGAGTCTCCTTGCGGTCGAGGGATGCCGCAAGGCGTTACGAAGCAGCGCGCCGCCGCCTGGATTCAGGCGGCGCGAATACTAGATGCCGCGTCAGTCGGCGGCGAAGCAGTAGAACAGGCCGGCGCCGCCGGACTTCGGCAGGTCTTCCTTGCTGCAGCTCACGGTCAAGTGCGACGAGTTCCACGACTCCGCCCAGGGGTCCGTGATCGGCGTGTTCTGCAGCCGGTCATGGTGGCCGACCATCGCAAACGCATTGACTTCGCGCGTCCACTCGCCGCAGGTCATGTTGGGCTGGCCCGGAAACCCCGGGTAGGCCGTGCCATCGGGTCGGGACCCGGTCAGGATGTCGTGCATGTTCGGCGTGTCACCGCGACCGTTCACCACGGCACCCTTCTCGGTCAGCGCAGTCTGCTTGCTCAGGTTGTTCGTGCCATGCAGCTGGGCCAGATCGTTGGCGATGAGGACGCCCTTGGCATTGAACCACGGCCCCTTGCCGATGCGGTCGCGGGCGTGGACGGCCGCCGTGCTCGGCGGAATGTAGTTGGTGCTGAGGTAGGCACGCCAGGTGCGGCTGCCGGCACCCGCCGCGGCCGCCAGCTTCTGGCAATGCCCATCGGCACCCGCGAGGCCGCCGAGGTTGCCACCATTGCCAGGATTGGCGCTGGTGACGAAGAAGCC
>Ga0209797_10001686_pt1 | contig 11148 bp, 6 predicted proteins | sample DOMMetBare3Fresh_2_FD_187472 | JGI IMG/M metagenome (GOLD analysis project Ga0209797, IMG submission 187472) | Wetland sediment microbial communities from St. Louis River estuary, USA, under dissolved organic matter induced mercury methylation -... | ecosystem: Environmental > Aquatic >...
GTTGGGAGGACGTCCGGTTCGGCAAGCCCGCGCCGGCTGCCACAGCCGACAGGTCATCGGGACAGCGGGCTTGGGCCCAAGCCCTGCGCATCACCGATCCCAGCAGGATCCCGGACGGCCGGGCCGCGCACTGCACGCGCCGCGTGGGGCGCTGGATGAACGGTCTGAGGACGCTGCGCTGGGTGGCCTGCACACTCACGACCGACGCCTACGGTTTCCGCAGGCACGAGCGATGCGGCACGAGCGTCCCGCCCGGCGCCATGGACCAGCGAGCTCCGCTCGACACCGTGCCCGGTCGAATCAAGGCCGCGTAACATCAGAAATGAGGAGCCACCACCATCAACCGTACGGCAGCAATCGGGATATCGCCATGAATCGACACTGTCCCCTCACGCGATGAACCTGCTCGAATCCCTGCGCTACCTGGCGGCATTGGAGCAGCACCGCCACTTCGGCCGTGCCGCCCAGGCCTGCCACATCACCCAGCCGGCGCTGAGCAATGCGCTGCGCGCTCTCGAACGCGATCTGGGTGTCACAGTTGTCCGGCGAGGCCGGCAGTACGAGGGCCTGACCCCCGAGGGCGAAGTGGCGCTGGCGCATGCCCACCGGCTGCTGCGCGAGGCCGAGTCGCTGCGCCAGCACCTGGCCAGCCGCGCCGACGCGCCCAGCGGGAAGCTGCTGATCGGGGCTGTGCCCACGGCGGTGCCGATCGCAGCCCGGCTGGCGGCGCGGCTGCAATCCCGCCATCCCGGCCTCAAGCCGGTTCTGCGCTCGCTCAGTTCGCCCGAGATCGAGGACGGGCTCGACACCCTGGCGCTTGACCTGGGCATCGGCTTCAGCGAGCGGCCCGAGGTGGCTGCGCGCCACCTGAGCGTGCTGCCCCAGTACGACGAGCATTGCTTCCTGGTGCGGCGCACCGATGATTCCGTGGCGCCGTTTGCCATCGGCCCGCCCATCGCGTGGCGCGAAGCAGCCGCGCTGCCATTGGTGCTGCTGACGCCAGACATGCACCACCGCGCGCTGGTCGACCGGGCGTTTGCCGAGAGCGGCGCGCCGCCACGGCCCGCGCTCGAAACCAATTCGGTGCTGGCGCTCTGGATGGCGGTGCTGGAGGGCCACCACGCCGGCGTGCTGCCCGGCGCCCTGGTGGCCGCGGCGCGCGGGCAGGGCGGCATGGTGGCCCGGCCGTTGCGCGACCCGGTGCTTCGCACGCCGGTGGGTCTGCTGACCCACGCCACCGCACGGCCGACGCCGGCGTTGCTGGCCGCACTGGCAATGGCCGCCGAGGCCGAATGGCGGCAGCACGCGGCCGCACACAGCGGCCTGCTCGCGTCCGGCTGAGCCTGCGCAGGACCGGCCAATTCAACCACTGAATCGGCCGGTTTCGCAAAAGCATTGGACAGCCCAGCCCCGGCGCGGCCATCATCGCCGCCCATGGCATCCCCTACCTCCTCACTCGTCCCCACCATCGCCGCCACGGTCGGTGCCACGTCGGTCGACGCCCTGCGTGGCCAGATCCGCCGCAAGACCCAGCTCAAGGGCCGCCAGCCGGACGATGCGGCCCGCGCCGAGGTGAGGGCGCTGATCGGCGAGGGTCCGCACCGACGCGATTTGCTGATCGAGCATCTGCATCGACTCAACGACGCGCACCGCGCATTGTTCGAGCGTCACCTGGTGGCACTGGCTGCCGAGATGGGGCTGGCGATCGCCGAGGTCTACGAAGTGGCGAGCTTCTACCATCACTTCGAGGTCGTGCGTGACGATGCCGTGCCCGCGACGGTGACCGTGCGCGTGTGCGACAGCCTCGGCTGCGCGATGGCCGGCGGATCCGACCTGATGGACCGGTTGGCCGCCGTGCTGGGCGGCAGCGCACGAATCGTCCGCGCGCCCTGTGTCGGCCGCTGCGAGCAGGCGCCGGTGGCCGTGGTCGGCCAGCGCCCGGTGCCGCGAGCCGACGTGCCGGCCGTGGCGCACGCAGTGGCCGAGCGCCGCGTTCAGCACTCGCTGCCGCGCGACGACGGTGATTTCGACCCCGCCGCGCTGGCGCCCGGTGCGGTCACCGCCTCGCCGGCCGACACCAGCCCGGCCTATGTCGGCTATGCGGCCTACCGGGCCCGCGGCGGCTACCGGCTGGCCGCCGCGGTGGTGGAGGGCGAGCACGAGGTCGACGCGGTCCTGCAGGCCATGGACGATGCCGGCCTGCGCGGCTTGGGCGGCGCGGGCTTCCCGGCCGGGCGCAAGTGGCGCATCGTGCGCGAGCAACCAGCGCCGCGGCTGATGGCCGTCAACATCGACGAGGGCGAGCCCGGCACCTTCAAGGACCGCACCTACCTCGAGCGCGACCCGCACCGGTTGCTCGAGGGCATCATCGTGGCCGCGCAGGTGGTGGGCATCGAGTCCGTCTTCCTCTACCTGCGCGACGAGTACCACGGCTGCCGCGAGCTGCTGCACCGTGAACTCGACCTCCTGCGAGCCGACCCACCGTGCCCGCTGCCGACGATCGAGCTGCGCCGCGGCGCCGGCGCCTACATCTGCGGCGAGGAGTCCGCGATGATCGAAAGCATCGAGGGCAAGCGCGGCGAGCCGCGGTTGCGGCCGCCCTACATCGCACAGGCGGGCCTGTTCGGCCACCCGACGCTGGAGCACAACCTCGAGACCCTGTACTGGGTGCGCGACATCGTCGAGCGCGGCCCGCAGTGGTTTACCGGCTTCGGCCGTCATGGCCGCAAAGGACTGCGCTCGTTCTCGGTCAGCGGCCGCGTACGCGAGCCAGGTGTCAAGCTGGTGCCGGCCGGCATCACGCTTCGTGAACTGGTCGACGAATACTGTGGCGGCATGCTCGAGGGTCACACGCTGTATGCCTACCTGCCAGGTGGCGCGTCCGGTGGCGTCCTGCCGGCGTCGCTGGCCGACGTGCCGCTCGACTTCGACACGCTGCAGCCGCATGGCGGCTTCATCGGCTCGGCCGCGGTCATCGTGCTCGGCCACCACGACCGCGCCCGCGACGCGGCACTCAACGTCATGCGCTTCTTCGCCGACGAAAGCTGCGGCCAGTGCACGCCCTGCCGAGTCGGCACCGACAAGGCCGCCCAGCTAATGCAGGCGCCGCGCTGGGACCACGCCACGCTCGACGACTTGTCCACGGTGATGGTCGACGCCTCCATCTGCGGCCTGGGGCAGGCCGCCCCCAATGCCGTGCGCTGTGTGCAACGCTACTTTGCCGACGAGGTCTGAGCATGTCCATCGAATTCACCCTCGACGGCCGAGCGGTCCAGGCCGGGCCCGGCGAAACCATCCTGCAAGCCGCGCGGCGCCACGGTGTCGAGATCCCGCACCTGTGCCACAGCGACGGCCTGCGGCCCGACGGCAACTGCCGCGCCTGCGTCGTCGAGGTGGCCGGCGAGCGCACGCTGGCTCCAAGCTGCTGCCGCACGGTCACCGGCGGCATGGCCGTGCAGACCCGAAGCGAACGCGCACTGAAGAGCCAGACGATGGTCGTGGAGTTGCTGCTGGCCGATCTGCCCGCCACCGGGCAGCACTGGGTCGATGGCGATGCCGCCCGGCCCCACGGCGAGCTGTCAGGCTGGGCAAAGCGCCTGGGCGTGACGCCGCGCCCCGAACTCACCGCACTGGCGCGCCCGCAAGTGGCGGCCGATGTCAGCCACCCGGCGATGGCCGTCCACCTCGACGCGTGCATTCAATGCACGCGCTGCGTGCGCGCCTGCCGCGAGCTGCAGGTCAACGACGTCATCGGCATGGCCGACCGCGGCGCGCGTGCGCACATCGTGTTCGACATCGGTGACGAGATGGGCGCCAGCAGTTGCGTGGCCTGTGGCGAGTGCGTGCAGGCCTGCCCCACCGGCGCGCTGAGCACCAAGACGCTCATCGGCGACCAACGCGTCGACCGTGCGGTTGAGTCGGTTTGCCCCTATTGCGGCGTCGGCTGCCTGCTGACTTACAAAGTACGCGACGAGAAGATCGTCGCCGTCGAGGGCCGCGACGGTCCGGCCAACCACGGCCGGTTGTGCGTGAAGGGCCGCTTCGGCTTCGACTACGCCCACCACGCGCAGCGGTTGACCGTACCGCTCGTGCGCAAGACCGGCGTGGCCAAGGACCCGGTTGCGCGCATCCATCCAGAGCGATGGTGCGAGGTGTTCCGCGAGGCCACCTGGGACGAGGCGCTCGACCTCGCCGCCGGTGGCCTGAGACGACTGCGCGACACGCATGGACCCAGGGCGCTGGCCGGCTTCGGCTCGGCCAAGGGCAGCAACGAGGAGGCCTATCTCTTCCAGAAGCTCGTGCGCACCGGCTTCGGCAGCAACAACGTCGACCACTGCACGCGGCTATGCCACGCCAGCAGCGTGGCCGCGCTCCTCGAGGGCGTGGGCTCCGGGGCGGTCAGCAACCCGGCGGGAGACGTCGTGCATGCCGACCTGGTGATCGTGATCGGCTCCAATCCGACGGCCAACCATCCGGTGGCCGCCACCTGGATGAAGAACGCCGCGGCGGCGGGCACCAGGATCGTCCTGATGGACCCGCGCCGCACCGACCTGGCCCGCCACGCCTGGCGCACGCTTCAGTTCAAGCCCGACACCGACGTGGCCTTGCTCAATGCGATGCTGCACACGATCATCGACGAGGGCCTGACCCACCCAGGGTTCATCCGCGACCGGGTCGACAACTTCGAAGCGCTGAAGTCGCAGGTGGCAGGTTGCAGTCCCGAGGCCATGGCGCCCTTGTGTGGCATCGCGGCCGACACCATCCGGGAGGTGGCGCGCGAGTATGCCCGCAGCAAGGCGTCGATGATCCTGTGGGGCATGGGCGTCAGCCAGCACGTGCACGGCACCGACAACTCGCGTTGCCTGATCGCATTGGCCAGCATCACCGGGCAGATCGGCCGACCGGGCACCGGCTTGCACCCACTTCGCGGCCAGAACAACGTGCAAGGCGCCAGCGACGCGGGCCTGATCCCGATGATGTTTCCCAACTACCAGCGGGTGGACAACGCCGAAGCACATGCCTGGTTCGAGGCCTTCTGGCGCACACCTCTGGACGCCCAGCCCGGTCTCACCGTGACCGAGATCCTGGCGAAGGCGAAGGCGCCCGACTCCGATCCGCAGAAGATCTGGGGCATGTACGTCGAGGGAGAGAACCCGGCGATGAGCGACCCCGACCTCAACCACGCCCGCGAGGGCCTGGCCAGCCTGTCGCACCTGGTCGTGCAGGACTTGTTCCTCACCGAGACGGCCTGGCTCGCCGACGTGGTGCTACCGGCCTCGGCGTGGCCCGAGAAGACCGGCACGGTGACCAACACCGACCGCATGATCCAGATGGGCCGTCGCGCCATCGACGCCCCGGGCGACGCCCGCCAGGACTTGTGGATCATCCAGCAGATGGCTCGCCGAATGGGCCTGGACTGGCGATACGAGGGCCCCGAATCCGGCGTTGCCGCGGTGTACGAGGAGATGCGTCAAGCCATGCACGGCGTAATCGCTGGCGTGTCGTGGAAGCGGCTTGACCAGGCGCACAGCATCACCTTCCCGTGCCTGAGCGAGGACGACCCGGGCCAGCCGATCGTCTTCAAGGATCACTTCCCGACGCCCGAGGGGCGTGTCAAGCTGGTGCCGGCGGGCCTGATCCCGGCCGCAGAGCGGCCCGATGCGGACTACCCCTTTGTGCTGATCACCGGCCGGCAGCTCGAGCACTGGCACACCGGCAGCATGACGCGCCGCGCCCGGGTGCTGGACGCCATCGAGCCGCTGGCAACTGCCAGCCTGCATGGTGAGGACCTGCAGCGCCTGGGCCTGGTCCCCGGCGACGTGGTCACCGTGGCCTCGCGGCGCGGCAGTGTCACGCTGCATGCGCGACGCGACGACGGCACCGCCCGCGGCGCTGTGTTCATTCCGTTCGCCTACGGTGAGGCGGCGGCCAACCTGCTGACCAACCCGGCGCTCGACCCCTTCGGAAAGATCCCGGAGTTCAAGTTCTGTGCGGTGAGTGTCACACCGGGTGGCGAGCCGCTGGCACCGGCCGGCTATGGGACGGGCGCGCTGGTCGGCGAGGGGTAGGGCTTCGCGCGCGCTGGTCGGATGGACAGGCACCTTGGGTGGCGCCGTGAATGCCGCGGCCATCGCGCGGGAAGTCCATCGGTGGGGCGGCAACCATTGACCGTGAACGCCCAGCCGACTGCGCCGAAGGTGCCAAACGCAACCCGGCCGGTGGACCGAGCGCCGACCACCGCCGGTCGGTCGCCAACGCATTCCGCATCATGCTGTCCACGCTGTTGCACGGCCTGCGGGTGGTGCCGACCGGCAGCGCACGGCGTCGCCGATTCGAGCCCGTCCACTCCGCCAAGATCTCACCAGATACGGGACCTCGCAGCCTGTTCTTCGTTCATGAACCAGCTCGAGGCGTTCTCGGCCGACCGGTCGCGCGCGCGATCAACCGGGCGTCGGTGCCGATGAGTGACAGGTCGGTGAACACGAACGCTGCGGCGTCGGCCAGCGCACCGAGTGGTCGCAGGGCAGCCATGTCGCGGCCGGGGCCGACCAGCATCGGCGCGAGGTAGACCAGCAACTCATCGACGAGCCCGGCGTCGAGCAGCGCCGCATTCAGGCCGGCGCCGGCCTCGACGTGAAGCTCGTTGACTCCCTGCTCGGCCAGGTGAACCATCAATCGCGCCAGATCGATGCGGCCGCGTTGCCCGGGCATCGACACGACGCGCGCGCCCAGCGCCGCCAGCGCTGCGATGCGCCCTGCGGGAGCGTCGGCATGGACGATCCATGCCTCTCCGGGCGGTTGCAGGATGCGCGCGGCGATCGGTGTGCGCAGCGCCGAGTCGACGACGATGCGCCGGGGTTGCGCCCTGGCCGGCACCAGGCGTACGTCGAGTCGGGGATCGTCGGAGAGCACGGTGCCGATGCCGGTGAGGACTGCGCCGGCGCGATGGCGCCAGCGATGGCCGTCGGTTCGCGCATCGGACCCGGTGATCCACTGGCTGCTGCCGTCGGCAAGCGCCGTGCGGCCGTCGAGCGAAGCCGCGATCTTCACGCGAACCCAGGGGCGGCCTCGTGTCATGCGCGACAGGAACCCGACGTTGAGCTCGCGCGCGGCGTCCATGGTCGTGCCCGGTGGTGCCAGGTCGACCGCAACGCCCGCGGCGCGCAGCCGATCGATGCCTTTGCCGGCCACCTGCGGAAACGGATCTTCGAGGGCCACGACGACACGGGCCAGTCCGGCGGCGATCAGCGCATCGGAGCATGGAGGTGTCCGCCCCTGGTGCGCACAAGGCTCGAGGCTCACCCAGGCCGCGCCACCGCGGACGTCGTTGCCGGCTGCCGCCGCAGCGCGCAAGGCCATGATCTCGGCGTGCGGGCCGCCTGCTTGCTGGGTGTAGCCCTCGCCGGCAAGCCCACCGCGCACGTCATGCAGCACGCAGCCGACCCGGGGGTTGGGCTCCGACAGGCCGATTGCCGAATGCGCCAGTTCGATCGCCCGCGCCAGCAATGCGTCGTCGGCAGGGCTGAACGGCATGGCGGGCGTGATCCCGGCGGGTCAGGGCTGGTGCGGCAAGGTGTTGGTGTTGACCAGATCGCCGGCGGCGGGATCGGCGGCGACATCCGTCGGGCAGGACTTGGGGCCCGCCACCACCAGGAAGTTCTGGTTGATCAGATTGCCGAACGCGTCGACGTAGTCGCGCGGATGGTTCGCGTTCTCGGTGACATCGGTGGGCGCCGTCGTGTAGCGGCAGACGCGATACGACCCGGTGGCGGCGCCGATCGACCAAGGCGATCCCCCTCCATCGCTGAAGCCTTCGCCGGAGACCAGCGATTTTCCGCTCCAGGTCTTGCTCGGGTTGGGGAAGACGATGCAGAAGTACTCCGCCGCGAACTGGCTGTTGGCGGCGACGGCGCTGGTCGGAGCGTCCGTGAAGCATGCCGGTGGGAGCGGGTGTCCAGTGCTGACGAGCGACAACGCAATCGACAAGGGCAGGGCCGGCCATTGCGGAGCTTCTGCATCGGCGGCCACCATGGCGTGGCTCGGGTCGTTCACGGGGTCGAAGGGCGAGATCGCCTGGTTGACCGATGTGCAGCCCGGACCCGGAGCCACGTCAGCCGCCGTCAGCGACGCCGTGCTCGACGCTGGCGATACCTGGCATCGGCGCACGATGCTGCTCGACGCATGGTCGATGACCCAGGCCACCGTGCCGCCGGCGACCGGCTTGAAGACGCTGGTGCCGCCGCCGAGGTCCTTGCTCGACCCCCGCAGGTTGAAGCGCAGGCCGCCGGACAACAACTGTGCTGCCGTAGCGGTGCAGGCGGACAGATCGGCCACCGTGAGCGAGGCCGAGGTCGATACGAGACCGACGACGCACACACTGGTGATGACGCCGGTGATGTTGTTGAAGGTCCAGGCGACCGTCCCGCCTTCGATCGGCTTGAACACGCTCTCGCCGTTGCCGAGGTCGTGCGCGCGCACGGGGATGGTCGGATGGCGGTTGATTCGCAGCGAGGGTGCAGCGCGCGTCGCCGGCACCGACAGCAGACCCGACAGCACCGGCGCGGCGCCGGCCAACACGTGGCGCAGGACCACGGCCTGGTCGCTGCCGTAGCGGTCCTGCCAGCGCACCGTGATCGACATCGACTTCTGCGCCGATCCGGCAGGTGCGACGACGGCGCGGTCGACGGTGTAAGTCGTGTTCGCGACCACCATCGCGCTGGCACCACCCATCACCGTGCCGACCTCGTCCCAGTCGAGCGTGGCGTCCGCCACCGCGGCGATGCCCTTGAAGCTGCGCAGGCGTTCGAGTTCCTCCTCGGCGATTCGAGTGGCCTCGGAGCGCTGCTTGGCGATGTCGGCGTTCATCCGCAGCGTGGCCTGGGTGCCGACGACGGCCAGCATGCCAAAGGCCATCACCGCCATCGCCACCAGGGCCTCGACGAGCGAGACGCCGCGAGCGGTCTGCCGGCGTGCCGGTCGTGAGGGTCTAGTCTGCCGGATCATCGTCATTGCAGCGGTGTGGTTTGCCAGCTACCGGGGACTCGGACGAAGGAGCCATAGCTGCGGCTGATGCGTTGCAGGACGTTGGCGTCATAGGCCACCGTGACCGGTGCCGCACCCTGGAAGTTGCGGCTCGCCACGGCCGCACCGACGATCGCAGCGCCGGCGGCACCGGGCTGCCAGAGGATGTCGCGACCGTAGATGAAGCCGGTCAGATTGACCGCGGCCGACAGCGTGATGTCGCCAGACGCGATCAGCATCACAGGTTGGTTGGCGGTACCGATCGCGCCCGCCTGGTCGAGGTTGATGTTGCCGTTGATCCAGAGGATGCGCCGCCGGTGGTTGGCGAGCTGCGCGGCGATGCTGGCGGCCGTGCAGCCCCCGGTGCAATCGACCCAGACCGCCGCTGGCTGCCGGCTGAATGTCGCGGCATCCATGCCGAACATGGATTCGAACATCCCCGGCTCGCCGGCCGCGGGTGTCAGCAGCGCGTCGAGCGCGGCATCGCCAGTGACCTGGGTGGGGGCGTTCGACCCCGGAGGACCCGTGAGCGCCACGTTGGTGCCAAGTGGCAAGGGTTTGCCGGAATGAATCGTGACCCCGGTCTGCGAGTCGCTGTTGACGGCTGTCAGCAGTGTGGCGCCGGCCATCGAGATGGTGTCGCCGGCAGTGAGCGCAGCCACCGGCGGCACCGGCAAAGCCCGGGCCAGCCCGAGCGAGACCTGCAAGTCGGCCACGCCATCGACGCGTGGCCTGACCGAGCCATAGGCCCGGTGGCACGCGGTGGCGACATTGGGATTGGCGAGCACTGACGGGTCGATGCCGAAGTTGGAGCATCCCCGCGATCGAACGACGACCACCCCCGGCGTGCCGCCGCCACCGAGGACTTCCACCCGAAACACCGGCGCCGTGCCTGCAACGAAGGGCAGCGAAGCGGCACTGCCGTTGGTGCAGCTGCAGTTCCACCCGGCATCGCTCAGCACGCAGGCCGAGACGGCCGGCCGATTGAATCCGAAGGCCGGATCGAACCAGGTGGGACTGGCGTACGAGCCATCCGGCTGGAGCAGCAGGTACCGCGAACGGAAATCATCGTCCAGCGGATCGACGCTGGCGACGCAATTGGTGTCGATCCTGCCGCCGCTGAGCATCGCCACCGCCCAGTCGATGCCGGCGTCTGCCGCGCTCATCGCCGCGGTGGCACGGTAGTTGTTGACCGACACCCGCTGCTCGTAGATCAGGTTGCGGTTGGTGTAGGCTGCAACCATCGCCATGACGAAGAACAGCACCATCACCATCGTCAGCGCAGCGACGCCCTCACCGGGCCTCGCAGGGAAGCGCGTTGGGTGGGAGCGGCGCGATGCACGCGAGGTCACGCTGGACATGATCCCGTCAGTCCATCGTTGCGTAGGCGCACGCCGCTGGTGACGCTGCGCTTGACGGTGGCATCGTGCACCGCCTCGGCCGCGATGACGATGCCCACCTCGCGCACGACCTGCTGAGGCCAGCAGGCCACGCCTCCCCCAGGGCAGGCCTTGGCGCATGGCACCGTGAGGTTCAGCGGGTTGATCTGCACGTTGAACTGCGTGACCTTGACCACCGAGGCATCGGTCAGTGCCTGCCATCCGGCACCACCGATCTGCATCTGGATCGTTCCCGAGCTGGAATCGAGCCGGTAGCCGAAAGTCTCCGAGGCATCCAGTGTGTTGTTCTCGGGTTGAGTCGGCGAGGCGCTCGAGTACGAGTACATCCACTCCAGCCCGCCCCCGCCCCCGGAGGCCGTCCAGATCGCGGGATAGGGATTGGCTGGCACCGCACCTGCGGTGGTGGGCCACACATTGCTTGCCGCACTCGCCCAATAGCCACCTCGCCGCAGATCACGAATGATCATGTCGGCAGCGGCGCGCAGGTCCTGCTGGACCTGCGTCTCGAGCATCAGTCGCCGGTTGTCGGACAACTGCCCGCTGACCACCATCGTGGCGCCCGCCAGCACGAACAGCCCGACCGCGATCCCGACCAGCAACTCGACGATCGAGAGGCCGCGGACGCGTCCGGGAGCCCGCGCACGACGAGATCGTGTCAGACGCATGTCGGATACCCATGCATCTTGGAGCCCGTCGGCGCACACACCTGCGGTCGTCCCGCGGCGTT
>Ga0209797_10001688_pt1 | contig 11147 bp, 8 predicted proteins | sample DOMMetBare3Fresh_2_FD_187472 | JGI IMG/M metagenome (GOLD analysis project Ga0209797, IMG submission 187472) | Wetland sediment microbial communities from St. Louis River estuary, USA, under dissolved organic matter induced mercury methylation -... | ecosystem: Environmental > Aquatic >...
GCGCCGGCACCGGCGGGACATAAAGTGGTGATTTTCAATAATGCGCCGCGGGACCGCTTTTCCGCAGCTTACCTCGCCAGCGTCGAACGCCATGTTGGCGACGGCGGTTCGTTTATCATGCTCGGCGCCGATGCCAGCTTCGCCCAGAACAGCTATCGCCAAACACCCATCGAAAGAATCCTGCCGGTGGAACCGAAGGAGCCGCCCAAGCAACCGGAAAAAAACCGCGCCGTTGTTTTAGTCATCGACAAGTCCGGCAGCATGCGCGACGACAACCGGATTCTCTACGCCAAGGAAGCCGCCAAAGCGGTGGCGCGCCAGCTCAAAGATATCGATCTCTTGGGCGTGGTAGGCTTCGATGATAGTCCGTTTGTGGTCGTCTACTTGGAATCCATGGCGCGCTTGCGCGGCGTGATCGACAGTCAGATCGACCGCCTCAGGCCGGGCGGTCAGACCTATTTTCTCCCAGCATTGCAAGAGGCCCGACGCCAGTTGGAGCGCTCCAACGCCTCGCGTAAGCATGTCATCCTGCTCAGCGACGGCGTCACCCGCGGCAGTCAGGGCGAATTGGTGGATCTGGTCGGCTTCATGAAAAACGATAGCAAGATCACCGTCTCCGCGGTAGCGATCAGCAACGAGGCGGATGTCAGAATCATGAAACGGGTGGCGCAATACGGCGGCGGTCTATTCCATCACACCATCGACCCGTCGACGTTGCCGCAAATCGTCCTCGAGCAGCTGCAGGATAAACCCCGCGACGACCCCCAAGACAATCGGCCATTGATTCCAGTGCAGTCCGGCGGCTCAGAGCTGCTGGCCGGTTTCGGCGTGCGCAATTACCCGGCGGTGCTGGGTTACATGGAAACCGAAGTTAAACGCGGCGCCCACGCCGATCTGATTTTGCCACGCGACGACCGGCGTGCGCCGCTACTCGCTTCTTGGCGCTACGGCAAAGGCAAATCGGTGGCGTTCACCAGCGATCTGGAAGGACGTTGGACGCGCAACTGGGTTCCCTGGGCTGGGCTGCAAGGTTTCTGGGGGCGGATTTTCGAATGGCTCAGTCCAAGCGAGCAAAACCTTATCCCGCTGCACGAGGCGAGGGTGAGCTACACCGGCGGCCAATCGATCCTCGACCTGACGGTCTATGAAGATGGCAGCGCCAACAGCCAGTTTCGCTTTTCCCTCAGCGGCAAAGCCGGCAAGACCGACGGCATGTTGACCAAACTCGCCCCCGGCCATTTTCAAGTGGTTCTTCCGGTCACGGCGAGCGGCGATTACCGCATCGACCTTACCGAAGAGCGAGCCGGCCAACGCATCCCCTTCCCGCCGGTCGCCTATACTTTAGCCTACGACCGAAGCGCCGAAGTGCCACGGCCCGAATTCAACTATCGTCTACTCTCCAGATTGGCTGAAGGCAGCGGTGGCGAAATCAATCCGCGCGCGCCGGATAGCCTGCGCCGTGAAAGCCTGACCAAGAGCTTCCAGCCGATACGCCAACCCCTACTGATCTTGGCTTTCTTGCTGTTGCTGTTTGAGATCGCCCTACGCCGGTTGGTTTTCGGCGAGTCCGACTAAAGCCTCATTTCTCTCATAACACCGCGAATTGTCCGGGGTATTAGGGTTTTATCAACAGTATTTTTTGGTTGACAGACCGGTCCTAACAGACTATAAGTTGTAATCTTTGTTTACTATGGCTTGCCAAATCACACCAGCTGGGCAGCACGGTGATGGCTACCCTAAGCAGTTAAGAGTGGCTATTTTTCCGAAAATATTGGGCTCCACGCTGATCGTCACCGCACTGGCGGTCGCCCCGCTCCGTAGTGAGGCCGCCAAGCAGCGACCAGCTCAGAAACAAGCCGTTCGCGGCAAGCAAGCAGCGGCGCCAGCATCGGTTCAAGCCAGTGCCCCGGTCAGAAGGCTGACAAAAGGACAGGCACACCGCGCTTTGTTGCGCCAACCTAGCCCGCCACCCATCGATCCTTCGGAAAAACGTGAATTGGTTAACTACCGTATCCGTCCCGGCGAAACCCTTTCCGATGTGCTCGGCCGTCATAAAGTTTCCAAGGCAGAAAGTCTGCTGTGGGCCCGCACGATGATTAGAAACGTCGGCAGCGAAGCCTTACCGGCGGGCAAAGAAGCGCAACTTTACTTTGGTAGACCGCTGGTGCGTGGGCGTGGACTAGTCGCCCAGGGTCAGCTTAAAGCGGTGGAGATCGATCAAAACGACTCCTTCTCCCTGACCATGGAAAAAGGTATCCGCGGCATCTTCATCCAGCGCCGCGAAAAGCCCTTCGATGTTGAATTGAAAACCGTCAGCGCCGCCATCGAGAACTCGCTCTTCGATGATGGCCGCAAGGCTGGTGTTCACCCAGCGCTGCTGTCCCAACTGGCCGACCTATTTACCTGGGATATCGATTTAGAAAAGGATATGCGCAAGGGCGACAGCTTCAAAATTCTCTACGAGCAACGCAGCCGCAGGGGCCAAGAGGCCAAGACCGGCCTGCGCATCTTGGCAGCGGAGCTCAACAGCTCCGGTCAAAAACACACGGCGGTGTACTTCGAACGGCAGAAGGGTGTGGGGAGCTATTACAACCAAGAAGGCCGCAGTCTGGCACGCTCCTTCCTGCGTTTCCCGCTGGAATTTAGCGCCATCACATCCCATTTCACCGAGTCCAGATTCCATCCGATTTTGCGTATCAACATGCCTCATACCGGGGTCGATTTCGCCGCCCAGCGTGGCACCCCGGTGCGCGCCGTCGGCGACGGTATCATCGCCGAGGCGGGTTGGAACGGCGGCTACGGCAAGGCCATCGATATTAAACATGATGCAACCTACTCCAGCCGCTACGCCCATCTGGATGGATTTGCCGAGGGCATTCAACCTGGCATAGCGGTGACCAAGGGCCAATTGATCGGCTATGTCGGCTCCACCGGCCGCTCCACCGGGCCGCACCTGCACTTCGAACTTTATAAAGATCAACAGTACATCAATCCCCTCAGCATCGACTTCCCCGCCGAAGACCATCTCGAACCAGCACTGCACCGCGTGTTTGAAAATCAAATGCGCACCTACATGGCTGAGTTGAAATCCACTCCTCAGTCCTAACGCCGTCTCCCTCGCCCAGTCAGACAACCCCTACGCCAATCCTGGCGTTTTCTCTTTTTCCTGAATAGTATCGCGCTCACTGTGAGCGATTTAAGGCGCAAGGCTACGCTTGCCATTGTCACTGGCGCTGGAGTTGGCTACTCGGGTTATTTTCCCGGCACCATGGGGACAATTTTGGCAGTGCCGATCTCCCTTGGACTCAATCGGCTTGCCGAGACCGCGCCGCTGCTGGCGTTGATCCTTCTGGTGGCAGCGACCCTGAGCGCCATAAAACTTTCCACCGACGCTGCGCAAGTCTTACAGCAGAAGGACCCGCAAATTATCGTCGCGGACGAAATCGTCGGTTTCATGATCGCCAATTTTCTCGCGCCCCTGCGCTGGCCGGCTTTGCTGTTGGGCTTCTTCCTGTTTCGGGTTTTCGACATCACCAAGATTTATCCGGCGCGAAAGTTGGAAAAACTCCCTGGCGGCAGCGGCATCGTCCTCGACGATGTGCTGGCGGGAATCTATACATTTGTAATTGTCCAGACGTTAATTTATTGGCGGTGGATATGATCGAAAAGGCCGTTATCCTCAGCACCGGTGATGAACTGACCACTGGCAAAGTGGTTGACACCAACTCGGCGTTCATCGCCGACCGTTTGTTTGCGTTGGGCATCCGTGTCGCTGCGGTGATCAAAGTCGGCGACGACCGCGAGAAATTGCTCTGGGCCTTTCGCCAGGGACGGGCGCTGGGCGATATCGTCATCGGCACCGGCGGCTTGGGGCCGACGGCGGACGACTTGACCAGCGAGCTGGTAGCGGAATTCCTCGGCGTAAAAACTAAGCGCGACCCGGCCGTCGCCGCGGCACTTGAAGCGCGCTACGCCAAGCGTGGCGTGGTGTTTACGGCGAACAATCTCAAGCAGGCGGACTTTCCCGAGGGCGCGGAGATTATCCCGAACCCCAATGGCACCGCGCCAGGCTTCCGTGTCGACCTCGGTCAAGGCAAGAAACTCATGTGGCTCTCCGGCGTACCTCATGAGATGAGCAACATGTTGCGCGCATCGGTGCTGCCTTGGGTCGTCCAACAGAATGGCAGTCAGTCGACCATTCACGAGGCGACTTTCAAGATTCATGGCATAAGCGAATCAAAATTGGACGATCTAGTTAAGCCGCTGGAGCTCGGTAACGTCGCCAAGCTCGCCTTCCGCGCCCATTTTCCCGATCTAACTTTGCGCCTGACCGTAACCGGCGGCGCGGCGCAGTGGGAAAAGTTTACCGCCTTGCGCGGCCAGATCAGAACCATCCTCGGCGACTACATTTACGTTGACAGCGAGCTCACCATGGAAGAAGTGGTCGGCCAGTTGCTGCTGCAAAAAAAACTCACCTTGGCGTTAGCAGAATCCTGTACCGGCGGCTTGATCAGCCAGCGCATCACCCGTGTGGCCGGTAGCTCGGCTTATTTTCTCGGCGGCGCAGTGACCTATTCGAACGCCGAGAAAGTCCGCGCCCTAGGCGTCGATCCGGCAACCTTGGACCGCGTCGGCGCGGTTAGCCAAGAGACCGCCTTGGAAATGTCCCAGGGCATTCGCCAACGCACTGGTGCCGATATCGGACTTAGCGTCACCGGAGTGGCCGGTCCTTCCGGCGGCAGCCCGGACAAACCGGTGGGCACTGTGTGGGCAAGTATTTGCCGGGAGAACTTTCACCAAGCCAAATTACTGAACCTGATGGTCCTGACCGACCGCGAAAGGATCGTCCAAGGCACCGCTCAAGGGGCGCTCAACTGGCTGCGCCAACTGCTGTCTGCGTGAACATCGCCGTGATCCGTGCCTTCATCGCCGTTGAAGTCGCGCCAGCGACCATCGCCAATATCGCTGGCGCCATCGCTGAATTGAAGCCTAAACTGCCAGCCGTCCGGTGGGTCGCGCCAGCGAATTTCCACCTGACGGTCAAATTCCTCGGCGACATCGACGCCGGCCAGGTGCATGCCATCGGCAACGCCCTGGAACTGGCCATAACCCCCTTTCCGCGCTGCACCATAAATGCTAAAGGTCTAGGGGTATTTCCCGGGCTGAGACAGCCAAAAATTTTTTGGGTTGGTTTTGTCGGCGACGAGTTGGCGCGGTTGAGAGCCAGTGTCGATCGCGCGTTGGTGCCGCTGGGATTTTCCGCTGAACCGAGAGAATTCACGCCGCATCTCACCATTGGCCGCTGGCGCCAAGTCGACCGGTCGGCTAATAATCTCAAACAGGAATTAGATCGTTGGCGCCACCGGGATTTTGGCGCGACCATCGTCGACCAGGTGATTTTATTTCAAAGTGAACTCAAGCCCGCTGGGGCTAACTATGCAAAACTGAAAGTCATCAAGCTTAACGACCAGTCAATCGATTAGGAGGCAGGAAATGGATGCGAATCGGGAAAAGGCGATCGACCTCGCGGTAAGTCAGATCGAAAAACAGTTCGGCAAGGGCGCGATCATGAAGCTTGGCGAGGGCGGCATTGTCAAAGACGTGCAGACCATTTCCACCGGCTCGTTGGGACTCGACATCGCCCTCGGCATCGGCGGCGTCCCCTGCGGCCGGGTAATCGAAATCTATGGACCGGAATCCTCCGGCAAAACCACACTGGCATTGCAGATCGTCGCCGAAGCGCAGAAGAGCGGCGGCATGGGCGCCTACATCGACGCCGAGCATGCGCTTGACCTCGGCTACGCCCAGAAACTCGGCGTCAAGACCGACGACTTGCTGGTGTCACAACCGGATCATGGCGAACAAGCTTTGGAAATCGCTGAGACCTTGGTGCGCAGCGGCGCCATCGATGTTCTGGTCATCGACTCGGTGGCCGCTCTGGTACCTAAGGCGGAAATCGAAGGCGAAATGGGCGACTCCCATATGGGCTTGCAAGCGCGGCTGATGTCGCAAGCATTGAGAAAACTCACCGGCACCATCGCCCGGTCGCATACGGTGGTTATTTTCATCAACCAGATCCGCATGAAGATCGGCGTCATGTTCGGCAATCCGGAAACCACCACCGGCGGCAACGCGTTAAAATTCTACGCCTCGGTGCGCATGGACATCCGGCGCATCGGCGCGCTCAAGGACGGCGATAATATTATCGGCGGACGCACCCGGGTCAAAGTCGTCAAGAACAAAATGGCGCCGCCGTTCAAAGAAGCCGAGTTTGATATTCTCTACGGCACCGGGATTTCCCGCGACGGCGAGATCGTCGACATCGGCAGCGAGATGGGCGTGATCGAGAAGAGCGGTGCTTGGTACTCCCACGCCGGTGAGCGCATCGGCCAGGGTCGCGAGCAGGCCAAGCAGTTTCTCAGGGATCATCCCGAGACCGCGCAAAACATCATGGCCAAGATCATGGATAAGTACGGCTTGAAACCCCATGACGCCGAAGCCCTGTCCGAACCGGCGGCCGAGAACAAAAAAACCAAGACCAAGTAACGATTAGAATTTGGATCGACGCTGAAACGATCAAATGCCAGCGCCGCGGCCGTCGACTCGCCGGAACAAGCGTTGCAACTTGCGTTGCGCTACCTGAGTTACCGGCCGCGCAGCGAGTTGGAAGTAAAAAATTATTTGCGCCAAAAGGGCTGCGAGCCAGAAGTGACCGATGGTGTAATCGCCCGGCTCCGCTCGCTCAACTATCTCGACGACCTATCCTTTGCGCAAATCTGGGCGCGCTCCCGGCTCGAAAGCCGCGGCTACGGCCCAAGGCGGGTCGCACAGGAGTTAAGGATCAAAGGCATCGCTGCCGAGGTGATTCGGCAGACATTGCAACAAAGTTTGCAGCAGACCAGCGAACAGGAAAGTGCCAAAAAATTATTGACCAAACGATTCGGCGGCGTGAGCTTGCAAGATATAAAAACTCAACGCCGTGCTGTCGCCCTGCTGTTGCGGCGCGGCTTTAGCAGCAAAGTGATTTTCGACTTGCTGAAATATCGCATCGACGAAGACTAAAAGGCTATGATTACCGGTAACGACATCCGCAAATCTTTTCTCGACTACTTCGCCAAACAGGGCCACACCACCGTGCGCAGCTCGTCCCTGGTGCCCGACAAGGACCCGACGTTGCTGTTCACCAACGCCGGCATGGTGCAGTTCAAAAACGTCTTCCTGGGGCAGCAGCGTCTGCCCTATGTACGCGCCGCCAGCGCGCAAAAATGTCTGCGCATCAGCGGCAAGCATAATGACCTGGAAGTGGTCGGCCGCGACACCTATCACCACACGCTGTTCGAGATGCTCGGCAACTGGTCCTTCGGCGATTATTACAAAGCCGAAGCCATCGAATGGGCCTGGGACCTGCTCACCAAAGAATGGGGTCTGCCCAAGGACAAACTCTACGCCACCGTCTATTTGAACGATGACGAAGCCGAGCAGCTCTGGTTCAAGATCAGCGGCCTGCCGCGCGAGCGCGTCAGCCGCTTCGGCGATAAGGAAAATTTTTGGGAGATGGGCGAGACCGGTCCCTGCGGCCCCTGTAGTGAAATCCATCTCGACCGTGGCCCGGCGGCCTGCGACCTGCCAGGAGTCGCCGGCCATGAATGCAAAGTCAACGGCGATTGCGCCCGCTATATTGAATTGTGGAATCTCGTGTTCATCCAGTACAACCGCGCCGAAGACCGCAGCCTGACGGAACTACCGGCCAAACATGTCGACACCGGCATGGGCATGGAGCGCATCACCGCTGTGCTGCAAAAAGTCCTGTCCAACTACGACATCGACATCATGCGCGAGCTCACCGCCACCACCGAACGGCTAACCGGCAAAAAATACGGCGTCGATGCCACCGCGGATATTTCCTATCGGGTGATTGACGATCACGCCCGCGCCGTCAGTTGTTTGATCGCCGACGGCGTCACACCGAGCAACGAAGGACGCGGCTACGTGCTGCGCCGCTTGCTGCGCCGCGCCGCCCGCCATGGCCGCTTGATCGGCTTGAAAGAACCATTTCTCCATGAGGTCGCCAAGACTGTCACGGCGGTCATGGGCGACGCCTACCCGGAGTTGAAGCAGGAAGAACAGCGCATCCGCGAAGTGATCCGCATCGAAGAAGAACGCTTCGGCGAGACCCTCGACCGCGGTTTGGTTCTCTTGGAAGACGCCACGGCGAAATTGAAAGCCGAGAAAAAGCGCACGCTCTCCGGCGAAGTCGCCTTCCGCCTCTACGATACCTACGGCTTTCCCCTCGATTTGACTGAAGACATTCTGCGCGCCGACAACATCGACGTCGATCAGAAGAGCTTTAGTGAACTCATGGAAGCCCAGCGCAGCCGCGGCCGCGAAGCGCGTGAAACCGTCAGCATGGAATCGAAGATCCAACTCGACGGCCAAGTCTGTTTCATCGGCTACGACCGTCTCGACGGCGAATCCGAAGTGATTGGCATCTTTGGCGGCGCCGGCAGCAAGAACGAAGCTGTCGAAGGCGAAGAGATCGAAATCCTCACCGCCGAGACCCCCTTCTACGGCGAGTCCGGCGGCCAAGTCGGCGATCGCGGCGTGATCAGAACCGGCCGCGGTGATGTAGTCGAAGTGTTCGACACCCAACACCCGACGCCGCAACTGACCTCCCATCGCGGCAAAGTGAAACAGGGCCGCGTTCAAGTGGGCGACAAGGTTGCGCTCAACGTCGACGCCAAGCATCGCCAGAGAACCATGCTCAACCATTCGGCGACCCATATTCTTCACGCCGTGTTGCGAAAGGAATTGGGCCAGCATGTGCGCCAGGCCGGCTCGCTGGTGACGCCGGAACGGCTCCGTTTCGACTTCAGCCATACCGGCGCCATCGCCGACGACAAGCTGGCGGCCATCGAAGCCCAGGTGAACCAACATGTGCGCGAAGATGCCGGCGTAGCGATTCAAGAATACAGCTACGACGAAGCGATCCGCCAAGGCGCGCTGGCGTTCTTCGGCGACAAATATGGCGACCGCGTGCGCGTGGTCAAGATCGGCGACTTTTCCACCGAGCTGTGCGGCGGCACCCATATCCGCGCCTCCGGCGAGATCGGCTTGTTCAAGTTGAATTTCGAGGGCGGTGTCGCCGCCGGTGTCCGGCGCATCGAGGCGTTTACCGGCGAGGGCGCCTTGGATTTGATCAACAGCTACGAGTCACGCCTCAAAGAGATCGGCGCGCTGATTCGCGGCAGCGCCGACGACGCCGTCGATAAAGTCAAAAGACTACTTGACCGCCAGAAGGAATTGGAAAAAGAAATCGCCAAGCTGCGTGGCGAATTGGAAAAAGATCGCATTCCCGAATTGCTCGCTAAGCAGCAAACCATCGGCAGCACCAAAGTGCTCATCACCCAGATCGACGGCGTCGATGGCAAACAGTTGCGGGAAATCGCCGACCAGCTCAAGGACAAACTCGGCTCGGGAGTCGTCGTCCTCGCCAGCGCCAGCGATGGCAACGTCAATCTGGTCGCCTCGGTCAGCAAGGAATTGACCAAAAAGTATCATGCCGGTAACATCATCAAAGAATTGGCCGGCATGGTCGGCGGCGGCGGCGGCGGCCGGCCGGATTTCGCCCAGGCCGGCGGCAAGGAACCGGAGAAAATCGCCGCGGCATTAAAGCGCGCCGAGGAGCTAGTCAAGTAAGAAGCATGAAGTCAGCGAGACGCAAGCGCCAACCGAGTCAACATCCAGCTCCATCCAAAGCTTGTTGCAGCGCCCTGAACTCGCGTCAAGCGCCGAGGTCGAACGGCTAGCGTGATCACGATCCACACCAAGACGATCACCGAGTCCACCGCCGGCTTCTGCGCCATCATCGACATCACCGCGAAATTCACCGAACAGGTCCGCGCCGTGGGCCTGCGCCATGGTACGGCCACGCTATTCGTCAAGGGCTCCACCGCGGCGCTGACCACCATCGAGCATGAGTCGGGCCTCGTCGAGGATCTGAAAGAATTCCTGGAAAAACATATTCCGTCGGACCGGCGCTATCACCACGACGTCCGTTGGAACGACGACAACGGCTTTTCCCATCTGCGCGCCACCCTGTTCGGGCCGTCGTTGGCGATCCCGATCGTCGACGGCGCGCCGATTCTGGGAACCTGGCAGCAAATCATCTTGATGGACTTCGACAATCGTCCGCGCCGCCGCGAGATTATCGTTCAGCTCATAGGAGAATGCCAGTGAAAGACGAAAAAAACCAAATCGCCGCCCGCGTCGAAGAGATCGGTGTCAACCAGATCGAGTTTCACGATCCGCGTTTATTCCGCGACTTGCTTGGCCAACATGACCAACATGTGAAGATCTTGCAGAACACCTTGCAGATTAAAATTCGCGTGCGCGGCTCAGCCATGGAAATCGAGGGCGAGCCGTTACAAGTCGAGCTGGCGAGCCAAATTCTTCGCCAGCTCTACAGCCTGCTCGAAAAGGGCTATCCGGTTTACGCCAGCGACGTCGACTACGCGATCCGAATTTTGAGCGGCGACAACCGCGCCAAGCTGCAAGATATCTTTCTCGACACGATTTATATTTCGGCGCATAAACGCACCATCACACCGAAAAGCATCGCGCAAAAGGCCTACATCGACGCCATCCGCCGCTATGACATCGTCTTCGGTATCGGCCCGGCGGGCACGGGTAAGACCTACCTCGCCATGGCGATGGCGGTGGCCGAGCTGATGAAGAATAATTATGTGCGCATCATTCTCACCCGCCCGGCGGTGGAAGCCGGCGAGAAGCTAGGCTTCCTGCCCGGCGATTTAGCGGAAAAGGTGAATCCCTACCTGCGCCCGCTCTACGACGCCCTGCACGACATGGTCGACTTCGACCGCGCCCGTAAAATGGTCGAGCGCGGGACCATAGAAGTCGCGCCGTTGGCGTTCATGCGCGGCCGGACGTTAAACGACTCCTTCGTGATACTCGACGAGGCGCAGAACACCACGCCGGAGCAAATGAAAATGTTTTTGACCCGCTTGGGCTACGGCTCGAAAGCGGTGATCACCGGCGACGCCACACAGATCGACTTACCCGCGGGCAAGGCGTCGGGACTCAAGGAAGCCGCGCGCATCTTGCGCGGCGTCCAAGGCATCCGCTTCGTA
>Ga0209797_10001689_pt1 | contig 11143 bp, 5 predicted proteins | sample DOMMetBare3Fresh_2_FD_187472 | JGI IMG/M metagenome (GOLD analysis project Ga0209797, IMG submission 187472) | Wetland sediment microbial communities from St. Louis River estuary, USA, under dissolved organic matter induced mercury methylation -... | ecosystem: Environmental > Aquatic >...
AGGAGGAACAGAGTTGCCAGCCGGAAGCAATTATACTTATTTCAGCAACAGATTAAGTTTTGTAAGTAACCCCCGGAAAAATTTCTACTTTACAATGACTTCACGATTTGGAAATTATTACAATGGCCGTGTAGGACAATATCAAACCAGGTGGAGTTACCGGATGCATACATTGGGTATCATTAGTATTGATGCCAGTTATACCCGTATTAATTTGCCAACACCGTATAGTAAAGCTGACATCTGGCTGATAGGGCCAAGAGCTGAGCTGTCATTCAGCCGGAGTGTTTTCTTCAATGCATTTCTACAGTATAATAAACAGGCAAATAATTTCAACATCAATGCTAGATTGCAATGGCGGTTTAAACCGGTTAGTGATATCTTTCTGGTTTATACTGATAATTATTTCGCTACGTATGATCCGTTGACAACTGTTAATGGTCGGCCTGTATCATCATTTATGCCCAAGAACAGGGCCATTGTTGCCAAGTTTACTTACTGGTTAAATCTTTGAATGCTTCCGGTAATGCATCAGTTTGAAATTTTAAACCATCAGAGTCTTGTCTTTCCGAAACGGTGAATTTAAGACACACCGTGTAATAAGAAAAAATAGTTGAGGAATCTCAAACTACTTTATCCCTTAGAGATTCCTTGCTGAGATTCTTTTGTATTGATTAGTCTTTTGTTCGGCTCGGAATGACAAGAATCCGAAAGATTGATGATTTTAAAATAAATTCAATAAAAAGCTACTCTCTGTCCCGATACGATTAACAAAAAAATTAAATCCCCTATTTTTGCCGTCCCGATAGCTATCGGAAATAAATAATAAACGAATGAGCATTTTAGTCAATAAAAATTCCAAGATATTAGTCCAGGGTTTTACCGGCAGTGAAGGAACTTTTCATGCCACACAGATGATAGAATACGGAACAAATGTAGTAGGTGGAGTAACACCCGGCAAAGGAGGTCAGAAGCATTTGGATAAACCTGTTTTCAATACCGTTGAAGATTGTGTAAAACAAACCGGAGCTGATGTAAGTATAATTTTTGTACCGCCGGCATTTGCCGCAGATGCCATTATGGAAGCTGCAGATGCAGGAGTAAAACTTGTTGTATGCATTACCGAAGGAATACCTGTGCAGGATATGGTGAAAGTGAAAAATTATTTGTTGGGTAAAAATACAAGATTGATAGGCCCTAACTGCCCGGGCGTTATTACTGCAGATGAATGCAAAGTTGGCATCATGCCGGGATTTGTTTTTATTAAAGGAAGAATTGGAATTGTTTCAAAATCCGGCACGCTGACTTATGAAGCTGCCGACCAGGTAGCAAAAGCCGGGTTGGGAATTTCTACAGCTGTTGGCATTGGTGGTGACCCGATTATCGGAACAACAACTAAAGATGCGATCGAACTTTTTATGAACGACCCGGAAACAGATGCAATAGTAATGATTGGTGAAATTGGTGGCGGTATGGAAGCGGAAGCGGCCAACTGGGTAAAAGCTAATGGTAATAAAAAACCCGTAGTTGGTTTTATTGCCGGGCAAACAGCTCCTCCCGGTCGTCGTATGGGTCATGCCGGGGCCATAGTAGGTGGCGCTGATGATACTGCTGCCGCTAAAATGAAAATTATGAGAGAATGCGGAATACATGTGGTAAACAGCCCCGCAGATATTGGAAAGACGATGAAAGAATTGATAAAATAAAAAAATAAGCCTCCGTGTGGAGGCTTATTTGATTAGTTACTTCATAGTTTAATAACTTTTCTGTTTACCATTTCCATGTCCCTTACCATGCCCATTACCATGTCCCTGATTTTTACTATTTCCCCAGCCCCTGTTCTTATCCATACCGTTGTCATGATGATGATTGTCTTCACAATCACGATTGTCATTTGAATATCTGTTATCGTCATTCCATCCCCTGTCTCTGTCCCTATTGCTGTTCCTATCGTTGTTTCTATCACTGTTTCTATCGTAGTTTCTATCCCCGCCGTTTGAGGTTTCATCTATTTGCAGGTTACCATTATTATCTACATTAATGTAGATGTCATTATCTCTTACAAAAAACCTCTTTGAAGAAACTTCGACCCTGCGGGTACCTAATATCCCACGCCGTCTTTCATATACCTGGATGGTATGGGCACCACTTTGCATCCTGTCAATGCGGATATTATTATCGTTGGAATACCGTTGACCATCCACAACTATTTCAAAGTTATTGTTTGAATTGATAGTCACTGAAGGAGATCTGCCTGCAGCTATTGAGTTAAGTGTAACCAGGAAAGCTGCTGTAAAAATTAATAGTGTTTTCATTTTGTTTGTTTTAAAATTAATGGCCGGAGAAAACCGGGATAAGCTCGGGCCAATTTTTTTAGCGGTATCATCATTTTCATTTTATCGAAAGTCACGGATATAACGGGCCAGTTCATCTTTACTATTGCTATAGGTAAAAACATCATTTACTAAATAATAATTATTCCTGTCTGTGCTCCTGCTATACGCAAGTTTTGCCAGTTCCAGTTTATTGTTTTCAAAAGTGAATAACTGCAACAGTTCTTTAACCTGCTGTGAAGTGAAATAATTTGCGCTGATAATTTGTTTTGCTGATGTTACTCTTGTGTTTTCAAACCACTCATTACGCAAAGTTTCTTTTGCCTGGTTAAAATCCCGGTTATCCATGGATCGGTTGTTATTATTATATTGGTTATCGCCATTGCCACGGTTATCCCTGTTGTCCCGGTTGTCTCTGTTGTCTCTGTTGTCTCTGTTGTCCCTGCCATCCCTGTTGTCACGGTTATTTTCCAAATCCCTGTTTCTATCGTAGTCTCTGTTGTCACGTTCATCATATCCTTTATCATCTTCGTCATTATACCAATCATCATTGCGATCAATGCGGCGTTCATCCAGTAAAGTTTTACCAAACCTGTTAATAAGAATGTCGTAGTGAAATCCTTCTTTTAAATAAATACGGTTGTTGTATACTGTTTCCTGGTTGTTTCTACCAAAATCAAACCAGCGGCCGTTTTTCTTTTTTACATCCCTATAAATTTTTACTGAATGATATCCGGAACGGAGATCATGAATGTAAATTCCTTTATCATCCATTTTGTAACGTTGCCCGTCAACTTCAACATTCATTTTATTTGTACTGATACTGGAGATGGTAAGCCGGGTGGCATCATAGGCCATGGCAGCCAGGGTGAATAATGTGCTTAGTAAAAGGGTAAAAATTGTCTTCATGTTTTCTGTTTTAAGTGAAATATTTTGTTACTCCATTCCTTTATTTCCAAACTCATGCCACGCGGTGCAAGAAAAAGTTAAAGGATTGAAAGGGCTGGAATGGAATTAGGAATTGGGAATTTGTTTGGCAAAATGAAAATCCCTCCGTGCCTTTGTGTCTTTGTGCCTCCGTGTTTAAAAAACAGATTTGTGAAAAAACAAACAATCCTGCATCATACTAGTGCACATTTAATTACCTTGTAAAAAACCTGATGACGATGAAACCATTCAAACCCTTCGTACCACTTCTTACATTTCTGCTTTTATTATCTTTTAGCATTTTTTCACAAACAACAATGAAACTATATGTTGCAAAATGGAAAAAAGTAGATGACCTGGTAAGCAAACAAAATCTTCCTAAATCTGCATTAACAGAGGTGAAAAATATATATGCCTTAGCCAAAAAAGAAAACCAGGATGCACAGGTGATAAAAGCGGTTGTTTATATGATCGGGTTGCAGGCTGATATAAGGGAAGACAATCAAATTGCCGGAATTAAGGAAATAGAAAAAGAAATTATTTCTAACAAAGAGCCTGTTGTTTCCATTTTTAAAAGCCTGTTGGCAGAGCAGTATTGGAATTATTTTAAAAATAACCGCTGGATATTTTATGACCGTACCGAAACCAAACAATTTAAGAAAGAAGATATCAGCACCTGGAGTGCCGGGGATTTTCATAAAAAAATAACTGAACTCTACCTGCAGTCAATAAAAAATGAAACCCTTTTACAGCAAACAAAACTGGATCCTTTTGATGCCATTATTATAAAAGGAAATGTGCGGCACCTGCGCCCAACGCTTTATGATCTGCTTGCACACCGGGCATTGGATTACTTCAAAAATGATGAACGGGATATTGCAAAACCGGCTTATGCTTTTGAAATAGACCAGGCATCTGCGTTTGAACCCGCAGCAGATTTCATCCGCCAAAAATTTATAACAAAAGATTCTGCTTCGCTTAAACATAAAGCTTTACTGGTATACCAGGAACTGATTTCATTTCACCTGAAAGATGCAAAGCTAGATGCATTAATAGATGCGGATATTCAGCGGCTGGAATTTGTGAATGAAAATTCAGTACATGAAAATAAAAAGGAATTATACCGTACAGCGCTGGAGCAACTTGGTAATAAATATAAGCTGGTTCCCGCAGCCGCACAGGCATGGTACCTGCTGGCAAAAGAATTTGTATCTGATGCAGATGAATACAAACCATTTGGTGATTCAACGCACCGATTTGCGAAACTGAAAGCAAAAAATATTTGTGAAAATATTCTGCAGCAAAAAGATTCTTCAGAAGGAAAAACAAACTGTTACAACCTGCTGAATGAAATAAAAAGTAAAGATTTGAAATTTACAGTGGAAAAAGTAAATGTGCCCGGTCAGCCATTCCGGTCATTGATACATTATAAAAATATTGGTACGGTTTTTTTCAGGCTGATAAAACCAGGCGCTGAACTGAAAGAAATGTTGATCAATTACTATGACCAGAAAGTATGGAATGAAATGATTGCTGCCGCTCCTATTAAAAGCTGGCAACAAACCCTTCCTGAAACTTACGACTACCAGCAACATGCTGTGGAAGTAAAAATTGATGTATTGCCACCGGGTGAATATATTTTACTGGCAGCTTCTGATAATTTCTCTAAAGAAGCAATAATGGGTGCAAGATTGTTTTATGTTTCCAATATCAGTTTTGTAAACCAGGACAAAGATTATTTTGTTTTAAACCGTGAAACCGGCAAACCTCTTGAAACTGCGGCTGTGCAAGTGTGGGAGCAGCGCTATGATAACAAACTGGGAAAGTATATAAAAGAAAAGACAAACACTTATAAAACGGATGCAAACGGTTTTTTTAAAATTAATAAACCAACGAAAGAAAATTACAACTATAGTTATGCACTTGATATAACATATAATGGCGAAAGATTTTTTATGGATGACTGGATGCATGACTACTATTATAATAACAGGCCAGCCGAACCTGAAGATTTTTCTGTTGACAAAAGGCAGGTTTTCTTTTTTACTGACCGTTCTATTTACCGGCCCGGGCAAATAGTTTACTTTAAAGGCATCACTATCATACCTGATAAAGAAAAGAAAACTAAAGTGCTGACTGATTTTACAACTACTGTTTACCTGAAAGATGTAAATGACCAGTTGGTGGATTCTTTGATTTTAAAAACTAATGAATACGGTTCCATCTCGGGAAAGTTTCAATTGCCCCAGGGAGTATTGAATGGCGAGTTCAGTTTAGAAGAGAAAGAAGGAAAAGGAAGTATTAATTTTTCAGTAGAAGAATACAAGCGGCCAAAGTTTTATGTGGAGTATGAAAAAATAAAAGGCAGTTTTAAAGTAAATGATAAAATAAAAGTTACAGGACTTGCAAAAGCCTATGCAGGTAATAATATTGATGGCGCCAATGTAAAATACCGTGTGGTTCGTGAGCCCCGGTATATTTATCCCTGGCTTTTCTCCCGTTGGTGGCAACCGCCGACAGAGCAAATGGAGATTGCACATGGCGAAATAAAAACAGATAAAGACGGGAAATTTATAATTGAATTTGCAGCCATCCCTGATAAAACAATTGATAAAAAATTGGATCCTGTTTTTGATTATAAAATTTATGCAGATGTAACCGACATTAACGGCGAAACAAGAAGTGGTGAAACGATAGTATCCGTGAGTTACAAATCTCTTTTACTGAAAGTGGATTTACCAGGTTCTTTGCCGGCTGATAGTTTAAAGACTATTTCAATCAGTACTGAAAACATGGCAGGTGAGTTTGTTCCGGCAAAACTAAAAGTCACGATTTCAAAATTGAAAGAAGAAAAACGTCTTATCCGCAGCCGTTATTGGGAAAGAGCCGATCAGTTTGTAATGACTAAACAAGAGTACATCAAGAACTTCCCTCACGATGAATATGCAGATGAAAGCGATTATAAGAGTTGGGAAAAAGGGCAAAAGGTTTTTGAAAAAGAAGACTCTGTGCATGTGAGTGGTGAGTGGTCAGTCGTCAGTGGTCAATGGTCCGCTGGTTTTTATGTTATAGAAATTTCTACAAAAGATAAGAACGGTGAAGAAGTAAAAGATATAAAATACATTGAACTTACTGATGACAAGAACAACCAACTCACACAACCAAAATACCTGTGGACAGAAAGCAGCAATAAACCCATTGAACCCGGAGAAAAAACAACTGTGAAACTGGGAACAAGTGCTGATAACCTGTTTGTAGTTCAACAACTGGAAAAGAAAACCAGTTACCAGCAACCAGTTACCAGCAACTACCAATTTGTAAATATCAATAATGAAAAGAAAAGTTTTGATTTTTCCGCTACTGAAGCTGACCGTGGCGGTTATGGCGTTGGTTGGTTCTTTATAAAAAACAATCGCTTTTATTCTTTCAATAAAACCATTGCTGTGCCCTGGACAAACAAAGATTTAAAAATTGAATACGCCAGCTTCCGCGATAAAACCCTGCCCGGCAGTGAAGAAAAATGGAAAGTAAAAATTACTGGTTACAAAAAAGAGCTGGTAGCTGCTGAGATGCTTGGAAGTATGTATGATGCTTCGCTGGATCAATTTAAATTTCATAGCTGGAATAAACCATCTATCTGGCCATATTATTACCCAAGGCAAAGTTGGATGAGTACTAATAATTTTTCTGACATTGAATCTCAGAAAAAACCAGGAATTGATGTAGAAGGAAAATATGTCATCAAAAATTATGATGAGCTCTTAGGTAATTTATTCCAGCAAAATGATTTATATGGATACGGAAGAGGGAATATTAGACGCATGATTATAACCTCTCCAGTAATGATGGAAAAAGTTGAAGCTGCTGATTTAAAAGTTGAAGATCAATTAGATTCTGAAGTTTCTACGAAAAAAAATCTTACATCATCTATTACAGTAATTCAAAAACAAGAAACTGATAAATCACAAATTCAAATCCGCAAAAACTTTTCCGAAACAGCGTTCTTCTTTCCTGATCTAAGAACTGACAGCAGTGGTTCAATTGAATTTTCATTTACCATACCCGAAGCATTAACCAAATGGAAATTCCAGGCATTTACACATACAAAGGATTTGGCTTTTGGATACAGCAGCAAAGAAATTATTACACAAAAAGATTTGATGGTACAGCCCAATGCGCCCAGGTTTTTAAGAGAAGGAGATAAAATAGAATTCAGTGGCAAGATTGTAAATCTTACCAGTAAAGAAATAACCGGGCAGGTATCACTTCAGTTGTTTGATGCCACTACCAATGAACCCGTAGATGGCCGTTTCAGAAATGCAATAGCCAACCAATACTTTACTGTAGCTGCCGGGCAAAGTGAAGCGGTTATTTTCCCCGTGGAAATTCCTTATCAATTTAAAAATGCCCTGACATGGAGAATAGTTGCAAAAGCTGGTGACAAAAGTGATGGTGAAGAAAATACATTGCCCGTTTTAACAAACCGGATGCTGGTAACGGAAACATTGCCGCTGAATATGCGTGGTGCAGGGACAAAGAGTTTCATATTTGAAAAATTAGTAAATAATAACAGCAAGTCTCTGCAACATCAATCTCTCATTGTGGAATATACCAGCAATTCTGCGTGGTACGCTGTACAGGCATTACCTTATTTAATGGAGTATCCCTATGAATGTGCTGAGCAAACATGGAATCGTTTTTATGCCAATGCCCTGGCTTCAAAAATTGCAAATAGTTCACCACGTATTAAACAAATTTTTTCCAAATGGCTTGATAGTTCTAAAACCTCCCCCTCCGGGGGAGGTTTGGTGGGGGCTCTGCAAAAGAACCAGGAACTGAAAGCTGTATTGCTTGAAGAAACCCCCTGGGTATTACAGGCAAAAACCGAAGAACAACAAAAGAAAAATATCGCTTTGTTATTTGACCTTGTACGGATGAGCAATGAAATGAACAGTGCTTTTGAAAAACTAAAACAAATGCAAAGTGATAATGGTGGATTCGTTTGGTTCAAAGGCGGACCGGATAATCCTTATATCACCCAATATATTGTTACAGGCATCGGCCATTTAAAAAAACTGGGAGTTGATGTAAAAAAATTATCTCCTATTCTGGATGCAGCTATTCCATACCTCGATAAGCAAATTAAAAAAAGCTACGATGATTTAAAAAAGTATAAAACTGATTTGATAAAATATACACCGGGCAATTATGAGGTGCAGTATTTATATATGCGTAGTTTTTTCAGTGAAATAAAAATACCTGCAGCATCTCAAACAGCATATACTTATTTCCGGAGCCGAACACAAAAAACATGGATGAAGCAAAGCAAGTATATGCAGGGCATGATTGCGCTGGCACTGAGCAGAACAGGTGATGCAAAAACACCGGCTGCTATTTTAAAATCATTAAAAGAAACATCCATTGTTCATGATGAACTCGGTATGTACTGGAAAGAAAACAGCGGAGGCATGTACTGGCACCAGGCGCCAATTGAAACTCAGTCTTTATTGATTGAAACTTTCCAGGAAATATCTAAAGATGTAAAAACTGTGGATGATTTGAAAACATGGTTGTTGAAAAACAAACAAACTACTAACTGGAAAACAACAAAGGCAACTGCTGAAGCTTGTTATGCTCTTATGCTGCAAGGAAGCAATTGGCTAACCGATGAACCGGTTGTTGAGATTAGTTTGGGCAACTATACATTTTCTTCAACAGATAATAAAACGGAGGCTGGTACCGGGTATTTCAAAAAAAGTATTGATGTTGAAAAAATAAAACCAGAAATGGGAAATATATCAGTGACAACAGTGTCTTCCAGAGTCCCCCTTCAGGGGGATTTAGGGGGTTTGAGTTGGGGTGGAGTTTACTGGCAATATTTTGAAGACCTGGATAAAATAACTACCGCAACAACGCCATTAAAACTTGACAAAAAACTTTTTGTTGAAACAAATACAGATCGGGGGCCTGTGCTTACTCCTATTGCTGAGGAAAGCGGAGAAACATTAAAAGTCGGCAATAAAATAAAAGTAAGAATTGAATTGCGTGTGGACAGGGATATGGAATATGTGCATATGAAAGATATGCGTGCATCCGGTTTAGAGCCCGTGAATGTATTAAGTGGTTATAAATGGCAGGGCGGCCTCGGATATTATGAAACCACAAAAGATGCAAGCACCAATTTCTTTTTCGATTATTTAAGAAAAGGAACTTATGTATTTGAATATAGTTTGTTTGTAACACATAAGGGCAATTTCAGCAATGGAATCACCAGTATTCAGTGTATGTATGCGCCGGAGTTCACTTCGCACAGTGAAGGAATAAGGTTAAGTGTTGAATAAATAAATTTCAATAAAAGAAAAGGAGGAAATAAGATAAGGAGTGATATTTCTCCTTTCCTCCTTTCCTCTTTTACTCTTTTACTCTTTTACTCTTTATCTCTTAGTGAAACAAAAAAGCACAATCAAAGAACAACTATATTTGAATTCTATGCAAATAGAATATCTCATCGTTGGCCAAGGCATATCCGGTACATGGCTCAGTTATTACTTAAATAAAACAAACAAAACTTTTCTTGTTATTGACGATAACAATCAGCTCACTGCCTCAAGAGCAGCGGCTGGCATTATCAATCCTGTTACAGGCCGGCGCATTGTAAAAACATGGATGATTGATGAATTGTTGCTACGTCTTTTACCTGCATACAATCAATTTGGGAAAGAGCTTGGCATTAATGCCATTTTCCAAAAAAATGTAATTGACTTCCATCCTACCCCGCAAATGAAAAATGCTTTTGATGAAAGATTAAAAGAGGATAACAGTTTTTTAAAAAAACCGCCTGAGGAAAATATTTTCCATCCCTATTTTAATTACGAGTTTGGCTTTGGTGAAGTGAACCCATGTTATATGGTAAACCAGCTGGAACTCCTTCCGGCCTGGAGAAAAAAACTCCTGGCTGAAAATAAATTACTGGAAGAAAATTTTGATATAAAAGAATTGCGGCGTATGGGAAAAGGTATTCAGTATAAAAACATAGATGCAGAAAAAATTATTTTTTGTGATGGCGCAGCTAGTGCTACAAACCCATTTTTCAAAAACCTGCCTTTCTCTTTAAACAAAGGAGAAGCGGTGATAATTGAATCAACCGAAATTCCTTCATCCAATATTTTTAAAAAAGGAATGATGCTTGCCCCGTTGGGCAACAACTTATTCTGGATTGGTTCAAACTATACCTGGGATTTTACAGACATTAATCCTACTGAACAATTCCGGGTACAAACTGAATCACTTCTAAAAACATGGCTTAAGGTTTCCTATAAAATACTTGAACATAAAGCCGCAGTCAGGCCTGCCAATGTAGAACGCCGTCCTTTTGTTGGCTTTCATCCTGTTCATAAAAATATTGGCTTGTTTAATGGTATGGGTACCAAAGGCTGTTCACTTGCCCCGTATTTTGCTTTTCAATTTACACAATCACTTGTATACAATAAACAGGTAAATCCTGAAGTTGATATTTCCCGTTTTCAAAAAATTCTTTCACGAAGCTGACAGGATTATTCAATTCCCTATTTTTGATCAATAACTTTAAAATTATTTCAAATGAAAGAAATAAAAGAACCACAATATGAAATCCCGTACCGCTATCGCCGTATGGAAAATTTACACATTGTATTCTGGTTGTTTAAAGATATCAGCTGGTGTATGACCTGGAGATTGCTCGGCGTAACGATGATCATTCCTACACTGGCTGTGTCAATCTATATTGCATACAGAACAAGAAATATCAAATCTGAACTGGCACATAATCTTGCGGTCACTTTCTGGATTACTGCCAATAGCAGCTGGATGATAAGTGAATTTTTTCATTTTGATACGATGCCGGT
>Ga0209797_10001690_pt1 | contig 11131 bp, 8 predicted proteins | sample DOMMetBare3Fresh_2_FD_187472 | JGI IMG/M metagenome (GOLD analysis project Ga0209797, IMG submission 187472) | Wetland sediment microbial communities from St. Louis River estuary, USA, under dissolved organic matter induced mercury methylation -... | ecosystem: Environmental > Aquatic >...
CCTGAGCTCATTAATTTATGTTCAGTTTTCTCCGGGTCGTGGTGAAACCGGTGCTGATCTTTCAGGTATTCCAACCGATGCAATTAAAAGAGTTGAGATTTTAAGAGATGGAGCATCTGCCCAATATGGTTCTGATGCCATTGCAGGTGTAATGAACGTGATTTTAAAAGACAGGTATCAATACAGCACACTTACATTTAATGGTGGTCTCACATCTAAAGGCGATGGCGAAAACTATGGTGTGGCCTACAACAGTGGTGCTAATATTGGCTCGAAAGGATTTATTAATTATACAGTTGATTTCAGCCAGCAAAACAGCGCTATTCGTTCCGGCATTATTGACATACCAACGGAGATAGCAACTTTTGGTGGTTCACCTTCAGCAGATGCTGCGATCAGAGCTTTTTTAGCCAAATATCCAACAGGAAATAATATCAATGGATCCGGTGATATACAAGCTGCAAAATTTAATTATAATCTTGGTGTGCAGGTTGGTGAAAACGGACAGTTTTACAGCAATGCTGCATTAGTATTTAAAAAAGCAAAAAGTTTTGCAAACTACAGAACTCCTTACTGGAGAACTGATGCCGGACTATTACACAAGCGTATACCAGGAGCCCCTAATTATACAGGTGGTTCTGATCCCTTGTATGAAGGATATTTAGGTTATGTACCAACATTTGACGGTGATTTATTAGATTATAATGCAACATTCGGTTTCAAAAATGTAAAAGATGGCTGGACACAAGATGTTGCTGTTACATTTGGAGGTAACCAGCAATTATATTCAGTTGAGCATACTGTAAATCGTACATTAGGAGCTGCCAGTCCCACATCATTTAAGCCGGGTGGTTTTAATTTTTCTCACATTGTAGGCAACTATGATATTTCGAAATCTGTAAGCGATAATATCAGTATTGCATTTGGTGCGGAAGTAAGGAATGAAACATATGCAATTATTGCCGGTGATACAGCTTCTTATTCTGGCGAAGGTTCAAACTCTTTTCCTGGCATCCGTGCTGAAAATGCAAGAACCAACAGTCGTTTTAATATCGGTGGATACTTTGATGCAACCTGGGATGTTACAGACAATTTCCTTTTGAATGGAGCTATCCGTGCTGAAAAGTATAGTGATTTTGGTAGTGCTTTTGTATGGAAAGGATCTGGTCGTGTAAAATTTGCTGATGACAAAGCTGTTTTGAGATTCTCAGCTTCTTCAGGTTTCAGGGCACCAACCCTGCACCAGATTTATGCACAATCTACCCAGGCATCTTTTGCAGGGGGCACCATTGTTTTATCAGGATTATTTAATAACAGGAGTAAACAGGCTTTTGCTTTAGGTGTGCCTTTATTGACTCCTGAAAAATCAAATAACTTTACTGCTGGTTTAGGATTTACACCCACTTCTAACCTGAGCGTTACCATAGATTTTTATCATATTACAATTAAAGACAGGATTGTTTATAGTTCATCTATTAACTCCAGTGATAAATTATTGGCTACTCCAACAACTGAGTTAGGCCGTATTCTTAAGGGAGCCAGTGTAGGTGCCGGTAATTATGATTTAGCCAGTGTGCAGTTTTTTATTAATGGTGTTAAAACCAAAACCTCAGGTATTGATTTAGTTGCCAGTTACAAGAATATTAATCTTGGTTCTGGAAAATTACTGATCAACCTGGCAGGAAATTATACTATTAAAAACTCTCTGGTTGGTAAACCAAATGATCCGGCTGCCATCAGTTCTGCAGGCGCTTCGATTCTTAATAATCAAATTATATCGTTGATTGAAGAAGGCCGTCCAAAATACAAGGCTGTTCTTGGATTTGATTATAGCCTGAAGAAATTCGGAGTTAGTTTAAACAATACATTGTTTGGGCCTACTAAGTTCCAGGATTTGGATAATGGCGGATCAATTATGAATAATATCAAACAAGTATTTAAAACTGCAATTGTTACAGATTTAAATCTTGGTTATAATTTTACCCCCAAAGTGTCATTTAATATCGGCATCAACAATTTGCTGAATGTATTACCAAAATGGAAATTGGAATTAACAGGCAGTGCTAGCGATCCTGATTATGCTTCAGCTAAAGCGACACTCGCTAATGCCGCAGATCGTTCATTACTGGAAGGATTTTTATGTTTCAGCGGACGTTATCGTATTTTAGGATACAATGGTTCGCAGTTCAGCCAACTGGGAACTTTGTTCCAGTCTTCTTTGATATTTAAGTTTTAAAAATATAGAATTTATTTTAAAAGGTGTGGTAATTTGCCACACCTTTTTTTTTGCCATGAATAATCTTTACAAAAACTTTTCTGAAGTATATGAAATGATGTACCAGACCTTCATCAATTACGATGAAGAGTATGATTATTATAGTGGCAAACTAAAAAAGTATAATTCTAGCTCAGTATTTGAATTGGGTTGCGGTACAGGAAACCTGGCAAAGAGGTTTATAAAAAATGGATTTAATTACACCGGGCTTGATTTGAATAAAGCAATGCTTGATATTGCTGAAGTTAAGAATCCAGGATTTGAGTTTATGGTGGCTGATATGAGAAATTTTCAATTACCTGAAAAAAAACAAGCCTGCATCATTGCCGGAAGAACGACAAGCTACTTGTTTACTGATAAGGATGTGATGGATTCATTCAGATCAATCAATACGAACCTGCAGGAAGGAGGAATTGTTTGTTTTGATTGTATTGATGCAGAAAAATTTATTCCATTCATTAAAAATGGAAAACCAATTGTTCATCAAGCTGAATTTGAAAGTAGAAAATTCCACCGCGAAAGTTATTGGTCAGTAAACTGGGATCAACGCTGGTCATTTAACTGGGACTCGGTTTATTTTAAAGAAGATCAGCATGGAAAACTTCAGGAAATAGGTGTAGATAATTCAGTATTGCGTTGTTTTACAAAAGCCGATATATGTTTATTTCTTAATCTTTGTAATTTCACTGTGAAAGAAATTGAAGATCGGCCATCCTATGCTTTCGATACATTTGTTATTGTCGCACAAAAAAACGCTTGAATATGGCAATGTATGATAATGAAAAAACGGTGAGAGCATCATTTGATTTAAATTATATCAGTGAGTATCTTATCCAGGCGCAATGGGCCGAATTTATTGAATTAAAAAAAGTAATTTATGAAATTGCAGATAGAAAAAAGGCTCCTGTAACTATTCTGGATATCGGAATCGGGAATGCCCGGATTCCAAAACATTTGTGCGGCGTAAAGGAAATCTGGGATAAGGTTGCATTATATGATGGTACAGATAATGCAATGGCTTGTGTTGAAATATCCAAAGAAGAAATTAAACGATTGGAAATTTCAGATAAAGTTTTTGTCTATTTTCTTGATGCAGCTGATTTGAATAAATGGGAAAAGAATTATGATATGGTGATCACTACCTGGTTTACTGCGGGTAATTTTTATCCGGATAATTTTCCTTTTCAGTCATATCAAGGATCCGGTAAAAGACTTGACTTAAGTACAAATGAAAAATTTACAGCCATCATGAAAAATGCATATAATCTTTTAACACCTGAAGGGGAATTAGTTATCGGAGCCTGTTATAAAGATAATGATGCTACCCGGCTCAAACAGGAAGAGTCTTACATGAAAATGGGTATGACGGTGATTACAGATGCTCAGGATTCATTCACGGCAACAAAAGACCAGTTCTGGAGTCAAAGATTTACAAAAGACAAACTATTCAATTATCTATCTTTTATACCGATGGAAAAATTTCAATTCACTTCACTGGATACTTATGAATATGCGATGCAGGTAAGGGTAAGAAAATAATTTAATAACAGTTAATTTTCTTTTTTCTTCCAGATAAAAATTCGTTCTTCAGTATTCTGGTAAAATAAATCATAATAAGTGTTTGTTCTATTTATGAAGTATAAATTTTCGGGACTTGTTTCAGGAAAGAAACTAAGATTCTCCCGGCGACTAACAATGACTTCTGGTTTTATTTCCTCCATGATATACATCAGTTCTTGTATGGAATTATTGTTATTGCCAAAATGTTTAAAAAATGCAGGCCGGCTGAGTGAAGATGGATGCGTAGTGCTTTTTGTTAAAGGATATTTATGTAAAAACCAGTACCCGATATGGTAATCTCCAAAAAATATTTTTTTATTTTCCAATTGATGCTTCTTTAGTACATCAATAGTTTCAAATGCTTTTCCATTGTAAAAAGTTGCTTTCTTATAATACTGGTCAAAAATTTTGTAATACTCAAATAAGCTTTGCACACTGAGTAACAATGCCATCAACGAATATTTTAAATAACCGAAAACGAATTCTTTTTTTACAATGTATCCAAAAACCAGTAACAGTAGTAACGGGTATATCTCAACAAGATAATGGCCGTTAACTGTGCCACTGGTATAAAAAGTAAAAATAGTACTCATCAGCAGTATAGCAAACAGGTAAGAATATTTTTTCGATTCGCTTGTTGCTTTTTTTATTGCTAAAAAAGAAACCAGAAGGCCTATCATTATAATCCACCAGGCCACTGCAAGTTTATGTCCAGAAGAAACCAGGGAGGCATTTCCATATTCAAAAGATGCCATAAAGACCGATTCAATAAACAACTTTAATTTATTTTTGAGCAGATAGGGTATAATAATGATGAAGAATGGTGTCAGAATACCGGTAGAAAGAAAGAATGATCTTGTAAAAACTTTTTTGAATCCATCCTGTTTGAAGTAGAAATACACGTAATATAAAATCAGGGCCAAAACCGGGTAGGCCAGATTCAATTTACATAATAGTGAGCAGCCGAATAAAAAACCAGCAAAGAAAAACTGGAATGAAGATTTGTTTTTTAAGAACAATAGCAGGCCCGGTAAAAAAAAGAAAACTGCAACATGTTCGGACATTACACATTGAATACTATCGAATAAACTGCTCAGAAGTATATACAAAAAAGCAATAAGAAAACCATTTTTTAATTTTATTGTTTTGGTTATTTGCACCAAAAAAAATGCTGACAGAAATATAATTATGACACCAAACAAACGGATGGCAATTAATGAATGCGGGGCAATATACTCCACCAGGCCAAACATATAAAACAGCAGGGGAGGTTTTAAATCCCATAAGCGATCATAAGGAAGAAATCCTTCGGCAACTGTATTGCCTATTAAAATAAATGTGCTTTCATCTCTGTCAATATAATCACGGAAGAAAAATGGAAAGCGGATAAATAAAGTAACAGCAAAAAGGAATATATAGTCTGCAGAAAAAATCTTTTTGAAGGAGAATTGGTTAATCGAACTCATTTTTTTAAGAATGGGTAAATATAAAAACAAACCAGAACAAAAGAGGAGCAATTCTGAATTACCTTTGCCTGCTTTTCAAAAAATACAAATGAAGACAAGAACTTTAAAAAAAGATAAAGTAAATATCATTACACTTGGTTGCAGTAAGAATATGGTAGATAGTGAAGTGCTGAGCGGTCAATTGATTGCCAATGAAATTGATGTGGTACATGAAAATAAAAAATCAGACCACAATATTGTTGTTGTAAACACCTGCGGCTTTATTGAAAAAGCAAAGGAAGAATCTATCAATACAATTCTTAGCCAGGTGGAATTAAAAAACAGGGGTAAGCTTGATAAGGTTTATGTTACCGGTTGTTTAAGCCATCGCTACAAAGATGAACTCGAAAAAGAAATTCCCGGTGTGGATGCCTGGTTTGGCACCATGGAACTGCCATTAATCTTAAAACAATTTGAAGCAGATTATAAAACTGAATTGCTTGGTGAAAGATTGCTTGCTACGCCACAGCATTATGCCTATTTAAAAATATCTGAAGGTTGTAACCGCACCTGTTCTTTTTGTGCTATACCGCTAATGCGTGGCGGACATGTAAGCAAAACCATGGACGATATTGTAAAAGAAGCTGAAGGTTTGGTAAGACGTGGTGTGAAAGAAGTTATGCTTATTGCACAGGAACTTACTTACTACGGTCTTGATATTTATAAACAAAGAATGCTGCCGGATTTATTACACCGGCTTGCAGATGTAAAGGGATTAGAATGGATTCGTTTGCATTATGCTTATCCTTCAAAATTTCCATTGGAGATACTGGATGTGATGCGAGAAAGAGAAAATATCTGCAATTATCTCGATATGCCTTTGCAACATGCGGCAAATAATATGCTCAAAGCCATGAAGCGGCAAATAACAAGAGAAGAGATGGAAGAATTGATTGTATCGGTAAGAGAAAAAGTTCCGGGTATTTGTTTACGCACTACATTAATTGCCGGCTTCCCCGGGGAAACCAGAGATGATGTGGAAGAATTAAAAATGTTTTTACAAAAACAAAGATTCGACAGAGTAGGAATATTTACCTACTCACATGAAGAAGGAACATCTGCTTATGATATGAAAGATGATGTGCCTGCTGATGAAAAGGAGAGTAGGGCACAGGAAATAATGGAAGTGCAGCAGGAAATTTCTTTTGAACTTAACCAGGAAAAAATTGGTAAAGTTTTCAAAACATTAATTGATAAAAAAGAAGCGGGCCGTTATTTGGGGCGTACAGAATTTGATTCTGTGGAAGTGGATAATGAAGTAGTCATTCATTCAACAAAAAAATTACCCATTGGTGATTTTGTAAATGTAAAAATCACGAATGCTTTTGATTATGATTTGGAAGGAGAAGTAATATAAAAGAGGGCCGAAGCCCCCTTTCTTTTGTCAGTCATCATCTTTTCCAGCATTATCTGTTTTCTTTTCATTTTCCGCATTACCATTTTCAGAATCGTTAGCTGAAACTTCTCCATTCCTGATTTCAGAATGGCGGATCTGGCCGCCCAGGTGGGCAGTTTGTGCCATTACTCCGAAAGAAGAAAAGGAGAGGACTGCACAAAGTATTAGCCCGGTTTTCAGAAAAGACTCTTTCATTTTTAAAAGAAATACAATCAAAGCTGCTAATCCGGTAATGATGATAATGATAAGTCCGATTTTAGCCATTTCCTCATGTTCATGAATCATATTTTCGGAAACTCCGGGTAGTTTTTCTATCATTTCTTCTGTGCCTTCTCCGGTGAGATAAACAGGAATTGTGAATAAAGCTGCCACTATCATGAAATAAAGTGACAGTATTTTTATCGAATCATTTTTTCTTATTAATCCATATAAAAGAATAAGACCTCCGGTTACAGAGAAGAATAATGGCACATGATTCAATGCCAGATGAATTTGTGAAGCATTCATAATTTTTCATTTTAATAAGTTAAAAAGTAACGGCTGTATCTACCGTTGTTTTTTTCTCTGAATAAAAAAATTATGCTATACGGGGAGGATGGAAGATTGAATAAGATCTGTGACTTGGAACACCTTCAGGATGGCGGTTTTTTGTTTTTTCTTCAGAACAGATGATGATTTTGGCAACTATTCTTCTTGCCAGCACGGGTGTATCGAGATGAAAAATATTTCCGGGAGATTTAAAAGGCAGCTCATTATCTTCATTATCATCATTATCATCAGGATGATTGGTATTGGTATAATGTATTTTCAGGAATCCGAAGAAAGAAAGCAAAGGATGTTCGCTTTTATGATCACGAAAATGCTGAATAAGAAATGGTATTTTCAGCAACTGGTGCATTTCTGTAGCACCGGTAACCAGGAGTAAAGCCAGTAAAAATGAAAGAGTTCTTTTCATTGTTTTTCCAGATACTTAAAGTTAAATGGAATACTGTTTAAAAGAAATTGATTTTGGATAGCCGGCTGTTAAGGTTTATAAAAATTTTATTGTTTAAATAAGATATGCAAAACTAAGGTGGTTAAAATTCTGGTTTAACCTTTTATAGCTTTCTCAATTTCCTTATCCGGTATAAGCCAGAGAAAGGCTACCAAAACTATTAATGCCCCCGAAATGATTGTGCTGATAAATGCCGCGGGAATAGCTAAGGTATATGCAATACAGGAAAGCGTTCCTTTTCTTGATTGTCTTTTCAAAAGATGCAGCAAAGCCTCATTCCCTTTGTTACAATTTTTAATAATTATTAAGAGAATGAAATAAGCAATACCACTGAGATCAGCAGCAAGGGCATAAGCGGCAACTGTTATTTTATCAAAATGATTTTCACCCATCCAGCCGGTGGCAAACGGAATCAGCGAAAGCCAGAACAACAAATGTAGATTGGCCCACATGATGCCGCTGTTTATTTCTTTTACGGTATGAATAAGATGATGATGATTGCCCCAGTAAATACCCAGCATGATAAAACTGGCAATATAACTGATAAATGCCGGTACCAGTGGCGCAATATCTTTTTCCCAATCCGTACCATGCGGAATTTTTAATTCCAGCACCATGATGGTGATGATGATGGCGATTACGCCGTCGCTGAATGCTTCGAGTCTTGTTTTGGTCATTGCTCATTTTTTATTTACCATCCAATACCATAATCTTCCCCATTATTAGAACTGCCGCCCCAAAAACTTCCATGCTTCCAATCAAAATAAATTGCATTGATGGGGCCGCTGGTTCTGTTGCCGGTAGAAACTTTATATCCCATTTTTTTCAATTCGTTTTTTACTGCATCACTAGTTGTATTGCTCACTAAAATATCACCCGCTCTTGGTTTGCGGTCATCTGTTTTTGTACCACCCAACGATAACCACAATTGATTTGAATTGATATTGGCTGCTTCACAAGCCTGTTGCACGGTCATTCCAAACTCTACAATATTTAAAAATAATTGCAAAAGATTTTGATCCTGCGTATCACCACCCTGAACTGCAAAACTTAAAAATGGTTTACCATCTTTCATTGCCAGTGTTGGGGTTAATGTTACTCTCGGTCTTTTCCCCGGCTCAATTACATTGAATGGATTGTAGGATGCATCCAAAACAAAACTCTGAAGTCTTTGGCTCATACCAACTCCAGTTTTACCGGCAATGCATGCAGGGAGCCATCCACCACTGGGTGTAATGGAAACAACCCATCCTTCTTTATCCGCTGCTTCAACAGAAGTTGTTCCCCGCCACATTCTATCCATATATTCGGCCCCCTCTAAATCTCCCCCAAAGGGTGAGACTTTGCCATCGCTCAGCCCCGATGTTTGTATTTCTCCGCTGATTGGAATAAAATCATTTGATTGAAAATTATAAGCAACTGTTGAATCATGTGATGGCACAAAATTTCTATTGCCTTCAACAGATTGAGTATTTAATTTTTTTATAAGTTCTGAATAAGGATTTATTTTTCCTTCAAATGGATAAGGATCTCCGGGGCCAATATCCGGATTATTCATATTCCAGTCTATTGAATTAGCCCGTTGTTTTGCATATTCTTTATTAAGTAATCCCTTCATAGGTTCTTCAGGAGGAAAATAAGGGTCGCCATAATAAAAATCCCGATCGGCAGAAGCAAGGTTCATCGTTTGGTAAAGGGTATGAATATATTTTGTACTGTTATAGCCCATGGCTTTTAAATCAAAATTCTCCAGGATATTTAATGATTGTAAAAGCATAGGCCCTTGTGTCCATTGTTGCAATTTATATACATCAATACCTTTATAATTTACATGCATAGGTTCTTCTTCTATTACTTTCCATTTGGCCAGATCTTCTGTAGTAAATAATCCCCCCTGTTCTCTACAACCACGAACAATTTCTTTTGCAATATCTCCTTTGTAAAACCTGTCATTGGCTGCCATGATAGCTTGTTTACGATTTTTATTTTTTTTCAGTGCATCTTGTTCTGCAGCTACCATCTTTGTCAGTGTTTCCAGTAAATCTTTTTGTACAAAAATTTCACCGGGTTCCGGTGCTTCTCTTTTTTCTCCCAGGTGAGGAAAGAAAACTGCTTTGCTGTATGGCCATTGTTTCAACCTGTCTTTTCCTCTTTCCATTGCATTTGCTGTTTGCGCTTCTATTGGATAACCGGCAGCTAATTCCATAGCAGGTGCAAGTACTTGTTTCAAACTCATGGTTCCGTATTCGGCAAGCATATAACATAAGCCACCAACTGTACCTGGGGTTACAGCTGCTAATGGGCCATATTCCGGGGGAAATTCATATCCTTTACTTTTATAAAATTCTGCAGTAGCCCCGGTTGGCGCTACACCAAGTGCATTAATCGCAATTACTTTTTTTGTTTTCGGATTATAAATCAACGCCTGTGTTTCTCCTCCCCAACTTAATACATCCCACATCGTGCATGTAGCAGCAAGCATGGCACAGGCAGCATCTACTGCATTACCACCTCTTTGAAAAATAATAGAGCCTGCAGTTGCTGCAAGTGGTTTACCGGTAATGGCCATCCAGTTTTTTCCATGCAATGGAGGCTTTTGTGTTGATTGTGCATTTGTAAATATTGAACTCAAAATTGAGAGAATGACAAAAATGTATCGTTTCATTTTTTTTGTTTTGTCCGAAGGACCCCTTCGGGGAATTTAAAGTTAAGTGCATTTGGTTTTCTAAAAAATTTAAGGCAAAATTGTATCAGAATAATCCTTAGATTAGAACTTCAATTTTGCCATATGATTCCATCTTCTCCGCTTGCCATGTTTTTAAAATGGGAAAAAGAAATACCCGATGAGCTTTTTCTTCGCCAGCCAGTAAATGAAAACTGGAAAAACTGGACATGGGCTGAAGCTGGCCATGAAGCAAGAAAAATTGCAGCAGGACTAAAGTCTTTAAATCTTCCTGAAAAAAGTCATATCGCCATACTTTCCAAAAATTGTGTAGAATGGGTTTTATCGGATATTGCCATTATGATAGCCGGGTATATTTCCATTCCGATTTATCCAACTCTTACTGCTCATTCTATTCAGCCAATTCTTGAACATAGTGATACAAAAGCAATCATACTTGGCAAACTTGATGATTTTAAGGTACAAAAAGATGGCATACCTGAAGATGTAATAAAAATTGGAATGGAACAGTATGGATTACAATTTGATTATTCCCTGGAAAAATTTATTGAACATCAAACCCCTCTCAAGCAAATTTATGACTGGCAGCAGGATGATATTCTTACTATCATTTATACTTCAGGTACTACCGGGAAAAGTAAAGGCGTTATGCATTGTGTTTCGGCTTTTGATTCAGTAATCCATGCAGCTGTTGATGTCCTTGCTTTACCACCAAGAC
>Ga0209797_10001691_pt1 | contig 11129 bp, 5 predicted proteins | sample DOMMetBare3Fresh_2_FD_187472 | JGI IMG/M metagenome (GOLD analysis project Ga0209797, IMG submission 187472) | Wetland sediment microbial communities from St. Louis River estuary, USA, under dissolved organic matter induced mercury methylation -... | ecosystem: Environmental > Aquatic >...
CCTCGCCCTCGTCCTACCGTGGCGGCCCGCGCTACACGAGGCCCTGGTCGAGCATGGCGTCGGCAACCTTGACGAAGCCGGCGATGTTGGCGCCGTTGACGTAGTTGCCGGGGGTGCCGTAGTCCGCCGCGGTCTCGTGGCATTGGCGGTGGATCTCGGCCATGATCCCCTTCAGCCTGGCGTCGACCTCCTCGCGCGTCCAGTTCAGGCGCAGCGCGTCCTGGGAGAGCTCGAGCCCGGACACCGCGACGCCGCCGGCGTTCGCCGCCTTGCCGGGCCCGTAGAGGATCTTCGCCGCGATGAAGCGGTCGACGCCCTCGGGCCGGGTCGGCATGTTGGCGCCCTCGCTGACGACCTGGACGCCGCCGGCGAGCAGGTTGGCCGCGTCGGTGTCCCCGATCTCGTTCTGGGTGGCGCTCGGGAAGGCGCAGTCGGCCGGGATCGCCCAGAGCGGGTTGCTGGTCGCGAGCGGGTTGGCCGGCGTGAACGTTGCGGTCGGATAGCGCTCCGCGTAGCTGTGGATGCGCCCGCGCCTGCCGTTCTTCAGCTCCATCACGAAGTCGAGCTTCTCGCGGTCGATGCCGTTCGGGTCGTACACGAACCCGCCCGAGTCGGAGAGAGTTACGGGCTTCGCGCCCAGCTCGATCAGCTTCTCCACCGTGTACTGCGCCACGTTGCCGCTACCCGAGACCAGGCACGTCTTGCCCTCGAGCCCGTCACCGCGGGTGGCCAGCATCTCCTGCGCGAAGTAGACGGAGCCGTAGCCGGTCGCCTCCGGCCGGATCAGCGAGCCGCCCCACGCGAGCGCCTTGCCGGTGAGCACCCCGCTGAACTCGTTGCGGATGCGCTTGTACTGCCCGAACAGGAAGCCGATCTCGCGCGCGCCGACGCCGATGTCGCCGGCGGGCACGTCGGTGAACTGGCCGATGTGCCGCTGCAGCTCGGTCATGAACGACTGGCAGAAGCGCATCACCTCGGCCTCGCTGCGGTCCTTCGGGTCGAAGTCGGCGCCGCCCTTGCCGCCCCCCATGGGGAGCGTCGTGAGAGCGTTCTTCAGCACCTGCTCGAAGGCCAGGAACTTGAGCAGCCCGACGTAGACGCTGGGATGGAAGCGGAGCCCGCCCTTGAACGGGCCGATCGCGCTCGACATCTCGACGCGGTAGCCGCGGTTGATCTGGATCTCGCCCCTGTCGTCCATCCACGGCACCCGGAAGACGATCACGCGCTCGGGCTCCACGAGCCGCTCGAGGATCTTCGCCTCGACGTACTCGGGGTGCCGCTCGAGCACCGGCGCGAGCGAGTCCACCACCTCCTGCACCGCCTGGTGGAACTCGGTCTCGCCGGGGTTCTTGGCCCGCACGTGCGCCATCAACTCGTCCGCGTACCCGCTTCTGAACACCGGGGCTCCTCCTTGCTCGAATGTCGCGTTCCTCACATACAGGGTCGCTGTCGTTGCCTGTGGTGTCATCGTGGAAAGGGCGCGGAGATGCGCGGGGAAGTACGCTCCAGCCCCGTAGAGACCCGCATCAGCAGGCCGTTCGTTGCGGCAGCGTGCAGCGGGATCGCGGCTAGGATGGGCTCGCCGGGCGACGTGGCCGAGTGGTTAGGCAGAGGCCTGCAAAGCCTCGTACAGCGGTTCGAATCCGCTCGTCGCCTTTTCAGCTAATGCACCCAACGGGATGCCCCCGCTGAAAGCAGGCACGGCCGGCAGAGCGTGCCCCTCGTCGGGCGAGACCGGTACTCGGCCGCTGCCGGAATCGTGGCTCGCCCGGATGTGTGCATCTGGTGGCTGGTGGGATGCTGAGGGTGCACCACGGGAGGTGGTGAGACGTGAAGGCGCTTGCGTGCAGGCTTGGCCGTCACAGGTGGACGACGCGGGTCGAGGCAGGGGAGGAGTACGGGGTTTGCGACGTCTGCGGCAAGACGTCAAGCGGCCCGCCCTCGTCGCGCGGAGGGCGGCCGCCGACATACCGGATCAGCCGTAGCGACGGGATGGGCTACGGCGTGGAGTACAGGCAGCACGACTGATCCGGCCCGCTGAAGGCCGCACTGCCGGCCGCCGCAGGAACCGGACGAGCAAGCTCGGTCTCGTCGAAGACGACGTGCGCACGTCGGCGACGCGAACACGTGAGGCGACGAGCGGTTCGAACCGCTGCGCCCGCTGTCCTATCCTGTGCTCGTGCTGAGAGCGCTCGGAGCCGCTGCGCTCGTTCTGATGTGCGCCGTGGCAACCGCCCTCGTCCTGTTCGCCGACCCGAGCTGGTCGGTGTTCGGGATCGTCGGCAGCCTCGTGCTGGCCTTCGTCGTCACCTTCGGCTCGTTCTCGCTGCTCCGGCTGCTGCTCACGAGGCCCGCGCGCAGGCCGTACGAGGATCGTCCCGGAGTGGACGTGCGACGAACGTGGGGCTTCGGCCCCTTCGACCCGGACGTGCAGCCGCGAGCCCTCTGGGGGCCGCGCGTGTGGCGGTGGCGACGAGCTGCGAGCGAAGGCGACCCGAAGGCCAGGTGACCCGCTCGCGGCGGGGTGCAGCGCCGGCGGCCAATCCAGGGCTCCCCGATTCCCGTAGTGAGAGGGGAGAGCAGCCGACCAAGGAGGCCATCCAATGCTCAAGCTCGTTTCGTTAGGTGCCATGGCAGTCGCGCTTGCGGCAGCCGCCGTCGCCCTCGGCGCCCCGGCGAAGTCGACGTACACCTACAAGGCGACGTTGACAGCCGCGTCCGAGGTGCCGAAGCCCGACGCTCCCGCGAAGGCGCAAGGCGTGTTCACCGCGACGGTGACCGAGAATGGTGCCGCTCGCTCGATCCGGTGGACGCTCACCTTCCGGAACCTCAGCGGCAAGGCCGTCGCCGCCCACATCCACAAGGGCAAGCCCGGGGTCGCAGGAGGCGTCCTGCTGGGGCTGTGCGGACCCTGCAAGAACGGCCAGAACGGCCGCATGACGATCTCGACCGACGTCGCCGACGCCCTCGAGCAGGGACGCGCCTACGTCAACGTCCACACGGCCAAGAACACAGCCGGTGAGATCCGCGGGCAGGCGAAGCTCGTGAAGCGGTCGGAGGCGGCGGCCACCGAGCCTCAGCCGAGCCCGACGCCCGCACCCGCGCCGGGAGGCGGATCCGAGTACTGACGCGGTCGCGGTCCGCGCGGGAGTTGACCCCCCGCCCGGGGAGTGGCATCGCGGGAACGGAGACGACGCCGGTCGAACGAGGCTCGCGTCGCTCTCCGCCCGCGTGGCCTCCGGCCCGGCGCTACTCAGGCGCGCTTGACGGTTTCGCAGTCGCGGGCGACGACGTCGGCCCGGTCGGCCACGACCGAGTCTCGGCCCCGACCGCAGCGCACCGTGTCCCGTTCGCCGTCGCGGGCAAGGATGCGGTCGTTGCCCGCGTTCCCCTCCAGCGTGTCGTGCCCGCTGCCGCCCACGAGCGTGTCGTTCCCGCCGCGCCCGAGCAGGCGGTCGTCGCCGGCGCCACCGCGCAGGAGATCGGCGCCGCCGGTTCCCACCAGCCGGTCGGCTCCTGCGGTGCCGGTCCGAGTCACTCCTCCTCGCGTCGCAGCGGCCCCGGCGGGGGTGCGCGCGGGGATGGGGGGTACGCGGACGGAGAGGGTGACGGCGGCCGAGTTGTCGGCGGTGTTGCCCTCGCTCCCGGCCGAGACGTCGACGCGGATCTGCTTCTCGCCGGGGCCCCCGACGTCGACCGAGAAGCGGATCGGCGTCTCCATCCCGGCAGGGAGGAAGTCGAGCAGGCAGAGCACGAGCGGGCTGCCGCTGCACCCTGAGCCCCTCTCGACGAGCGGCGCGCCGAGCAGTGTGACGCCGTCCGGCAGCGAGATCGAGGCCCGGGTCTCGAAGGCGGTCTGCGTGCCCGCGGCGTTGATCACCCGCACGCGGATCTCCACGTCCTGTCCCGGCACGAGCATGCCCGTCACGGCCTCGACGCCGACGCTGAGGTCGGGCGGGGCGGCGCTCCCTCCGCCGCTCGCAGGCGGCGGGGTGGGCGTGGGCGGCGGCGGTGCCGCCGCCGGCGTGATCGCCTCCGCCGAGGCGGACGCATCGCCGAGGTTGGCGGCGGCATCGATCGCGCGGACGACGTAGAGGTACGTTGCGCCCCGTCCGATCGTCGTGTCCGTCCAGGCCGGCTCGGAGGTGGTGGTGACGAGCGCGCCGTTGCGGTAGACGCGGTAGGCGACCGGCGCCGACGGGTCGACGACGCCGCTCCAGCGCACGTCCACCCGAAACGGATCTTCCCCGGGTGCAGTCGAGAGCGCCGAGGGGGCGGGCGGGGGCGTGTAGTCGCCGCTCGGACGGCCGCCCTTTAGCGTCTCGCAGTCGACCGACCCGGAGGTTGCCGCCGCGAAGGCCGCGCTGAAGGCGGCGGCGGACGGCTTTGCGGTGCGGTCGGCCCACAGCGCGCCCGACTGCCATCCCTCCAGGCGAGGCTCGTCTGCGAGCAGGAAGTTGAGGATCCCGGACACGTACGGCTGGCACGCCGCGAGCTTCGTCGCGTCGAGGATCTGGGTGCGCTGGTCGGGGGCGCCGCTGCCGGCTGCCGGCGGCGGCGTGTCGGGCTCTCCGCCCGCGTCGGCGGCAAGCGGCCGCGCGACCGTCTCGGTGCCGGTGTAGGCGGCTGCTTTGGCTGGATCCACGAGCGTCTGGAAGCCCGACTCGAGGTACCAGATCCCGGGGCAGACCGTCCCTCGGCACTGCCCCGGTACCGGCTGTCCCGTCCCGGCGAACGCCCGCGAGAGGTTGAGCATCAGCTTGTTCCAGTCGCCCTGGCCGATCGTCGGGGCGCCGATGTGCTTCGTCCACGGCCGCTCGTCCGGGGTCAGCGGGTACGGGTGGATCACGACGCCGTCGAGAACCGGCTCTGTCCGGCCGCTCGCGACGTATGCGTCCCCGACCTTGCGGATGAACGCGCCCGGCGAGCTCGAGCCGGCGTCGTCGTTGCCGGTAGAGGACAGCGCCAGCCCGAGCACCCGCACGGCAGGCACGGCTCCGTGCAGGACGTCGTAGCAGCGGGCGAGCAGCGCCTCGTACTCCGCCGGCGCCACGGACGACCCGTCGGCTCCGACCTGCGGGTTCCAGAACAGCCGCTTGTTGGGCTCGTTCCAGACGACGACGTCGCGGATCGCCCCGTAGCGGAGCAGCACGTCCCGGACGAAGCTGCAGTAGGTGTCACGTGCGGCCGGATCCTGCGGCGCCGCCGTGCCCGCCGTACCGAAGACGGAGAGGAACACCCGCAACCCGGCGGCCGCGCCCAGGGCACGGTCGAGACGCGTCACCTCGGCCGCAGCGAGCTGCGTCTGGCCCGGGCTCCACTGTGTCGTCAGGCGAAAGGCCGTCGCGCCGAGCGCCCGTGCCGGGTCGGTAGCCTGCGCGCCGATCTCCTTCGGCAGGTCCTCGGCGAACCCCACCGTGAACGGGGTCGTGCTCTGGGTGGGCGCGGACTGCACGGCGAAGGCCGCCGACGCGACCAGCGCGCAAGACGCAAGCAGGAGGGTGAGGCGCAGGATCATCTGGCGTTCCCGAGGGCCGTCCCCGTCCCTGGCCCTCCAGGCATGCCGAGTGTAGCCACGACACTCAGCCGGCCCGCGCGCCGGGCCCGTGGCCCGGGCCGGGTCACGGCAGCGGCACACCGGGCACGCGGACGACGCCGAGGCGCTCCAGGATCGCGTCGCTCTCCAGGCGCAGCCCGTCGGCGCCCTCCCAGCCGACCGCCGCCATCGCCCGCAGCGTGAGCGCCACTTCGAACTCGGCCTTGAGCTCCCGGGCGAGCCGGAGGCTCTCCTCGAGGTGGGGAGGAGCTTCGCCGGGACGGCGCGCCTGGACGTGCGCGAGCCCGATCACGCGCTCGAGGAGCGCTTCGAGCCCGCCGACCGGCGACTTCCGCGCCGCCTCGCGCACCTCGGTCGCGAGCGCGAGAGCCTCGCCGTGCCTGCCCTCGAACAGGAAGCACTCCGCGCGGCGCGCCCGGGTCTCGCTGACGAACCGCTCGGCCGCCAGCTCCTCGAACAGCGCGAGCGCCTCGTCGAAATGCCCGTGGGCCTCCTGGAACCGCCCCGCCCGCGCTGCCGCCCGTCCCAGGTTGGAGAGCGCTGCGCCTGCACCGAAGGGCCATCCTGCGGCGCGGCACGCGCGAAGCATCACGTCGAACGAGGCGGTCGCCTGCTCCAGGTGGCCCTGGTCGGAGAAGATCTCGCCCTCGTTGTTGACCTGGATCGCGCCACCGATCACGTCGCCCGACCGCTCCTTCGCCGCCCGGCTCTCCGCGTAGTACGCGGCGGACTCGTCCCAGCGTCCCTCGTAGTAGGCGTGGATGCCGAGGTTGCTGAGCACGACGCCGAGGCCGCGCAGGTCGCCGAGCTCCTCGTAGATCGGGCGTGCCAGCTCGAGATAGGCGAGCCCGTCCTGCCGCCCCAGGTCGGTGAGCGCGGCATCGAGCAGGTAGTACGCATGGGCAAGGGTGCTGCGGTCGCCGGCCGCCTCCGCGTCGGCGGCCGCCTGCTCGAGCCAGCGCACCGCCTCGTCGGTGTTGGTGCGCCGGTAGTTGATCCCGCCGGCGCTGAGCTCGATCGCAGCACGAACGCTGCCGGCCTCGGCCCCCTCCTCGTCGAGGCGGGCGAGGCCGCGCGCACACGTCTCCAGCGCGTCCTCGTAGCGGCCCATCAGCTCGAGCACGGCGGCCTCCTTGCCGAGAAGGCGGGCGTCGAGGATGGGGCTGTCCGCGCCGCCCGCGGCCCGGGCAGCCTCGAGCGCGGCGAAGGCCCGCTCGTACGCCGCGAAGCGCTCGCAGACGTCCCCGAGCGACTCGTTCACCCGCACCAGCTCGGCCGGGTCGACCTCGTCGAAGCCTGCCGCCGCGGCCAGCGCGCGGTCGTACAGCTCGGCGGCGACGACGTTCGCAAAGCCGGCCTCGGCACGATCGGCGGCGAGCACCGCGTAGCGCCAGGCTCGCGGGTGGTCGCTCGCCGCCAGGAAATGAAGCGACAGGAGCGCAGCCTCCTCGTCGGCCCGCGGCCCCAGCCGCTCTTCGAGCGCCGCCCCGACCCGGCCGTGGATGTCGCGGCGGCGGCGATAGGAGAGCCCCTCGTAGGCGGTCGCCCGCACGAGGTCGTGGCGGAATGCGAGCGCCTCCCCCTCGGCCGGGACGACGAACTCACCCAGATACGCCCACCGCTCGGGATGCCCCGCCCCCGGGATCTCGCCCTCGAGGATCTCGCCGAGCAGATCGAGCTCGAACGTCGGCCCCACCACAGCCGCGTAGCGGAGCAGCATCCGGTCGGCCGGGTCGAGCGTGTCGATGCGCGTCGTGAGCAGGCTCTCCACCGTCTCGGGGAGGCTCTCGAGCGTCTCGCCGTGCTGTGCGGCGAACACGAGCTCCCGCACGAACAGCGGGTTGCCGCCGGAGCGCTCGGCGAGCGTGTGCACCGCGTCGACGGAGAGCGCGAACTGCTCGGCGACTGCGATCGCCAGCTGCTCTGCGGCGCCGCCCCCGAGCGGCTCCAGCTCGATCCGCTTTCCCGGGCCCTCGGCGCCGACGAGTGGCTCCGCGCTCGGCCGTGTCGTCACGCAGACGAGCCATGGCCGCAGAGCCGGCTTCGCGACGAGGTGGGAGAGCAGGAACCGGGAGCCGTCGTCCAGCCAGTGCGCGTCCTCGACGACGATCAGGGTGGGCATCATCAGGATCCGCTCGAGGAACGTCTCGACCGCCCAGTGCAGGCGGTCCCGGCTGGCGGCTGCGTCGAGCGCGTCGGCCTCCGGCGTGGCCGGGACCTCCGCGTCGAACGGGATCGCGAGCAGCGGCAGCCACGGCGCCAGATCGGGCATCATCCCGCTCACGAACGGCACGAGCTGCGTTCCCGCCTCGTCACGGCTGCGGTCGGGAGTGATGCCGACGAGCTGGCGGAGCAGCGAGCGGAACGCGGCGTAGGGCTCGGACATGGAGTAGTGCTCGGCCGCTGCCTCGAGCTGCTGGAAGCCGAGCGCGAGCGTGCGCAGCTCGTGCACGAGCCTCGACTTGCCGATGCCCGGCTCGCCGACGAGCTCGACCACCTGCAGCTGCCTCATCCGCACCTGCTCGACGGCGAGGCGCAGCTGCTCGACCTCGGCGTCGCGGCCGACGATCGGCGTCGTGTCCGGCTGCCCTTTCGGACGCTGCCCGATCGGCGCGCCGATCACGTGGGCCATCACCGCCTGCTCCTTGCCCTTCACGAGCAGCGGCTCCGTCTCGGTGTGGTAGATCGTGCTCGCGCGGTCGAGCACGTCGGCGGTCGCCAGGATGCGGCTTCGCTGCGCGCGCGCCGTGAGTCGCGCCGCCAGGTTGACGGCGTCGCCCATGACGGCGTACGTGCGCCGGTGCGGGTTGCCGATGTCGCCCGTGAAAACGTGGCCGCGGTTGACACCTGCGCCCAGGCCGAGCCCCGGACATGCCTCCAGCACGTCGCGGAGTGCCCGTATCATCCCCTCCTCGTCGTCGCCCGAGCTCGAGGGAGCGCCTCCCGTCAGGTAGAGCTTGACGGCGCCCACGTCGATGTCGGACTCGAGCCACGTGAGGCCGTAGGTGGCGCACGCTTTGCCGACGCTCGCGGCCACGGCGTCGATGCGGGCGAGCAGCGCCTCCGGGCCCTCGGCTTCGAGCAGCTCGTCGGTGCCCGGCAGCTTCAGGAACGCGACGGTCACCTGGCGGTGCTCGGCCTCGCCGCTCGCGACGGCCAGATGGTCGCGCAACGGCCGCGGCACGTACTCGTGCAGGTCGATCCCGGGCACCGCGGCGGGCGGAGGGATCGTGCTGGCGCCGGGCTCGAGCCGGGTCATCAGGTGCGCGCCTGCGCGCTCGTCGGCGACCCAGAGCGGGTCGATCGCCGCGGCGGTCTCGGCGCTGACCACGATCTCGCCCGCGTTCGCGAGGTCCTCCAGCTCGAACACGCGGGTCGCCGCCGGGCCGGCGACGAGCAGCTCCCGGTGCGGCTCATGGGTGAGGAAGAAGTGGCACGGGTCGGTGTGGACGCCGGCGGACATCCGCAGCTCGACCGGGCCGACCGAGCTCTCGGTCTGGCCGACCTGCTCGATCGTCCACTGCATGTCCGACGCGGCGCCGCACGCGCGCTCCGCGTGCCGGTCGTCCGTGAAGAGGAGGAGCAGCGCGTCGCCGCGGAACTTGAGCACGTCGCCGCCGTGCCGCTCCGCCACGGCGATGAGCGCGTCGAAGACGTCGGAGATGCGGGTGACGAGCTCCTCGGCGCCCGCTTTCCCCTTCGTCTGCAGCCGCTCCGCGAGCGCCGTGAAGCCAGAGATGTCGACGGAGACCAGCGAGCCGTCGACGAGCCGGGCACGAGGGGCGTCGGGCTCCTCGCTCCAGAGGCGCACGAGCCGCGGGAGGTACGGGGCGAGCACGGACGGGGGTGCAGAGGTCTCGGTCATCACGCAAGCATCGCGGGTCGGCGGCGCAGTCGCCAATCGGGGGGTTTTCGTGGCAGATGTTGCCATCGCCTCCGCTCTTCTCTAGGGTGCCCTGGATGGAGGGCTCTAGCAGGCGTTCCGGCCACGGGGGGTCGGGATGGGGGGCGCGGCTGACTGCGTTCGTGATCGCCACTGTGCTCGGCCTGCTGGTCGTGCCCCAGGCTTTTGCAGCGACGTTCACCGTGAACCTGACCGGCGACGACTCGGACGGCGTCTGTGATGCGCTCACGTGCACGCTGCGGGAGGCGATCGCGGCGGCCAATGCGAACGCCGGCGCCGACCAGATCATCTTCAACCTGCCGCTCGGCTCGACCACGATCAGCCCCAACCTCCCGGCGCTCCCCCCGCTCGGGGGCCAGCTGACGATCGACGGGACGACCCAGCCGGGCTACGCCTCGGGTGGGCGCGTGGTGGTGGACGGGTCGAGCGCCGGCGCAGGGAACAACGGCTTCGAGGTCAACAGCGCCGGGAACGTGATCAAGGGTCTCGTGATCAACGGGTTCAGCAACCGGAACGTGTGGATCACGGCGCCGGGGAACACGCTGAGCGAGAGCTTCATCGGCACCAACGCGAGCGGCACCGCAGCGGTCGGGGCCCCTGCTTTCGCATCGGTCACCGTCCAGGGCGGCAGCGGCAACACGATCGGCGGGCCTACTGCCGCGGACGGCAACGTGATCGCCGGCCGGCTCACCATCTTCCTTGCGGCGGCCAGCGGAACGATCGTGCGCAACAACAAGATCGGCGTTGACGCCACCGGCACGGTGGCGCTCGGGACGGCTGCCCTGACCGTCGATCAGGCTCCGAGCACTGCGATCAGCGACAACGTCGTCGCCTCGATCGAGGTGCAGAACGCGTCCGGCACGGACATCCGCCGCAACCGGATCGGCACGAACTTCGCCGGCACCGCTGCCCTGGTGGGCGCCCCCTCTGCGAACGGGATCCAGCTGAGCCTCGCTCCGAACACCACGATCGGGGCGGCTGGCGGGGGCGGCAACGTGATCTCGGGCAAGGCAGGGGACGGGATCCGGATCCAGGCCTCGACGGGCGTGGTCGTGAAGGGGAACCGCATCGGCACCAGCCTCAACGGCTTCACCGCGATCCCGAACAGCGGGGACGGCATCCTCACGACAGGCTTCGAAGTGCCTCCGAGCGCGACGATCGGCGGCATCGTGGCCGGGGAGGGCAACACGATCGCGAACAACGCGGGGGCGGGCGTCGCGGTGTTCGCATCCGCCCCCACGGGCATCGTCATCCGGGGCAACACGATCTACGGCAACGGCGGTATCGGGATCGACCTCGCCAGCGACGGGCCTACGGCGAACGACACCACAGGTACCCCGGACGCGGACACAGGGCCGAATGGGCTCCAGAACTTCCCGGTCGTGGCGAACGCCGCGCAGTCCGCCGGGAACGTCTCGGTGGACATCACGCTCCGGAGCAAGCCGCTGACGACGTTCAGCCTCGACGTGTACGTCGGATCCTCTACGTGTGATGCCCGGAGGTGGATCGGGACGACCGAGGTGACGACGAACGCCGACGGGTTCGTCCAGCGTCTCGGGCTGACCTACACGTCCGGCGCGGGAGCGCCGCAGGCGGTGATCGCCACCGCGACCGGGCCCGAAGGGACGTCGGAGCTCAGCGTCTGCACGCCGATCTCGGGCAGCGGCG
>Ga0209797_10001692_pt1 | contig 11121 bp, 10 predicted proteins | sample DOMMetBare3Fresh_2_FD_187472 | JGI IMG/M metagenome (GOLD analysis project Ga0209797, IMG submission 187472) | Wetland sediment microbial communities from St. Louis River estuary, USA, under dissolved organic matter induced mercury methylation -... | ecosystem: Environmental > Aquatic >...
AGCAGTGGAATCCCGAAGAGCAGATTGAGCGCGATGGCGGAGCCGATCACCTCCGCGAGGTCGCAGGCGGCGATGGCGATCTCGCACAGCACCCAGAGCACGAAGCTCACCGGGCGGCTGTAGTGATCGCGGCAGGCCTGCGCGAGGTCGCGGCCGGTCACCAGCCCGAGCTTGACCGCGAGCGCCTGCAGCAGGATCGCCATCAGATTCGAAATGAGGATGACGCTGAGCAGGGTGTACCCGAAGCGGGCGCCACCGGCGAGGTCGGTGGCCCAGTTTCCCGGATCCATGTAACCCACCGCTACCATGTACCCCGGCCCGGCGAAGGCCAGCATCTTCCGCCACACCCCGGCGCCCTCCGGAATCGTGACCGACTGATAGGCCTCCGGCAGGCTCGGCCGCCGGCGCGGGAAGCGCCAGGCGGGCGCAGGTGGTCTCGGCTGGGTGATCGTGGTCATCCCGAGACCTCGGGCCGCGCACAGAGCAGGAGCCGCGCGATTTCGTCACCGAGGACGTGGCGGATGCCGTCGACCACGACCGTCACCGGCCCGTGGAAGGGCTGGCGGTCAATCACGGTGGCGCGGGCCCCCGGCGTGAGCCCGAAGCTCGCGATGTAGCGCAGCCGATCGGCGTGATTGGTGTCGGCTCGGCGCACCACGACGGTCTCGCCGACAGCGATTTCGGAAAGCGGGGTATAGACCAGCTCGGCGATGGTGCCGTCGGCGGCGGGAATCGGGTCGCCGTGCGGATCGAAGTGGGGATCACCGAGGGCATTCGCCATGCGCTCGATGAGGGCATCGCTCACCGCGTGTTCCAGCCGCTCCGCCTCCTCGTGAACCACCTCCCAGCCATAGCCCAGGAAGCCCACCAGGTAGGCCTCGAGAATCCGGTGCCGGCGAACCATGCGGAGCGCCAGCCGGCGGCCATCAGGGGTGAGCTGCACCCCCTTGTAGGGCTCATGCTCGAGCAGCCCCTGCTCGGAGAGCCGCTTGATCATCCCGCTCACCGACGCCGGGGCGAGGTCCAGCGCCTGGGCCAGCTCGGTAGTGCCGGCCGCGGTGCCGCCGGCGGTGAGGTGGAAGATGGCCTTGAGGTAGTCCTCCGCCGAGTGCGTGAGGACCTCCCGTGCGGGATTGCCGGTCATAGGCCGACGAGCCTCCACAGCTGGGCCACCAGGAAGCAGACGGTGAACCCTAGTCCGAGCGGCAGGAGCACCGAGAGCACCGTCCACCGGGTGCTGGCTGTTTCCCGGTAGATGGTGTAGATCGTCGTGCTGCAGGGGTTATGGAGCAGGGAGAAGAGCATCAGGTTGACGCCGGTGAGTGCGGTCCAGCCGGCGCCGTGAAGCAGCGTCGACACGGCGGCCGGTGAGTCCAGATCGAACATCACGCCGGCCCCGCTGCCGACGCCGGCGATCCGCCCGGTAAGCACCGTCAGCATCAGCACCGTGGGGATGACGATCTCGTTGGCGGGGATCGCGACCACGTAGGCCAGCAGGATCACTCCGTTGAGGCCCAGCAGCACGCCGAACGGATCCAGCGCGTGGACGGCGTGCGCCGCGAGGCTCGCGCCGCCGATCGAGATGTTGCACACCAGCCAGATCACTGCGCCGGCCGGCGCGGCGAACACCACGGCGCGCCACAGCACGATGAGAGTGCGGTCGATGAGCGAGGTGTAGAGCGTCCGCAGGATGCTGGGCGGTCGATAGGGCGGCAGCTCCAGGCTGAACGTGGTGGCCTCGCCGCGGAGCACGGTGCGGGTGAGCAGCCAGGATGCGAAGAACATCATCACGATGCCCAGCACCGCGACACCCACCACCGCGCCGGCGGAGGCGAGACCGGCGAGCGGCGCCGGCACCACCGCGCCCACGAAGATGGTCGCCATCAGGATCTGGGTGGGCCAACGGCCGTTGCAGAGCGAGAAGTTGTTGGTGATGATCGCCACCAGCCGCTCCCGCGGGCTGTCGATCACCCGGGTGGCGACCACCCCCGCGGCGTTGCAGCCGAAACCCATGCACATCGTGAGCGCCTGCTTGCCGTGCGCACCGGCACGGCGGAAGAGCGCGTCCAGGTTGAACGCCACCCGCGGCAGGTAGCCGAAGTCCTCGAGCAGGGTGAAGAGGGGGAAGAAGATCGCCATCGGCGGCAGCATGACGCTCACCACCCAGGCCGTGGCGAGGTACACACCGTCGAAGAGGAGGCCGTTGAGCCAGCCCGGAAATCCCACCGAGGTTCCGGCCTGCTTGAGCCAGGGCTGCAGGTGGTCGATCAGCCCGTTGGCCAGCAGCGCCGAGGGGACGTTGGCGCCGGCGATGGTCAGCCAGAAGACCACCGCAAGCATGAGCAGCATCACCGGGAAGCCGAAGATGCGACTGGTCAGCAGCTGGTCGAGGCGGCGGTCGAAATCGAACCGTGCCTTCCGGATCCCCTGCAGCTCCACCCGCCCCGCGATCCCCTCCGCCGCCTGGTACACCCCCTCCGCGAGGCTGTCCTCGAAGCTGGGCTGCAGCTGCCAGCGGAGCCGGTTCACGGTGTCCAGCAGAGCAGCGGTGAACTCGGGGCCCGCCGCGCGGATGCCGTTGGTGCCCTCATCGCCGAGCACCCCCTCGCGGACGGCGGCCTCGATACGCTGATCGCCCTGCAGCAGCCGGAGCGCCACCCAGCGGGCGTTCGGCAGGCGGGGAAAGGCCCGCTCCACCGCCGGCTGCATCTCGCGCAGGGCGCGATCCACCTCCGGCGGATACGCCTCCATGCGGTAGGGCGTCGTGGCGCGGCTGCCGCCCGCCACCGCCAGAATCGCATCGAGCAGCTCGGGCACGCCTTCGCCCCGGCGCGCGGCGGCGGCGACCACCGGCACACCCAGCTCCCGCTCCAGCTTGGCTGGATCGACCGCGATGCCGTGCCGGCGCGCCTCGTCCATCAGGTTGAGGCAGATCACCGCGCGGCCGGTGATCTCGAGGATCTGCAGGGCGAGAGGGAGGTTGCGCTCGAGCCGGGTGGCATCGAGCACCACCACGGTGACGTCGGGACCGCCGAAGAGCAGGAAGTCGCGCGCGACCTCTTCGTCGGTGCTACCCGCCTGGAGGGAGTAGGCCCCCGGCAGGTCCACGAGCCGGATCCGCTTGCCGCCGTGCTGGAACACCCCCTCGGCGCGCGCCACGGTCTTCCCGGGCCAGTTGCCGGTGTGCTGGCGGAGGCCGGTGAGCGCATTGAATACCGTGCTCTTGCCGGTGTTGGGGTTGCCGGCCAGCGCCACCAGGAAGTCGTGCCGGCCGGCGCGACTCTGGAGCTGAACCAGCTCCGGCGCCTTCGGGGCGCGAGACAGCGACGTGGCGGTCAACTCAGGAGGCCGCCCGGGTGATGACGGGCTCGACCTGGATCAGATCCGCCTGCACCCGCCGCAGCGCGATGAGCGCCCCACGGATCCGGTATGCCACCGGATCGCCCCCCGGGCTCGCGTACTCCACGGTGACCACGGTGCCCGGCACCACTCCGAGGTCGAGCAGCCGGCGCCGCGGTGGGCCCTGGCAGGCGGCGGCGATGCGCACCACTTGCGCCGATTCGCCGGGGCGGAGCGCGGCGAGGGTACCGTGGCTCAGCTCGTCGAGCAGTTCGTCACCGGAGAGCGGTTCGGCGCTGATCTGGTCGGCCACGACCCGCGGGACGGTGTGCTCCTGCCCGTCGAACCGGAAGTGGACCTCCTGCGGCCCGCTGGAGAGAAGCCGCATCCGGACACCGGGACGCAGGCCGAGCGCAAGCAGACGCTCGAATGGCTCGCGGGGCTCGTCTTCGAGATGCACCACCGCGACGGCCTGCCCGTCGGGGAAGGCGGAGAGGGTGCGATCCGCGCGGATCGGCAGCTCACCGGTGCTGGTGGGGATCGGGTCGCCGTGCGGGTCGTAGCGCGGATGGCCCATCGTAGCCGACAGCCGCTCGGTCTCCGCCGGGGTGAGCCGGTGTTCCCGGCGCTCGGCCTCCTCATGCCATTCGGCGGGCGCCACCCCGGTCTTGTCCGCGAGGTAACGTTCCAGAAGTCGGTGGGTGCGGACCATGCGGAGCGCGTATTCCCGCCCGGCCGGGGTGAGCGAGAGACTGCCGCCGTCGCTCTGCACCAGGCCCTGATTCACCAGGCGCTCCACCAGGCGCATGGCACGCGCGCGCCCCACCTCCAGTGCGCCGGCGAGGCTGTCTATCGACGCCGGACGGGCGCCCTCCTCCATCTGCCGGATCTGCTTGAGGGCATCCTCCCGCCAGACCCGTTCGGTCATGCGTGAGATCCGGACGGCCCGTGCAACCAGACCACGCCGAGGCCAGGTGACGAGCGCGGTCAGCCCCGCCACGAGGGCGAAGACGGATAGCGCCACTGCGGGAGCGACGGACTGGGCCTGCAGAACCACGAAATCACCCCTGGGATCGTATATACCAATAATTGGTTTAGGACGTACGAAATGTCAACAGCAGGCGCTCGACAGGGCGGCTCGGGCATGAACTGCTCGAGGAGCCGGACATCGTGATGTGGCGAGGACTTAGAGCAGTTCGAGCAGCGAGGTAAGGATACGCTCGGTCAGGCCCCAGACCAGGTCGCGCGGGCCCAAGTGGTAGACCGGGAAGAGCCGCTCCTCGCCGCGGACCCGGAAGGAGCTGTTGCGGTAGATGGCCGGATCCCGGAGCTCGCCCAGGGGGACCCAGAAGGCGTCCGCCACCTCGCGGTTGGGAGCGAGATCCGGCCGCTCGGCGATGCCGAAGACGAACGGGCGCACGACAATGACCCGGGGCACCGGCTTGCCGGGCCAGACGTCATCAAGGGTGCCGAGGAGCTGTTCTCGGGAAAGGGTGCAGCCAACCTCCTCAACCGTCTCCCGCATGGCGGTGACGCACAGGTCGGCATCCGTCGGGTCGAGACGGCCACCGGGCAGTCCGATGTGCCCAGACCAAGGGTCGTCCTCGCGCTCGGCGCGGCGGATCAGAAGGATACTGTCGGGGCTGGGCGCGAGGATGACAGCGACGGCGGCCATCTGCGGGTCCGTGACGGCGTCCGCCTCCGGCTCCACCTGGAACGGCCGGCGCGCGCCCAGGCGCTCGAGCAGGGTCGCATGCAGCGAGCTCAATGGCAGCCGCACCCACCTCCGCCGCAGCCGCCACCGCTCTTCGGCGGGCCGAGGTTGGTGTAGTCGGCGAAGCCGGTGCCACCGGCGGGACGCGCGGGGAGGGACATGCGCCGCTCGATCTTCCGGCTTTCGCAGGATGGGCAGGCGATCCTGGTCTCGCCGCGGACGAAGAGCTCGAAGTCCGCGTTACAGGAGGGGCAGTGGTATTCGTAGATGGGCATGGGGACAATATAAGTAGGCGCGACCGGCTGGTCGCGCCAACGGATCCGACCGAGCCGCTACAGATACCGCCCCAGCCATTTCAGAGTTTCGTCGAGGGCCTGGGCCAGATCCGGGGTCATACCGGCAAAGGGGTGCACGGCACCGAGGGTGTGCCCCGCCCCTTCGATGATGATCAGCCGCGGAGGATTGAGGTGCGAAGCGGCGGCGCTGAGCACGCGAGCCTCCGCCAGCGGCACCGAGGGATCGGCCGCGCCGTGGAGCAGCAACCAGGGGATCGTCAGCCGTCCGGCGGCGGCGGCGATGTCGAGGCGCTCGCGATTGGCCAGGACATCGTCGAGCACGTCGACGTAGAGCGGGAGGACGTCACCGGTGCGGACGTTGGTGATGTCCAGCTTCCCGGCGGCACGCCATTCGTCGGCCTTGTCAGGCCAGCGGTCGACCGTCGAGATGGCGGCCCAGGTCACGAGCGCGTGCACCCGTGGGTCGCGGCCGGCGGTGAGGATGGCCATGCCGCCGCCGCGGGAGTGCCCCACCAGTCCCACCCTCGAGGTCGGCACCATCCCCAGCTGGCCGTGCTCGAGGGCATCGAGCACCCGGTGGATATCTTCCAGCTCCGTCGAGAAGGTGTTGTGACCGAAGCGCTCGGGGTGGACGAAGCGCCCGTTGCCGTCGACACCGGCGCCGCTGACGTTGATCGAGACCGCACTGAAGCCGGCGCGCGCGACCCGTTCGGCGAGCACCGGGAACATTCCCCACTCCTTGAACCCCTTGAAGCCGGGCAGGATGAGCACCGCCGGCCGAGCCGAGCGGCGCTCGCTGGTACGGATGTCCACGGCGATGGGGCCGAGGACTCCGGGCAGGGTGTGCTGGGTGAGGGTGGGCGTCGCCATCAGGTCACGGCGGCGTCGAGGATGTCGAGTTCGCCGGCACCGGCATCGAGCCGCGCGCGAGCCCCGATCGGCAGCGTCCACTGATCGTCGACATGGCCGAAGGGAAAGCCGTAGGCGACCGGAACGCCGAGTGGCGCAAAGTAGGTCGTGAGCACTTCGTCGAAGCCGAGGGCTCCACCGTCGCCGGCACCACGTTTCATGTCGGTGAACTGGCCGAGCATCACTCCCGCGATGCGGTCGAAGGCGCCGATCATGCGAAGCTGGGCGAGCATCCGGTCGACGCGATAGAGATCCTCGCCGATCTCCTCGAGGAAGAGGATGGCCCCATCGAGCACCGGGAAGTGGCGGGTCCCGGCGAGTGCAGTCAGCAGGGTCAGATTGCCGCCGACGAGCGGGCCTTCGGCGACGCCGGGTCGAACCGCGCGGATCCGCGGGCTCCGGGGAACCAGCACGCCCGCGGGCGGTTGCAGTCGCCCCAGCCGGCCCGCGGGTTCGGGTGTTGCGAGCGCGGCCTCGAAGTGGGTGCGGCTGAAGGCGGTAAGCGGTGCCCGGCTCATCGGGCCGTGGAAGGTCACCACGCCGGTCGCGCGGTGGAGCGCGAGCAGGAGCGCGGTGATGTCCGAGTACCCGATGACCGCCTTGGGATGGCGGGACAGCGCCTCCAGATCCACATAGGGGAGGATCCGGGTCAGGCCGTAACCGCCGCGCAGACACCAGACCGCATCGATGGCGGGATCGCGGAGGGCCTGGTTGAGGTCGGCGAGCCGCGCCTGGTCGGTGCCGGCGAGATAGCCGTACCGGTCGAGGACGTGCGCGCCGGGCACCGCCTCGTAGCCGAGTGCCTGACACAGTTCCACACCGCGTTGCACGTCATCCCGCTCGCCGAGCGGACCCGCGGGCGCCACCAGCGCCACGCGCGACCCGCGTGCCAGCCGCGGTGGGCGAATCATCGTCTTTGACCCCATCAGCACCCCCGGTGTAGATTCTCGCCCCGACGGGACGGATGTCGCATGACTGGCCAGTCCGGTTGCCCTGGCCCGCAGGTCTGCCCCGAAGTCGTCCGACCCCGACAGCCCTCTCCCGATCGGATCTCCGGCTTCTCTCGCCCTGGAGTGTCACGATTGCGCGCATCGCAACCGACGCTGCTCACCGTTGGCCGGGCCATGGCCGACCATCGCGATGTCATGATCAAGGACTGGGCGGAGTGGCTGACCGTCCGCGTGGCCACCGCCTCGGCCATCCCTTCCACCACGCTGGAACGGGAGCTCCGCCTGCTCTTCGACATCCTGATCGAGGGAGTCGGTCCGATGCGCCGCTCGGTCAACGAAGTCTGGCATCACGCCTGCGAGCACTACGGCCGCTTCGGCGCGGCGCGGGGACTCGCGGCCGGGGAGATCGTGGAAGAACTCCAGTACCTCCGGGAACTCATCACCCGCCGTATCGGTCCGGTCCTCACCGGGCTCCGCCAGCGTCAGGCCATGGCCATCATTCTCCGCCTGAATTCCACTCTGGACAAGGGGATCGCCGTCGCGGTGGTCGGCTACACCGATGCGCTGGTCGCCACGCTGTTCGCGCAGAACGGCGTCCCCGCCCCGGACAGCGCGCTCGACACCCACGACATCGAGCGGCAGCTCGAGCAGATCGAGGGCGAACTGGCGGCGGTGGTCCGGAATCGCTGACGGCGACCGGCAACGCGGGAGGTCGCCCTGATCGTCGAATCAGCGGACCACGTGGTATCGGTCCCGCTTGCTCCCACCCTGCTCTACGCACTCCCCTGGCTGGTGCCGTATCTGGCCCTCATCCGGCTCGCGAAGAGAGACCCGAATCTCAACCGGACGGCGCCGGTCACCGGCCCCGCGGTGAGTGTGATCATCCCCGCCCGGAACGAAGCCGCCGCGATCGAGCGGGTGGTCCGCTCCATCCTGGCCTCGACCTATCCCGCCCTTGAAGTCCTCGTGGTGGACGACCGCTCCACCGATGACACCGCGGCGATCGCCGAGCGGATCGCCGCCACCGATCGCCGGCTCCGAGTCATCCGCGGCGACGCACTGCCGGAGGGATGGTACGGTAAACCATGGGCCTGCTACCAGGGGTATCGCGCCGCCGGCGGGGAGATCCTGCTCTTCACCGACGCCGACACCAGGCATGAGCCGGAGCTGATCGCCCGCGCCCTCGGCGCCGGGGCGGCGGCGAAGGCCGATCTGGTGACGGTGGCGCCGCACCAGGAGTGCGGGTCGTTCTGGGAACGCCTCATCATGCCCCAGATCTGGATCCTGCTCGGGCTCCGCTACCAGCCTGACTCGGTCAATCACGCCCGCCACGCCCGTGATGTCATCGCCAACGGCCAGTTCATCATGGTCCGCCGCGAGTCGTACGAGGCGGTTGGCACCCACGCGACGGTGCGGATGGAGGTCGTGGAGGACCTCGCCCTGGCACAGGCCTTCTGGCGGGCGGGCAAGGTGATTCGCTTTGCCTTTGCCGAGACGCTGATGACGACGCGGATGTACAGCAATCTCCGGGAGATCATCGAGGGCTGGTCGAAAAACGTCTATCTCGGCGGCCGCCGCTCCTATCCGGACGAGCCGATTCAGCGCGCCCTGGTTCCGGTCACCCTCAGCCTCGCCATGCTGTTCTGGCTGCTGCCGCCCCTGGCGCTGGCGCTGCAGTTCCCCGCCGCACTCCTGCCCGCCGCGCGGATCGCGGTGCTCTCCTCCCTCGGTTTCTGGTCGCTGGTCTCGTTCGGGATGCGGATCCCGGTGTGGTACGGCCTCGGCTATCCGGTCGGGACGCTGATGGCGTTCTACATCATCCTGCGCTCAACGGTGCGCGGCCGGACCCGGGTCGAGTGGAAGGGGAGAACCTACGGCACTGGAGTGAATCGGGGATGAATGCGGCGGCGGCCGGTGACCGACCTATGACCCATCGCCGCGCAACACCCTGACGGCGGTCACCGCCTGCCACACTGCCATGAGCCCGACCGCCGTGAGCATCAGCGGGTGACCAGGCGGGGCGAAGAGGTCCCCGATGAGTCCGGCGCCGCAGGCGAGCCAGGCGAGCGCCACCAGCGCCCGGGGCTCGCGCGGGCGGGCGGCGGTGGTGACCGCGATCATGCCCGCCGCAATCGCCACGAGGAATCCCGCCAGCCGTCCGCACATCACCGCGAAGCCGTGCAGCGCCTGATAGACGTCGAGGACATCTCCGCCCGCTGCATGCAGCGCGGCGAAACGGGTCCCCGCCCCCGCCATGAAGGCGATGTTGACGCCGTTCATCGCCTGCCCGATCCCGAACACCACGAAGGCCACACCGAGTGCGCGCCGCTCCTCTGCATGGGCGCGGAGCCACCGCGCCCAGATCCCGGCGATGATCAGCCCCGTCGCGTAGAGCAGGCCGAGATGAATCCAGTACCAGTGGGGGGTGGCGGTGATGCGCTGGAGATCGCCCACCGCCGTGAGAGGCAGGACGGGATGCACCGCCGCGCAGAGGATGAGGAGCAGGCTGCCGGCGAGGAGCGCGAGGGCAAGCAGGCGGGGCATCGGCTACTTGGGGACCCGGTCGATGACCTCACGCACCCGGTGGGTGAGGTCGGCGAGCGTCCACGGCTTCTGGAGCAGCGCGAGTTCGGTGTCCGGCATGTCCCCGTGCATGATCTCATGCGCGGCGTAGCCGCTCGTAAAGAGGAAGCGCACCGCGAACCCCTCCTGGCGAAGGGTGCGGTACAGCGCGACGCCGCCGAGCTTCGGCATCACCACGTCAGTGATGATCAGGTCGATGTCCGCGGCGCGTTTCCGATAGAGCTCGAGCGCCTCGAGGCCATCCGAGGCGGTGATCACGCGGTAGCCGACTTTCTCCAGCGCGCGTTGCGCCACGCGGCGCAGGCCATCCTCGTCCTCAACCAGCAGGATGCACTCCTGCCCGCCGCGGAGCCCGGTCGGCGACGGGGCGAGTTCGGTGAGGGGATGGTCTTCGCGGGCCAGCGGGAAGAAGATCCGCACTTCGGTCCCGCGCCCCGGCTCGCTCTCGAGTTCGATGAAGCCACCGTGCTGCTGGGTCAGCCCGTAGATCATCGCCATGCCAAGCCCGCTGCCTTCGCCGGGGGGCTTGGTGGTGAAGAAGGGTTCGAAAACCCGCGCCTTGACCCGCACGTCCATGCCGGCGCCGTTGTCGCGCACGGTGAGACAGGCGTAGGAGCCCGGCAGCGATCCGGCTGGCGGCCGGGCGACATCGACTCGGCGCGCGGAGAGCTGCAGGATCCCTCCCCGGGGCATGGCATCACGGGCATTGGTCGAGAGGTTGAGCAGGATCTGCTCGATCGCGCCGGCATCGGCGAGCACCTTGACCGGCACCGGTTCCCGCGTGAACTGGACCTCGATATGCGCCGGGAGCAGCCGGCGGAGCGTGCCCCGGACCTCCTCGACCACCCGGCCGAGGTCCAGTACCTGATAGGTGAGGGGGGCGTGCCGGCTGAAGGAGAGCAGCTTCCGGATCATCTGGGCGCCACGGCGCGCGGCGGCCTGCAGTTCGCTCAGGTCGCCGTGCAGGTCCTCACGTCCCTCCGGCAGCGCGCCGGCCATCATCTCGCTGTTGGCGAGGACGACCGTCAGGAGGTTGTTGAGGTCGTGGGCGATTCCTCCGGTGAGCTGGCCGACGGCTTCCATCTTCTGCGCCTGCCGCAGCTGTTCCTCGAGGCGGCGCCGCTCGGAGATATCGCGGATGATGGACTGGAACCGTCCGTCGCCGAGATCCCGGGCGCTGATCTCGACTTCGGCGATGCTGCCGTTCTTCCGCACCAGCCGCCGCTCGGAGAGCACCGAGCGGCCGCCGAGCAGGTCGCGCATGCGCAACGGCATGCGCTCGCGGTCCTCCGGGACGCTGAAGTCTTCGAGAGGGCGGCCGATCGACTCC
>Ga0209797_10001693_pt1 | contig 11115 bp, 12 predicted proteins | sample DOMMetBare3Fresh_2_FD_187472 | JGI IMG/M metagenome (GOLD analysis project Ga0209797, IMG submission 187472) | Wetland sediment microbial communities from St. Louis River estuary, USA, under dissolved organic matter induced mercury methylation -... | ecosystem: Environmental > Aquatic >...
CCGACCGTGGTGACCACTCCGGCTACCGGGATCGGCCCCACGAGCGCCACCCTCGGCGGCACCGTCAACCCCAACGGCCGCTCGACGAGCGTCTACGTGGAGTACGGCACGACCACGAGCTACGGGTCGAGAACGTCATCGCGTAGCGCAGGCTCCGGGACGAGCGTGATCACGGTCGCCATCCCCGTCTCGAACCTGGTGTCCGGGGTCACGTACCACTTCCGGCTCGTCGCGACGAGCGCGCTCGGCACGACGCGGGGGGCCGACGCCGCGTTCTCGACACTCGGCGCGCCCGTCGTTGCCACCGGCCCGGTCGAGCTCGGCTCGCTCAGCATCGGCTCGGTGCGCGTCAACGGCACCGTCAATCCGCGCGGCTCGTCGACGAGCTGGTGGTTCGAGTACGGCCGCACGCGCGCCTACGGGTTCAGGACGCCGACGACCACCGTCAACGGAACTGCGGATGTCGCGGCGAGCGCCGTCCTCACCGGCCTCAGCCCCGGCGCCCGCTGGCACTACCGGCTCGTCGCCCAGAGCGCGGCCGGCACGACCGCCGGCCTCGACGCATCGTTCGCGACGCCCTCGCGGCCGCTCGACCCGTCCGGTAGGCCGGTTCGCTGCACCATCGTCGGGACGCAGGGCGCGGACACGATCAGGGGTGGCCCCGGTCGCGACGTGATCTGTGGCCTCGGGGGCAACGACCGCATCCTCGGCGGTGGTGGCGCCGACGTGATCTACGGGGGGCCGGGAGCGGATTTCCTCGACGGCGGCACCGGCAACGACGTCCTGCGCGGCGGCGCCGGCGACGACGAGCTCACGGGCCGCTCCGGGAACGACCTGATCGAAGGCGGTGCGGGGCGCGACCGGCTCACCGGCGGCAGCGGCCGCGACCGGTTGCTCGGCGGTTCCGGCCCTGACGCGATCCTCGCCGTGGACGGACGGCCGGACGACGTCGACGGCGGCGCCGGTGTGGACACCGCCACGCTCGACCGCGCGCTCGACCGCGTCGCTCGCGTCGAGCGCCGCCGCTACCGGGTCTGACGGGAAGACAGCCAAGGGGTGTCTCCTGAAGAAGCAGGGGAGACACCACGTCGCTGATCCGCTGTAGCATCGCCCTCGATGGCACTTGCCGCCGAGACGCTCGACCGCCTCCGCACACAGGGACTGGCGGAGGTCGACCCCGAGATCGCCGCCCTGATCGGGCGTGAGCTCGAGCGCCAGCGCGGGCAGATCGAGCTGATCGCGTCGGAGAACTTCACGTGGCCGTCCGTGCTGGAGGCGGTCGGGTCGGTGCCGACGAACAAGTACGCGGAGGGATACCCCGGCAGGCGGTACTACGGGGGGTGCGAGGTCGTCGACCAGATCGAGCAGCTCGCGATCGACCGGGCGAAGTCGCTCTTCGGCGCCGAGCACGTCAACGTGCAGCCGCACGCGGGCGCCCCGGCCAATATGGCCGTCTACCTCGGGCTGTTGCAGCCGGGTGACACGGTCCTGTCGCTGCGTCTCGATCACGGCGGCCATCTCACGCACGGGCTCAAGGTCAACTTCTCCGGCCGCCTCTACACGATCGTCCACTACGGCGTCTCGCGAGAGACGAACCTGGTCGACTACGGCGAGGTGCTGGCACTTGCGAAGGAGCACCGGCCGAAGCTGATCGTGTGCGGCGGCTCGGCCTACCCGCGCACGGTGGAGGCGTGGGAGTTCCGCCGGATCGCCGACGAGGTGGGGGCGCTGCTCTGGTGCGACATGGCCCACTTCTCGGGGCTCGTCGCCGCCGGGCTGCATCCGAACCCCGTCGAGCACTGCGACGTCGTCACCTCGACGACGCACAAGACGCTCGCCGGCCCGCGCTCCGGCTTCGTGCTGTGCCGCGAAGAGCACGCTCAGGCGATCGACCGCGCCGTCTTCCCGGGGCTCCAGGGCGGGCCGCTCGAGCACGTGATCGCGGCGAAGGCGACGTGCTTCCTGATCGCTGCGACCGAGGCGTTCCGCGAGTACCAGCGGCAGGTGCGCGCGAACGCCGACGTGCTCGCCGACGAGATCATGGGCGGCGGGCTCGACGTGCTCACGGGCGGGACGGACACGCACCTCCTGCAGCTCGACCTGCGCCGCACCGAGTGGAGCGGCAAGGAGGCGGAGGAGCAGCTCCACCAGGTGAGCCTGACCACGAACCGGAACACGGTTCCCTTCGACGAGCGCCCGCCGACCGTCGCCTCGGGCGTGCGGATCGGCACCCCCGCCGCCACCATGCGAGGCTTCGACGAGGACGACTTCCGCGAGGTGGGCCGCATCATCGTCGACGCGCTCGCCGACGGGGCCGATGTCCCTGCGCTTGCTGCACGGAGCAAGGCGCTGTGCGAGGCGCGACCGTTGTACCCGGGCTTCGGGGGGTACACGGAGTACCGCGCGTGAGAGCCGGAGTCGTCGAGGTCGATCATCCGCTGATCAGGCACAAGCTCGGCCTCCTGCGTGACGTCACGACGACGACTCAGATGTTCCGTCAGCTCGTCAACGAGCTGACGCTGCTGCTCACGTACGAGGCGACCAAGGAGCTCGCCACCGAGACCGTCGACATCGAGACGCCGCTGCAGTGGACGTCGGCGGAGCGCATCTCGGGGAAGAAGGTTGCCGTCTGCCCGATCCTCAGAGCCGGCATGGGCATGCTCGACGGCGTGCTGTCGCTGATCCCGGGTGCGCGGGTGGGGTTCATCGGGCTCTACCGGAACGAGGAGACCCTGGAGGCGGTCGAGTACTTCGTCAAGCTCCCGAACGACATCTCCGATCGCGACGTGATCCTGCTCGACCCGATGCTGGCGACGGGGAACTCCACCGCCGCCGCCGTCACGATCGTCAAGGAAGCGGGCGCCACCTCGGTGCGGCTGATCGGGCTGATCGCAGCGCCCGAGGGCATCGCACGGATCCATCGCGAGCATCCCGACGTGTCGATCGTGGTCGCCTCGATCGACACGGCGCTGAACGAGAAGGGCTTCATCGTCCCCGGCCTCGGGGATGCAGGCGACCGGCTGTACGGCACGAAGTAGTCCGCCATGCTCGACGAGCTCCGCGGTACCCCGGAAGTCCTCTACGGGGCGGCGATCGCGCTCCTCGTCGTCGTGCTGCTGACTCCGGCTGTGGGCGGCATGGCACGTCTGCTCGGGGTCGTCGACGAGCCGGACCGGCGGCGGCTCAACCGGCGTCCGATCCCGCGCCTCGGCGGGCTCGCCATCTTCCTCGGCATCGTGGTGCCGTCGCTCGCGTTCCTCGACCTCTCGGGTGAGATGCGGGGGATCCTGCTCGGCGCCGCCGTCGCCTGCGTGATCGGGGCTGTCGACGACTTCCGCGGCCTCGCGCCGGTCCCGAAGCTCGCGGGCCAGGTACTGGCCGCTGCCATCCCGACGGCGTTCGGCGTGTGGATCGACCACTTCACGCTGCCCTTCCTCGGCGCCGTCGACGTGCCGGCCGGGGTGGGGGTGCCGCTCACGATCTTCTGGATCGTGGCCGTGATGAACATGGTGAATTTCCTGGACGGCCTGGACGGTCTCGCCTCCGGTGTCTGCGCCATCTCGGGCCTTACGTTCGCGGTCATCTCGCTCTCGCTGGGCAAGCCGGACGCGGCGATCCTGTCGGCGATCGTGGCGGGTGCGTGCGTGGGGTTCCTGCGTCACAACTTCTTCCCGGCGCGGATCTTCATGGGCGACTCCGGTGCGCTCGTGCTCGGCTTCACGCTCGCGTCGATCTCCGTCGTGGGGCTCCTGAAGACGGCGTCGACGGTCGTCCTCTTCCTCCCGTTGCTCGTGCTGGCGGTGCCGATCATCGATACGTCGTTCGTCGTCGCGAAACGGCTCAAGTACCGGCGGCCGATCAGCGGCGCCGACCGGAGCCACCTGCACCACCGGTTCGTCGACATCGGGTTCTCGCAGCGTCGGGCCGCGCTGACCATGTGGGCGTGGACGGCGACGCTGGGGGCGGCGGCGCTCGCGACCCGGTTCGTCCCCTTCCGCAAGGGTGGGGAGTGGCACGCCACGGAGACGGCTACCGTCGCGGCGATCGCGCTCGCAGCGCTCGCGTTCTCGGTCTACATCGTCTACCTGCTCGAGATCGTCAAGCTCGCGAACCCGCGCGTCCGGGCCCGCCGCCTGGAGCAACGCGAGGCCGCCGCGCGCGAGGCGGAATCGGAACGGCGCAGCGCCTGACCTCTTGTGACACAGTGTCACAAGCTGTCTCTCAGGCCTGCGGCCGCCAGCCTCTCTCGCGCATAGCGATCTCACGGTGCGTCTGCCGGACGAGCGACCGCTCGATCAGCTCGTCCATCGCGTGCAGCGGTGACTGGACGCGGAAGAGGACGTCTGCGACGACGTCGATGCTCCCCGGCAGGTCGTGAATCTCGCGTTCCCTGTGCACGAGGCGCCGGATCTGCTCATAGCTTGGTCGGTGCGTGCCGATCGCCTCCGCGAGATCGCAACTGCGTCGCCACACCTCGGCTATCGGTACATCTCGGGTGTCGAGACCGGTGATCGCGTCGACGATTGGCCACGGGGTTCTCGGCGCCGACGCAGGCACCCCTCGAGCGTGGCAGTACCACCGTTCCGAGTCTGCCCCGACTCTGCATCGAGAGTGCTCAGGACGAACGCCTTGTGACACTGTGTCACAAGGCTCGTGGTCCCGCCCCGCGGTGAGCCGATCTCCGGATGCCCTCGGTGGCCGCGCGCGGAGGTGGCCCGTGGACGGAGCGCGGCGCTGTCAGCCGGTCCGAGCGCGGGTGTGGCGGCTGCCAGGCGAACGGGCAACGAAGTCGGCCAGCACGTCGTTGAACTGCGGGTGCCGTTGCACGACATGGCCGTAGCCGGGAAGAACGCTGTGCTCTGCGTGGAGACGCTGCACGAGCACCTCGCAGACGGCGTCGAAGGCCGCGTGATGGGCTCCCGACACGACGAGCTTGGGAAAGGGGGCCGCCGCGAGCGCCTCGAGCGGGATCTCCGCCTCCCACGGGCACCGCTCGGCGATCAGGGTGCGGGCTCCCTGCTCGAGCTCGGGCGGCAGCGGCGACGGAGGGTCGAAGTCGGACCCGACCGCCCGCAGAAAGGCACGCAGGAATGCCTCCGGGTCGTGCCGGGGACCGTGCTGCCAGAGCTCCGTGCCGCCGCGGACGAAGGCTGCGATGGCGGGGTCCTCCGGCGCCACCCGTGTGCACGGCGGCTCGATCACAGTCAGCGACCGCACGCCGTCGCCGGCGAGCGCAGCAGCGAGGAGGGCGATGACGCCGCCGTACGAGTGGCCGACCAGATGATCTCCGAGTCGCATCTGCTCGCAGAGCCACCCGGCGTCCCGCTCGAAGTCGACGCGGGTGACGGGCGGATTGGGCGGAAACCCCGGCCGCTCCAGGACGACGACCTCGAACCGGTGGCGCAGCGCGCGCTGCCCACTCCACGTGGGTCGGCCGCCCATGACGCTGCCGTGGACGAGGACGAGGCGCTCACGCATGTGACAAAACTAGTGCTTTTCGGCTGCCAGAGCCGTAATCCGCTGTCACAAGCAGCGTGGTAAGCTCCGCTTTCGGATGGCCCCACCAGTTGCGACGCCGCATTCTCTCGCCACCGCCTCGGGCCTCCTGCTCGGGACGACCGGTGCATGCATGGCAGTCGGCGCGCTCGTCGGCGCCCTGGCCGGCTCGTGGGGGCTGGGCCTGCTCGGCGGTGCCATCGTCGGGATTCCGGCCTCGATCCTCGTCGTGTACAGGGTCTACTCGGGTGATGGGTCGTGAATCCCGAGTCCAGCCTGTTCACGACACCGCGCCCCGTGCCGGCACGCCTCGCTCCCGCGCTCGCGGGCAGCGGCCTGGTCCTGCTCGCCCTGCCCGTCTTCGCCGTCGCCGGCTGGCCGCTGCGAGGCTGGGCGCTCGCCGCGGTGCTGTGGGTCGGCGCTCAGGCGCTCGCGCTCCTACTGGCGCGCCTGCCGCACGATCCGGGTAACCTCGCCGCGTCGGGCGTGAGGGGTATCGGCATGAGCTTCAGGGCATTCATCGTGGGCATTCCGCTGGTGGCGGTCACCGTCGCCGACTCGGGCATCGGCCTTGCGGCCGCGCTGGTCTACGCGCTCGCATACACGCTCGAGCTCGGCGTCTCGCTGATCACGTTCTTCGGCTCGGAGGCAAAGGCGTGAAGCGGCTGCTGGGGGTCGGCACGGCGCTGTTCCTGGCGCTGCCCGCGGTCGCGCTGGCGGCCTCGGAGACGGGCGGGAAGGAGGAGAAGTTCAATCCGGCCTCCGAGTGGACGCTGCACGAGTGGATCCCGATCCACCTGGGCCCGATCGACCTCTCGATCAACAAGGCCGTCGCCTACCTGCTGCTCGGCGCCGCTCTGTCGTGCCTGATCGGGATCGTATTCATGCGCGTCAAGGTCGGCTCCGACCCGTCGAACAAGCAGGCGCTCGGCGAGACGATCTACGAGGTGGCGCAGGTGCAGGTGGCCGAGCAGGGGCTGCCGACCAAGGCGATCGGCCGCTGGTTCCCGTACGTCGCCTCGCTGATGATCTTCATCTGGGTGGTCAACATGCTCGGCTTCATCCCGCTGCCGCTGTCGGACGAGAAGGTCGACATCGCCGGGCTGGAGCTCCCGACGCTGGCGCTCTTCGCCGCCACCTCGACGCTCTCCGTCACGCTCGCCCTCGCCCTGATGACGTTCGTCTTCACGCATGTCGAGGGGATCCGCGCCAACGGTGTGGTGAAGTACTTCAAGAGCTGGATCCCCGACGTCCCCAAGGCGATGTACCCGCTGATCGTCCCACTCGAGATCCTGGGTCAGTTCATGCGCCTGATCAGCCTCTCCGTCCGTCTCTACGCGAACATGCTGGCGGGGCACATGCTGATCCTGACGTTCCTCGGCCTCATCTTCATCATCGGCAACGTCTTCCTCGCCGCGGTGGCAGTGCCCGCCGCGGCAGCCTTCTACCTGTTCGAGGTCGTGATCGTCGTCTCGATCCAGGCCTATATCTTCGCTGCACTGTCCGCCATCTACATCGGCTCTGCGATCGAGCCGGAGCACTAAGGAGGAAATGCAACCCATGTCCGCTCTCTCGTTCGTCGCTGCGGTAGACGGTAACGTCGCCGACGCCGGCAAGGCGATCGCGCTCGCGCTCGGCATCGGCCTCGGCTCGCTCGGCGCCGGTATCGGCATCGGCAACATCTTCGGGTCGATGATCCAGGCGGTTGCCCGCCAGCCGGAGCTCCGTGGCGAGCTGCAGGGCATCCAGTGGCTCGGCTTCGCGCTCACCGAGGCGGTCGTGTTCTACGGCCTCATCGGCGGCCTCCTCGCCTACGTCCTGATCTAGGCCGATGTTCGACGTTCTTGCAGCCGAGTCGAGCAACGACCTGATCAAGGTCGTTCCGGGGCTCATGATCTGGACGCTGATCGCGTTCGGCATCACGTTCTTCGTGCTCCGGAAGTTCGCGTTCGGCCCGATCCAGAAGACGATCGAGGCGCGCCGCGACCGCATCCGGGAAGCGATCGACGAGGCGGACAACGCCCGCACGGAGGCACGCGAGCTGCTCGAGCAGAACCGTGCCATCCTCGCGCAGGCCCGCAGCGAGTCGGCGGACATCCTCGCGGAGGCGCGCAAGGTGGCGGACGCCCAGATCGCGCGGGTGAAGGAAGAGGCGGAGGTCGAGCGGCAGCGGCGGCTCGAGGACACGCGCAAGCAGATCGACGCCGAGACCGCCCGCGCGATCGACCAGATCCGCGGCGAGGTCGCCGACCTCACGCTCGAGGCGACCCAGCGCGTCGTCGGCAAGGTGCTCGACAACGACGACCAGCGGCGCCTGATCGACGAGGCGATCGAGGGGCTCGACTTCTCCGCGCTCGAGCGGGGGAGGAGCTAGAGGCGTCGTGGCCGTCGCCGAACGCATGTATGCCCGCGCCCTCTTCCAGGCGGCGCAGGAGCAGAGCCGGGTCGAGGCGGTGCAGGCCGACCTGGCCGCCTTCGCGGACGCGGTCCAGGGCTCGCCCGAGCTCGCCGCGTTCCTCTCCAACCCGCAGGTGGATCCGGCGGCGAAGGCGGGCGTGCTCGACGAGCTCTCCGAGGGCGCCGACGAGCTCGTCCGCAACTTCCTGCGCCTGATCGCCGGGAAGGGCCGAGCAGGCCAGGTTGCCGGGATCCGGGAGGAGTTCCAGGCCCTCGTCGACCGTGCCCAGGGGCGGGTGGCCGTCGAGCTGACGACGGCGTTCGAGCTGTCCGACGACGAGGCCGCCGCGATCGTGTCGCAGATCGAGCAGGCGTCCGGGCGCTCGGTGGAGGCCGTCCGCAAGGTCGATGCCGGCCTGATCGGCGGGATGGTGCTGCGGGCCGGCTCCCTGCGCGTGGATGCGAGCGTGCGCGGCCGGCTCGAGCGGCTGCGCCAGGGGCTGGTCAGCGCTTCGTGACGCAGGTCACGTCAGAGGGGACGTCCATCGTGACGTCGAGCGGGGCGCCGTCCTCGAGCACGAAGCAGCCGGCTTTCGCGCGCATCTCGCCCGCGCCGTCCTTCTCCTCGGTGAACGAGCAGCGGACGACCTCGCGCGAGACGCCGGAGACGGCGACTGCGCCGATGCTCTCGCACGCGACCTCCTGCGTGTCTCCCTTGGCGTACAGCGCCTGCTCGACGGCTCCGGCCATGGACGCGCCGGTGGAGGTGCGGGTGCCTGCCGGCGAGTCGCCGCCGCCGCAGCCCGCGGCGGCCGCGGCCAGGGTCGCAACGGCGCCGAGCGCGGCCAGGCGGCCCCGCCTGCTCGTCGCGCTGCTCGTGGTGGCGCTCACGGGCGTCATTGTGCCTGCGGCCACCGGGGCACGGTCCGCGGCGCCCGGTGACGCCGGCCTGCCCGATCTCTGGAGCGGCATCTGGCCCGCCCAGCTGATGAACGACGACGGCAGCGAGACCCCCCTCGGCACGCTGACGTGGAAGCCGATCCGCTACGAGGACGGCGTCGCGGCAATGGGCAGGAACTTCGGCGGCCAGCCGTTCAGCGGCTGCCCGGACGATGGCCGCACCCGCTTCTTCCGCGGTCATTACATGGAGGGCGGCGACCTGATCGCCTGCACGCGCGGTGACGACACGAAGGAGCTGGTCGGCCGCTTCAACGGGCGTGAGGACTTCCGCTCGGGCAGCTTCGTCGTGCGGATGATCTCCAACGGCTTCTTCCTGGGGCGCTACGACGAGGACGGCGGCATCACCACGAAGTGGTGCGGCGACCTGAAGGAGCGGCTGGCCTTCTCCTCCGGCCAGGGCGAGGCCGTCGACACGGCGGCGCCGACGCTCCGCTTCCACTCACCCGCCACGGCGAAGGTGGGGGCGACGCTGCGGCTCACGCTGGCCGCCCGCGACGACAGCCGGACGACCAGCGTCGACGTCAGTGTGCTCAAGGGCACCAAGGCGCTGACCCGGATGAACGGGGTCGTCGTTCGCCCAGACGGTACGGTGAAAGTGATCTCCTGGCGTGTGCCCCGATCCGCGAAGGGCAAGCTACGCGTTTGCGCCGCCGCGTTCGATCGGGCGGGTAACGCCAGCAGCCGCACGTGCGTTCGGCTCACGGTGACGTGAGCGGCCGCAAGACAATTCGACACTGACGGTGGAACGAGAACAGGAGCTGATGTGAAGCTACGGCCGGAAGAGATCACCTCGATCCTGAAGCAACGGATCGAGGAGTACGACGTCGAGACCGACCTGTCCGAGGTCGGCACGGTGCTGCAGGTGGGCGACGGCATCGCCCGCGTGCACGGCCTCGAGAACTGCGTTTCCCTGGAACGGCTCGAGTTCGAGCACGGCGTGGTCGGCATCGCGTTCAATCTCGAGGAGGACAACGTCGGGGTGGCGCTCTTCGGCCAGTGGCAACACGTCAAGGAGGGCGAGCCCGTCCGCCGCACCGGCAGCGTCATGAGCGTGCCCGTCGGCGAGGCGCTGCTCGGGCGCGTCGTCGACCCGCTCGGCGCCCCGCTCGACGGCCAGGGGCCGATCGAGACGACCGCTTCGCGCCCGCTCGAGTTCAAGGCTCCGGGCGTTGTGCAGCGCCAGCCTGTGAAGGAGCCTCTCGCTACCGGCCTGAAGGCGATCGACTCGATGATCCCGGTCGGCCGCGGGCAGCGCGAGCTGATCATCGGCGACCGCGGCACGGGCAAGACAGCTGTCGCGATCGACACGATCATCAACCAGAAGGGCGGCGACGTGGTGTGCATCTACGTCGCGGTCGGCCAGAAGGCGTCGACGGTGGCGCAGGTCTACGAGCGGTTGCGGGACGAGGGTGCGATGGAGTACACGATCATCATCTCGGCGCCTGCGCAGGAAGCCGCTCCGATCAAGTGGATGGCGCCGTTCGCCGGCGCTGCGATGGGCGAGTACTTCCTCTACAACGGCAAGCACGCCCTCGTCATCTACGACGACCTCTCCAAGCATGCGGACTCGTACCGGCAGCTGTCGCTGCTCCTCCGTCGGCCGCCGGGTCGCGAGGCGTTCCCGGGCGACGTCTTCTACCTGCATTCGCGCCTGCTCGAGCGCGCCTGCAAGCTGAACGACGAGCTCGGCGGCGGCTCGCTCACGGCCCTCCCGATCATCGAGACGCAGGCCGGCGACGTGTCGGCGTACATCCCGACGAACGTGATCTCGATCACCGACGGCCAGATCTTCCTCGAGTCGGATCTCTTCTTCTCGGGCGTCCGGCCGGCCATCAACGTCGGTATTTCGGTCTCCCGGGTCGGCGGCAACGCGCAGACGAAGGCGATGAAGAAGGTCGCGGGCCGCCTGCGCCTCGACCTGGCGCAGTTCCGCGAGCTCGAGGCGTTCGCCCAGTTCGGCTCGGAGCTCGACCCTGCGACGCAGCAGGCGCTCGGCCGCGGCGAGCGGATGGTCGCGACTCTCAACCAGCCGCAGTACCAACCGTGGCCGTTCGAGGAGCAGGTCGTCGCGATCTACGCCGGCAACAACGGCTATCTCGACAAGGTGCCGGTGGGACAGGTGCCCCGCTTCCAGGGGGAGCTCCGTGAGACCCTCCGCTCGGGTGGCGGCGTCTACGAGGAGATCCGCGAGACGAGGGACCTGGGCGACGAGACCGTGGCGAAGCTCGACGAGGCGCTGGGGAAATTCGTCGAGGGCTTCAA
>Ga0209797_10001694_pt1 | contig 11112 bp, 4 predicted proteins | sample DOMMetBare3Fresh_2_FD_187472 | JGI IMG/M metagenome (GOLD analysis project Ga0209797, IMG submission 187472) | Wetland sediment microbial communities from St. Louis River estuary, USA, under dissolved organic matter induced mercury methylation -... | ecosystem: Environmental > Aquatic >...
TTTTACAAGCAGCCAGTACCTATGAAAAAATGTCTTAATCCAAATGCTTATTAGAAAATTCAATACATGAAAACGAACCGCTTATTCCTGACACTTCTTTCTTTTTTCATATTTTTTTCTGCCACAGCGCAATTCAGAAAATATTCCAATGAATTTTTGAATATTGGAGCAGGAGCAAGAGGTTTATCAATGGGCAGTTCCCAGGTAGCTTCTGTATCTGATGGCAGTGCCGGCTACTGGAATCCAGCAGGCCTGGTGGGTGTAAAAAAAGTGCCACAAGTAAACCTGATGCATGCAGAATATTTTGCTGGCATTGGAAAATATGATTATGCCTGTGTTGCTTTTCCTACCACAAATAATAAAAGAACATTTGCAGTTACAGGTCTTCGCTTTGCTGTTGATGATATCATGAATACACTTTTCCTGGTCGAGCCGGATGGTTCAATAAATTATAATAACATCTCAGCATTTTCTTCAGCTGATTATGCTTTCATATTTTCTTTAGCACAAAAACTTAAAGAAAGTGATAAAAAGAATATTCACTTTGGTGTCAATGCAAAAGTAATACACCGCAATGTGGGCAAGTTTGCAAAAGCCTGGGGTTTCGGATTGGATGCAGGAATCCAGATTTTTCAAAACAAATGGAAATTTGGTATAGCTGCCCGGGATATTACAACCACGTTCAATACATGGTCTTTTAGGTTTACTGAAAAAGAAAAAGAAATTCTTTATCTCACCAACAATGAAATTCCGGTAAAGTCATCAGAACTTACCGCACCGAGATTAATACTGGGAGTAGCCCGTGATTTCAGGTTAAGTAAAAAAGTAAGCTTACTGGCTGAGGCAAATATTGATCTCACTTTTGACGGCCAGCGAAATACACTTATCAGTGCTGATCCGGTAAGCGCTGATCCAAAACTCGGATTGGAATTAAATATCAATAATATATTTTTTGTAAGAGCGGGCATCAATAATTTTCAAAAGGCATTAGCAGACGCTGATACGCTTAACCAGAAAAAAGTATGGATTTATCAACCCAGTGCAGGTGCAGGATTTAAAATTTCTAATGTGACGATAGATTATGCATTTGCAAATCTTGCCAATCAATCCAATCCTTTATTCACACATGTTTTTTCATTAAAGCTGGATTTGATTAATGATAAAAACAAAAAGAAAAAATAATTCGCACCTTATTAAACCTATTTCGATGAAACGAATTCTACTTTTAATACTCATGTTTAGCACCGGAATCTTTTCCCGTGCACAGACTTATAATAATGAGTGGATTGATTACAGCAAAACTTATTACAAGTTTAAAGTTGGTTCTACCGGGCTTTATAGAATTTCTCAGGCATCACTTTCATCTATAGGACTTGGTTCTACACCGGCAGAAAATTTTCAACTTTGGAGAAACGGGCAGGAGATTCCACTTTTCACTACCCAGGAAACAGGTCCGTTAATTGGTGCAGGTTTTATAGAGTTTTGGGGAGAGAAAAATGATGGCAAACCAGATAATCAACTTTATAAAGATCCTACTTATCAATTAGCAGATAAACTTAGTTTACAAACAGATACTGCAGCTTTTTTTCTAACTGTAAATCCAACGGGCAGTAATCTGAGATTATCGGCTACTGTAAATGATGTAGCAGCAAATATTTTACCGATAGAACCATACTTTATGCATAATGAGAGTATGTTTTTCAGTGATTATATTAATCCGGGTTATTTTATTGATGCAGGAGAATATGTGCATTCTTCGTCTTACGATCGTGGTGAAAACTGGGTTGGCAATGATATTTATCCAAACTATCCATTCATTAAAAATCACCCTATTTATTTGTACAATAGCGGCCCGGAAGCAACTTTCAGAATTAATCTTTCTGGCAATGCAATCAATCAACGAAGGTACCGTGTAAAAATTAATACGGACAGCATCTGGGGTAAACAACTGGACTATCTCAATTATGAAAAAGCCGTAGTTACAAATATTCCTTTAGCAGTACTGGGTACTGATACTGCAAAAATTGAAATTGCAAACTTCAGTCCTTCTGATTATGACCGGATGGTGGTGTCGCAGTATGAACTTATTTATCCCCGCATTTTTAATTTTGGCGGAGCCAGTAATTTTGAATTCGAATTGCCTGCAAATATTTCGGGTAATTATCTTGAGATAAGCAATTTTAATTACAGCGGAACAGCACCTGTTTTATATGACTTTTCAAACGGCAAAAGATATATCGGTGATATATCAAATCCACTACTGGTGAAATTTGCATTACAACCTTCAGCGGTGGACAGAAAGTTAATTTTAATCAGCCTTAATGCTGCTAATATTAAATCAGTAAATTCTTTTAAAACACGCAATTTTATAAATTACGCAGCCGCACCAAACCAGGGCGATTACCTGATAATTACTCATCCATCTTTAAATGTTGTATCCGGAAGTTCTAATCCAATACAGGATTATAAAAATTACAGATCAAGCATAGCAGGTGGCGGATTCATTGCAAATGTTTATGATATTGATGAACTGGTGGATCAGTTTGCATTTGGTATAAAAAAACATCCTTCCTCCATTAGAAATTTTTTACGTTGGTCCAGGGTAATTTTTTCAACGCCTCCTAAATTTGTTTTTCTGATTGGGCATGCGGTGGTGTATGATCAGTACCGTTATTATGAATCTTATCCTGATATAGAAAAACTAAACCTTGTACCGACCTTTGGAGTACCAGCATCAGATATATTATTAAGTGCAGAAATTGGCGGGCAAATACCCATTACACCGATTGGTAGGTTATCTGTAATTAATGCTGCAGAGGTGGCAAACTATCTTGTAAAAATAAAGCAGTATGATAATGCGCAGCAAACTCCTTCTCCTTATATAAAAGACAGGGGATGGATGAAAAATGTTGTTCACGCAATCGGGGGTAGCGAGCCTGTATTAATTGCACAGCTTACAGGATATTTCAATAAGTATGATCAGATAATAAAAGATACACTTTATGGTGCCAAAGTAACAACTTTTAAAAAGACAACTGCTGAAACTATTCAGAATTTAGTAAGCCAGCAATTGGAAAATTTATTTGCAGAGGGCATTAGCCAGATAACTTATTTCGGCCATTCATCTACAACAGTACTGGACTTTAACTTAGATAATCCTGAACAATATAATAACCATGGCAAATACCCGATTTTTATCGCCATGGGATGCCAGGCTGGAAATTTTTTCAATTTTAGTACTGCTCGTTTTTTTGTAAAAGAAACATTATCTGAAAAACTGGTTTTAACACCGGAAAGAGGAAGTATTTCTTTTCTCGCCAGCTCACATTTTGGTATTCCACATTACCTGGATATTTATAATACAAAAACGTATATAGGTGAATCAAGAACGATGTATGGAAAAGCACTTGGTGAAATATTAAAGGAAACAATAATTCAGACTTTTAACCAGACATCGCAGGCAGATTTTTATGCCCGTTTTCACACGGAACAGAATACACTGCATGGTGACCCTGCGATAAAACCAAACTATCATCTGAAGCCTGATTATGTAATTGAAGATCCTTTAGTGAAACTTTCTCCAAATTTTATATCCATAGCCGAGACAAGTTTTAAAGTCGATGCAAAATTTTTAAATATTGGTAAGGCGGTTAACCAGGATATTGCTATTGAAATAAAGCGCCAATACCCCGCAGGCAATATTGTTTCTGTATATAAAGACACCATTCCGGGTATCCGTTATGCAGATTCATTGTCGATTACATTACCTATAAACCCAATTACAGATAAAGGATTGAATAAAATAATTGTAAGCCTCGATGTTGATAATAATGTTGATGAACTTTATGAAACTAATAATTCAGTTACAAAAGATGTTTTCATTTTCGAAGATGATATCCGGCCTGTTTATCCATTAGATTTTGCCATCATAAATAAGCAAAATATAAAACTACAAGCCTCTACTGCAAACCCATTGAGCCCGTTGAAACAGTATAAAATGGAGTTTGATACCACAGAATTATTTAATTCTCCATTTAAACTTACTCAGTCAGTCACTTCGATTGGCGGTACTATTGAATTTACACCCGGCGTTACATTTACTGACAGTACTGTGTATTACTGGAGAGTATCTCCCCTTGACAACTCGGGCAATGCAACAAAATGGAATCAATCCTCTTTCGTTTACCTGGCAAGCAGTGATCTTGGATTTAATCAATCTCATTTTTACCAACATACAAAATCAAACACACAAAGAATAAAGATTGATACGAACAGCCGTGCCTGGTTGTATAAACCGGTCATCAATAATTTATTTGTACGCTGGTCTATTTATCCAACCGGTGGTACTTACAGTACGGATTATAATGTAACTGTAAATGGAGATATTTTGCATGGTGGTGGTTGTAATTATAATGAACTTGTAATAAATGTATATGATCCCAAATCATTCAGACCCATGCAAAATGATTATTCCAGCGGACAGGGATTGTATGGCAGCATTGTCTCAAACTGTGGTATATTAAGAACTATGAATTTCCAATACCTTTTAGGTGATACAGCCTGGAGACATAAAGCAATGAATTTTCTTGAAAATGTTGTGCCTAATGGTGCCTATGTATTAATACGAAGCAACACATATCCTTACACGGGAGTAAATACTTACTCAAACGTATGGCGTGGAGATACTGCTTATTGGGGTTCTGGTGTATCATTATACCATACATTAAAGAACCAGGGATTCAGTACAATAGATAATTATGATACAAACAGGGCTTTTGTATTTGTTTATAAAAAGAATTCACAGAATGTTTTTACACCCCAGGCAGAATTTACAAATAATATTTATGACAGGATTATTATGAGTGTTGACTGCCCCACACCTGATACTGTAGGTTATATTCATTCCCCTGTATTCGGCGCTGCAAAACAATGGAAGCAACTTAAATGGAGGGGAAACAGTAATGACCAGGTTCCCGGTGATGCACCAACGGTTGATGTGATTGGAATTAACAACACGGGTGCTGAAATTCCACTATTAACCGACCTCAGCATAAGTCAGCAGGATTATGATATTTCTGCAATCAGTGCTGTTCAATATCCATTTTTAAAATTAAGAATGAGAAATATTGACTCCGTAAACCTTACACCATACCAGATGAGATACTGGCGACTGACTTATGTGCCGGTACCAGAAGGTGCTTTGGCGCCCAATATTTTATTTCAAATGAAAGATACATTTGCTATTGGCGAACCTTTGGAATTTAAAGTGGCATTTAAAGACATTAGTGAAGCGAATTTTGACAGTATAAAAATAAATTTAGTATTGACAAATGCCAGCAATGTAACCAGGACATTACCATTCTCAAAATTAAGACCATTAATCGCCGGAGATACCCTGCATATTCGTTATCCTTTTTCAACTGATAGCCTGGCTGGGCAAAATAGCCTGTACCTGGATGTAAACCCGGATAATGATCAACCTGAGCAGTTTCATTTCAACAATTTTATGTATAAAAACTTTTTTGTAAGTAATGATAAAATCAGCCCGTTACTGGATGTAACATTTGATGGGGTTCATATTTTAAACAGGGATATTGTTTCCTCCAAACCTCATATAACGGTAAAATTAAAAGATGAAAACCAGTTTGCAATCCTGAATGATACTTCTGGTGCAAAAATATCTGTAAGGTTCCCGAATGGTGTTATCCACCCGTATTATTATTTTAGTAATGATACACTTAAGTTCAATCCAGCAGCTGCCGCACCAAATCCTGATAACACGGCAACAATTGATATGCTTCCTTATTTTCCTGAAGACGGAGATTACGAATTGATTGTAACTGGTAAAGACCGTAGCGGAAATAAAGCGGGAAATCTTGATTATAAAGTCGGTTTCCAGGTTATCAATAAACCGATGATTTCAAATATGCTTAACTATCCAAATCCGTTTACAACATCCACTGCATTTGTCTTCACTGTTACTGGAAGTGAAGTTCCTCAGAATATTAAAATACAGATTTTGACTATAACCGGTAAAATTGTAAGAGAAATTACAAAAGATGAACTGGGGCCATTGCATATTGGCAGAAATATTACAGATTTTAAATGGGATGGAACTGACCAGTATGGACAGAAACTTGCCAATGGTATTTATTTATACCGGGTAGTCACTAACCTGAATGGCCGATCTTTGGATAAGTATAAAGCAGATGAGGACGAAACGGATAAGTATTTTAATAAGGGATACGGCAAAATGTACCTGATGAGATAAACGCCATCACCATAAATAATAAATTTCAATTTCAGAGTCCCCCGGCTTATCCGGGGGACTTTTTGTTTCCATCTTCGTAAGAAAATGACTTATTCAATGGTTACATTTGCCGTTAATGGTATCAGGAATTTTCTATTTGGTATTTTATAAAAAAGTATGGCAAAAATCGGAATTAATATAGCAACCGGAAGTATTCAGCAGCAGGAGATGATTGTAGGAATTGACCTTGGCACTACTAATAGCCTTGTTGCGATCATTCATCCTGAAAGCAAAAAGCCTGTGGTGCTGAAAGAGCATGACGGTAATGCATTAGTACCTTCTATTATTCATTTTGATGAAGCTGGTAATATTTCAGTTGGTGAAAAAGCTAAGCAATTTTTAATCACTGAACCACAACGAACAATTTTTTCTGTAAAAAGACTTTTGGGGAAATCGTATAACGATATAAAAGAAAGATCAAATTTTTTTAGTTATAAAGTAATTGATGACAACACAGAAAGCCTGGTGAAAATACAGGTTGGAAATAAATTTTATTCGCCGGTGGAGTTATCTGCCTATATTTTACAGGAACTGAAAAAACGTGCAGAGCATATTTTAAAAACACCAGTGACTAAAGCTGTCATTACTGTACCCGCCTATTTTAATGATGCGCAACGACAGGCAACACGGGATGCAGGAAAACTGGCTGGTCTTGATGTATTGAGAATTATAAATGAACCGACAGCCGCAAGCCTTGCATACGGCATGGGGATGAAATCTGATGAAAGTAAAACTGTTGCAGTGTTTGATCTTGGCGGTGGCACATTTGATATTTCTGTTTTACATATAAGCAACGGAATTTTTGATGTGCTCTCGACGAACGGGGATACTTATCTTGGCGGAGATGATTTTGATCTGGCTATTGTAAAATACTGGATGATTCAAACCGGGATAAAGGAAGAAGAATTGTTGTTGCATAAAAACCTCGCACAGGAATTCCGGCTCAAAGCGGAAGAAGCAAAAAAATATTTATCGGATAACATTAGTTATAAAAGTAAAATCGCCGGCACAGAAGTTGAATTGAAAAAAGAAGAATTTGAAAAATTGATTGATCCATTTATTGAAAAAACTATTCAGTGTTGTAAAAATGCATTGGAAGATGCACATGTTACAAGCAATAATATTGAAGAAATAATTATGGTGGGTGGTTCTACCAGGATTCCTTTGGTAAAACAACGAGTCAGTGATTTTTTTCAAAGACCCGTTCATGACAGCCTGAATCCAGATGAAGTGGTTGCACTTGGTGCATCTATCCAGGCAGATATACTTGCAGGTAATAACAAAGATTTTTTATTGCTTGATATTACCCCGCTTTCTCTGGGTATTGAAACCATGGGTGGGTTGATGGATGTATTGATTGCAAGAAATTCTAAAATACCTGCCAAAGCATCAAGACAATATACAACACAGAAGGATGGACAAAGCGGAATACGAATTTCAGTTTTCCAGGGTGAACGAGATTTGGTTAGAGATAACCGGAAACTGGCTGAATTTAATTTATCCGGCATACCTGCCATGCCAGCGGGTTTGCCAAAAGTGGAAATTTCGTTTTTAATAAACGCTGACGGGATATTAAGTGTAAGAGCAAAAGAATTGCGAAGCGGGGTAGAACAAAGTATTGAAGTAAAACCTCAATATGGATTAACAGATGCAGAAGTGGAAAAAATGCTGATGGATTCCATTACACATGCACACCAGGATATTAAAATACGGGCTTTGGTGGAAGCAAAAACTGAAGCGCAACAATTAATTGAGGTAACAGAAAAATTTTTATTTAATAATAATTCCTTTTTGACAGTTGAAGAAATTGGAAAAACTAATACCGCAATTGAAGAATTAAAAACTTGCTTGAATTCGGAAAACAAAGACTTGATTCAACAGAAAACAGAAAATCTGAATGAAATCTCCCGCCCATATGCAGAAAGGGTTTTGGATGAAGCAATTTCTAAAACAATGAAGGGAAAACTTATTTAAAGATTTTTTCTTTTCAGGACCAGGAAGAAGATATAAAAAATAAATAAAACCCAGGCAATTAAATGAACATAAAAAGCAACCTTCACATTATTATCTCTGAATTGAAGTTTTATTGAGTTTTTTCCACTGGCAAGTTTGAAACCCATCAAACTCATATTGCATAAATAAATGGTTTCCTTTTTGCCGTTAATAAACAACTCCCAATTGGGATAGTAATTCTGGATAAGGCAATAAAAGCCGAGTGATGCAGAATTTATTTCAAACTCCCATTCACCATGTGAATATTTCACATTAGTGATTTTATAAATGGTGTCTCTTTTCAAATTGTTGATTGCAGAGATTAATATTGAATCTTCTGTAAGCACAAATTTTTTATGAACGGGTAATGTTACATTTTCCTCATAAGTAAAGGCGGTATCAGCTTTGTATAATAAGGGAAAGTTGAAAAGAATGTTTGATAGTTTCTCATTGGTCATAAATTTTTCATGTGCTATAAGAGGGCCTGGTGTTACAAACGCAAATTGATACCCCAGTTTTTTATTATACATATTTACCGGGCCCATTTCCAAGAAAAGATTTTCATCCTTATTACTGTTGGAATTGATAGTTGATCCCAGATCGGGTAATGGGTTTCCATCCTCTTTAAAGGAATTTATACCTGCCTGCAATGATGAAACTGTTTGAGAACTTACTACGGTTACCGGTTGTATCAGCATCGTATGTATCATACAGTTTAGAATTGCTGCAATTGCAATAACGTTTATGTTTTGCTTTTTTATTAAATACTGGTAAATAAAAAATAAAAAAACTGATTGTATTATCAATTCAAAAAATAACCAGTTAATAATCGAAGTTTGTTCCAGCCAGTTTTTTAATGAAATTATATAGAAGGAATCGGGAAATAAGCCAGTAAGTTTTGAAGGATTGGAAATAATAATTACAACGGAAGAAACAACCAATAACAAAATTACAAGGCCAATAGCTTTTTTCTTTTTACTGAAATCTGTTTTGTTTTCAATGAGTTGCTGTAAGGCAAATGCTGCTAAAATTATTCCACTGAAAATGCTGAGAAACCTGAATAAAGACGGGTGGCGAAATGTATCCATGCCGGGAAGAAGATAATAAGTTACGAATCTAAGACCGCCATATTTTCCCAAACTCAGCAAAAGGGAAATTATAAAAACCCATTTCAGGAAAATCAATAAACTGTTTTTTGATTTTGTGAAAAAGCTAATAATCAGCAAAACGATTGTCATTAAACCCATGTAAGAATTTCTGCCCAGTATATCTGTTTCTGCAATATGAAGCTTCCAACCGGTTAAAGGAAATAAATAAGTGACCAAACTAAGTGGATGCATGGAGTTTGACAAAGCAGAATTCAGGCTGACTCCAGATCCTCTTGTTATAAAACTTAATCCGGATATATAGGCAAGTATGGCTGGCAATGAAAACAAAATAAAAATTATGATAGAAAAAGAGAAGAGCTTAATTAGTCGGGGAATTTGGTTTTTATTTTTTAAAATATGTAAAATAAAAAATGCAAATAAAAACCAGGCAATGATGATAAATTCACCTGGATACCCGGTAACAAAAAGAAGATATAGCGAAAATGAAAAAAGTATAGCGGCTTTAAGAGAAAGTTCATGAAGGATTTTATGAAAAAATAAAAAAACAAACGGAAGAAATACCATGCCACATATCCAGTACGGAAATTGCGCAGAATCACTTATGAACCCGCAGAGCATATAGCTGATGGCAAGTGTAAGACTTACAAGCCAGTTTAATTTAAAATGCTTTAATAAAAAAAACATGCTCATTCCACTGAGGAAAACATAAATTAAAAGTTCTGCCTGCAGACTGCGCATTGTATAGTTGCCAAATAAAGAAATCAACCATACAAATGGATTCCAGACACCCGACTGCATATCTGTATATAGTGGGTGGCCCAGGTTGATATAAGGAGTCCAGTATGGAAACTGGCCATGATTAATCATGTCACTTATCTGGAAACGAACAGGAAGAAAATAACGGATAGTATCATTTTTCAAACTAAAAATACCGGCAGATACAGGCCAGTAACTGATGAGGCAACCCAGAAGAATAACAAGAAGCGATAAAAAAATCTGCCGCCTGGAATATTCTTTATCACTTGTTGCTTTCAGCATGTATTAATATTTGTTAAACAACGTAAAAATTTCTTTAGCGACAACGAAAATTGAAAATGTATTTATTTTTGAACCTGGTTTATGCTCCCATCTGTCCAGTGGAATTTCCTGTACTTTAAATCCCTGATTTTTTCTTTTAATCCTCAGGATGATTTCAATATCAAAAAACCATTTTGTATAAAATGAAGAATCGGTAACTGGTTGCAGCAAGGTGGTTTTAAAAACTTTTGCACTGCACTGTGTATCATAACAACCAATTTTAAATTTTGAATCAATAATTGTCGCAATCATTCGTCCGGTTAAATGTCTGAAAAGAGAACGTTGAATAGTGGAACCAAGTTTTTTTAACCGTGAACCGAATACTGCATCATAATTCTTAGCAATTAATAGCTCGTAAAGTTTTATTATTTCTTCAAATGGCGCTGAAAGATCTGCATCCAGGTATGCAGTATAGGGTATTTTACTGCCAAAGGCTTTTTCCATACCAGCCCTTACAGCATTCCCTTTTCCATGGTTTTTATCAAGTTTAATAATTTCAATTGAATCCGGAAAAGTGTTTTTAATACCTTCCAGGATCTCCTGTGTTTTATCTGTACTTCCGTCATTAACCAGTAAAAGCAAAACATCAGGATGTTCGTTGCAAAAAAGGGTAAAAGAGTTAAT
>Ga0209797_10001695_pt1 | contig 11112 bp, 6 predicted proteins | sample DOMMetBare3Fresh_2_FD_187472 | JGI IMG/M metagenome (GOLD analysis project Ga0209797, IMG submission 187472) | Wetland sediment microbial communities from St. Louis River estuary, USA, under dissolved organic matter induced mercury methylation -... | ecosystem: Environmental > Aquatic >...
AAAATGTGATTTTGGTGATGCACCTGCAAGTTATGATCCGGTTGCACTTTCACCAGCCGTGCATCAACAGAATTGTAATAATGCTACCCTACGAATTGGAGCTTCCTGGGACAGAGAATGGGGTAAAAATACATCAGCAGATGCATCTGGTGACGCAACAGATGAAGAAGGAATAAGTACTGTAACTTTAATGAAATCAGACGGCATTGTTTATAATCATGTACAGGATGTAATAGTATTAAACAATACTGGAGCCAATGCTACACTGGGCGGATGGCTTGATTATAATGCTGATGGCGTTTTCCAGGCATCAGAGGGCGTAGTAGTAACAGTAGCAAGTAATGCAGCACCGCAAACAATAACACTTTCCTGGACAGGTATAACTGTACCATTAGGTACACCAAATTCTTTTTTAAGAGTACGTCTTGTTGGCAACGGTAATACTATGACTGCTGCAAACCCTACAGGTTGGTATAATGATGGTGAAGTTGAAGATTACCCTGTAATTTCTTCAGCAACACCGCTCGACATCAAGCTTTTAGATTTTAATGCTATTGTAACCCGCTATAAAAATGTACAACTAAACTGGAAAGCTGTTACGGATAAATATTCAAAAGGTTTTGAGATTGAAAGGAGTTCTGACCAGCAAATATGGGAAAGAATAGCCTGGAAAAACAAAAACGATATTGCAGTGAATGTAGATTATAGTTTTACTGATATGCAACCACTTCAAGACCGTAGTTATTACCGCCTTAAAATGGTTGAGAAAAACGGTACATCAAAATACAGCGATATCAAATGGATATATTTAGACCAGGTTAGGAAGAATATTCTGATAACTCCCAACCCTGTAAATAGTAATGCTTCCATTTCATTTACCGGAATCAATAACAGTACTGCTACACTTACAATCAGGAATCTGACAGGCCAGGTACTCAGCAGCAGGATAATCAGCATAAGACAAGGAGAAAATAAATATTCATTAAATACATCAGCATTATCTCCTGGAATTTATATAATAGAAATTTCTACAGTAGTAAAAACTTATACAAATAAAATTGTAGTCAACAAATAAATCGATTTACACATTTATTATTTTAAAAAACAGAAGCCAGCATAGACTGGCTTTTTTGTTATATATAAACCCGTAATGAAATATGAATTAAATTAGTGTAAATACCTTTTTCTAAACTAGTGGAATTACTTTGTCATATCACTAAAATTTCTGTTTATAAAAATTTAATTAAATTCTATTTTCAAAACAAAAAGTCTAAATTTTATTTATATATCTTGCAGCTAATCCTGCTCACCACTTATTTATTGTTACATAAACCCACTTTTATGATTAACCGAACCAGAATCATTTCAGTATTATTTTTTTTTCTACTTCACCTGACTACTTATTCTCAAAAAGCAGAAAAATATTCAAGAGTAAAAGTTACAGCAAATGAAGTACAGTTTAAAAATCTGTTATCAAAAGGTATTGCTTTTGATGAACTTGCTGAAAAAACTAATTCGTCGTTTACAGGCGATTTTTCTGCTTCTGAAATTGCTATTTTCAAAGCAAGCAAATTAAAAACAGAAATCATCATTGATGATCTTGCTGCTGACTTTTTAAAAAGAAATGAAAAATCCAGGGCGGAAATGAAAATGCAAGGAGCAAACCTGCGAACCGGCGGAACACCTACTGGTTTTAATTACGGTTCTATGGGCGGGTATCTTACTTACAATGAAATGGTGGCGGAACTGGATGAAATGAGAACAAATTATCCCAATCTTATAACTGTAAAACAAAATATAGGAAACAGCCGGGAAGGAAGGGCAATCTGGATGGTAAAAATTTCTGATAATGGTGCGGTAAATGATCCGGAGGAACCTGGTGTTGTATATTCTGGTTTGCATCATTCAAGGGAGCCTATGTCTATGATGAACCTGATTTATTTCATGCATTATATTCTTTCAAATTACAATACTGATCCTGAAATAAAATGCCTCATTGATGAGAATGAGTTATATTTTATACCCTGTGTAAATCCTGACGGTTATGTTTACAATCAAACAACTAATCCGGATGGTGGTGGTTACTGGAGAAAAAACCGCCGGAATAATGGTGATGCTACTTTTGGTGTGGATTTAAATCGTAATTATAATTATTTCTGGGGCTATGATAATGAAGGCAGCAGTCCGGTTACATCCTCAGAGGTCTACCGGGGTCCTTCTGCTAATTCAGAACCCGAAGTAACAGCATTTTCAAATTTTGTAAACAGTATACGTCCGCAAATAGCTATTAATTATCACTCGTATAGTAATGAGATGGTAATGCCTATGGGATATGCTAATTTACCAGTATCCTTAGAATTTCATTATCGCAGTGTAGCATCAATGTTGACATTTGAAAATAAATTTCCTTACGGAAGACCTTATGAATTACTGGGCTACAATGCCAATGGAAATTCAGATGATTGGATGTCAGGAGTCGCAAATGTTAGTGCATACTCACCTGAAGTTGGGTCAGAAGCAGATGGCTTCTGGCCTGTACAGAGTAAAATAATCCCTATATGTGAAAGTGTTTTGGAAATGAATATTTCTGCAGCATGGGCCAGCGGCAAATATATCAAACCATCTATTGCTGCAAATACCTATATCAGCGGCGGTTCATATAATCTCCCAATCCTTCTTACTAATTATGGCAATACAGCCGGTACTACGGAAACCGCACAGTTATCAATTAATGACAGCCGTGTAACTTTTTATGACAATTCTATCATTTCTGCAAATGGATTAGCAGTTGATTCCACCAAAACTGCTTTAAAAAATATCACATTTGCAACCAATGCAGCCAGTGGTATTATTAATGCAAACCTGGTAACAAAAAATAATGTTGGTTGTGTATATAATATTCCTGTCAGTTTTATGTATAGCGGAAACGGTTGTTATCCTATTCCGGCTTCCTGGACAGCTGTTGATATAGGTTCTCCGGGATTGGCTGGATCATCCTGTTTGCAATCCGGGGTTTACACCTTGAAAGGAGCGGGAACAGGTCTTACTACCTCTAGTGATAAATACCATATGATGAAATTAACTGCTAATTCTGAGGTTACAGAATTCAGAGCAAGAACATTATCTGTTCAAAATACAGCTTCGGGAGCAAGAGCCGGTATAACTATCGCAGAAACTGCAGCTGCAGGATCGAAAAGAGTGACATTGGTGGCTAATCCATCAACAGGAAAAATTGACTACCAGTTAAGATCTTCAACTAATGGCTCTATAAAAACTATATCAGTTACAAGCACTACCCCTAAATGGTTAAGAATTTTAAAAGTAAATAATAGTTATTCCGGTTTCTATTCAACCAATGGTATTCAATGGACATTAATCGGAAGTCATAAAGTAACACTTATAACAAACAGAACTGCCGGCCTTGTTGTAACAAGTGGATCGAGCACTGTTTTGAATACAGCAACTTTTGATAGTTTGATTTTAACTACACCAACAGGCATTATTAACAGAAGTATCACTTCTGTTAATAATGAAATAGAAATAAATGATATAGATGAAAATAATTTCTCAGTATATCCAAATCCAAGCAAGGGATATTTGGATATTCGCCTTCCTGTTTCAAATGAGAAACAATCCATAAAAATTTATGACTTTAATGGTAAACAGGTTTACCAGGAAAGCAGCATTCAGAATTCAAAGACATTGAACTTAAATCATCTTTCAAACGGTTTATATTTTATACAATACTCCGAAGGAACTAAAATGAGTTATAAGAAATTTGTTATAAATAAGTAATTACAGAAATTTTAAATGCAAAAAGCCGGCTTAACAACAAATTAAGCCGGCTTTTTTGTACCGGGGAGCAGACTTGAACTGCCGACCTCTGGGTTATGAATCCAGTGCTCTAACCAGCTGAGCTACCCCGGCAAACAGGGCTGCAAATATAATAATGATGCCTTAATCGCTTAAAAGATTTTTAATCCGTTCCTTCACCTTTTCTGCATTTGGCAGCACAGCCGCTTCCAAACCCATATTTAAAGGAACAGCAGGAATATTTGCTGCACCAAGTATATCAACCGGAGTATCCAACCATTTAAAACATTCTTTCGAAATTCTTCCGGCCAATGCCTCGGCAAAAGAATTATTTTGTTGCTCCTCTGTAAGCACAAGGCATTTGCCATGCTTTTTTACGGCTTCAAAAATCATTTCTTCATCCAAAGGAAATAATGTTCTCAGATCAATTATTTCTATTGAACCAATAAATTTTTTTGCAGCGGCTTTAGCCCAATACACACCCATGCCATATGTAATCACACAACATGATAGGCCGTTATCAATTTTTTCTTTATCAGCACTCAAAACTATATTTCCTTTTCCCAATGGAATTATATAATCTTTTGAAGGTTCAATTGCTTTTGCTTCTTCAGTACCGGGCACCTTGCTCCAGTAAAGTCCTTTATGTTCCAGCATCACTACAGGATTGCCATCATAATAAGCTGCTTTCATTAATCCCTTCATATCTGCGGCATTGGATGGATATACAATTTTTATCCCCTTGATAGAAAGTAAAGTAGTCTCAACACAACCACTATGATAAGGTCCACCGCCGCCATAAGCACCAGTAGGAACTCTTATAATAGTTGATACTGGAAATTTTCCACAACTTAAATAACATGATTTCGAAATTTCACTTACAAGTTGATTAAAGCCCGGATAAATATAATCGGCAAATTGTACTTCCACAATGGGCTTCACTCCTACTGCACTTAATCCTACAGTAGAGCCAATAATATATGCTTCCTGTATAGCTGTATTAAAAACACGATGATCACCAAACCGCTCAGCCAGTGTTGCCGCTTCACGAAAAACACCCCCCAGTCTTTTTCCTACATCCTGTCCGAAAAAAATACATTCGGGATGGGCTTCCATTAATTCACGAATGGCAAACAGAGCTGCATCCACCATCATCACTTTTTCATTTCCTGCCGGTGCCCTCTCTCCTTTTTCTTCTGTTACAGTTGTTAGGGTAAAAATATTTTCCGTTGCTTTATTTTCATCCGGCTCATCAGAATTTACTGCTTTTTCAAAATCTTCAGCAACTGATTTAGCAGCTTGCTCTTCAATTTCAGCAAGTATGTTTTCTTCAATCCCTTTTTCCAACAATAATTTATGCAGTTTAGGAAATGGATCTTCAGCTGCATGTTTTGCAAGATCATTTTCACTACGGTAAAATTCTTTTCTTACCCCGCTTGTATGATGATTGAGTAAAGGAACTTTTGCATGAACCAGCCAGGGTCTCCGCAGTTTTCTTACTTCTTCAATTACATTACCCATTACATTATAACATTCTTCAAAATCAGTTCCATCAACTTGTATTTTATTTAACCCTTTAAAACCATCTGCATACTCATACGCATTCATAACCCTTGTCTCTTCTGCCTTCGCACTTATTCCCCAGCCGTTATCCTGTACAAGAAAAATTATGGGTAGTTGCTTCAGAACAGCAAATTGAAATGCTTCACTCACCTCGCCTTCAGTTACGCTACCATCACCCAGGGAACAAACAACAACTGAAGCCTCGTCATTTTCTCCTTTGTTTAAAAGTGGTGAATTTATTTTTTCCAGATACTGAATACCCTGCGCTACTCCTGTAGTAGGTATAGCCTGCATACCGGTAGCGCTGCTCTGGTGAATTATTTGCGATTTGTTTTTATCCCGGTTGTTGGGATGAGAATAATAAGATCGTCCACCGGAAAAAATATCATCCCCCTTTGTAAGCAATTGAAGCATCAGTTGATAAGGAGTATATCCAAGTCCCAGTAAAATACTTTCATCCCGGTAATAAGGGCTGATGTAATCACAACTTTTTAAATGAAAAGCAGTGGCCAATTGAATAGCCTCATGTCCGCGGGATGTGGAATGAACATACTTGCATACCTGGCGATTTGCATCATAAGTTTGAGTCATTGCTTTTGAACAACTCATCAGCCTGTAAGCTTTCAGTAAAATTTCATTATCAATCATAGCAACTGCAATAATGGTCAAAAATAAGATGAACACAGCTATGATAAATATAAAAGCCGCCGTAATTATACAGCGGCCTTTGTAGTTGGTTTTGGTTACGACCCGGTTGCGAACACCAGGATTGAGCTCCGGTAAAAAACCGGGTAAACTTTTTTATTTAACTTCTAAAGATAATAATGAATCGTCCTCAATGAATGCTTCAATTTCATCTCCTACTACCAGCTCGCCTACACCTGCCGGTGTGCCTGTAAATACCAGGTCGCCGATATTCACTGAAAAATAATTAGAGATATAGGAAACAATTTTATCAAAGTCATGTATCATGAGGCCTGAGTTACCCTGCTGAACAAGTTCTTTATTTTTATAAAGGCAAAAATTAATATCTTTTTTATTTTTAAAAGTTGGCATCAGTATCCACTTTCCAACTGCCGCCGAATTGTCCCAGGCTTTTGCTTTTTCCCAGGGAAGTCCTTTTTCTTTAAGTTCATTCTGAATATCCCTTGCTGTAAAATCAATACCGGTAGAAATGGCATCATAATATTTACTGGCAAATTTTTCCTGGATGTATTTTCCGTTTTTGCTGATACGTAATACCAGTTCACATTCATAATGCAACTCATTGGTAAACTCAGGATAATAGAACGGAGTATGTGGCTGAAGCAAGGCGCTTTTTGGCTTCATAAAAATAACAGGCTCATCAGGAACCTCATTACCCAGTTCTTTGGCATGAGCTACATAGTTACGGCCAACGCAGAATATTTTCATTTCAGAATGTTTTAATTAAATACATCGGATACAATGCAATGGACTGTTGATCCCATATATTCATGGCTTCAATAAAACACTGGATTTTAAAAGGGAAGATTGGTCAGGGCTGCTAAAGTAAGTAATCAGGTGGATATATCATAACGAAAACCCCAGATATTTCTTTTAAAAATAAAAGGAGCCCGAATGTTGAAACAACCTGCATATTGTTTCAAATTACTACCTTAGATAATCCCTTTGCCTGTGACTGGTAAGCTTAAGAAAATACAACAAAAAATGATTGACCGTCTCCGGCATCAGCTTGAGCCCGGGCTTATTTACCATAACCTGGAGCATACTCTTGATGTAATGAAACAGTCGGAATCAATTGCAAGAGCTGAAGGAATTAATAACGCACATGAACTGGATTTATTAAATCTGGCAGCTGCCTATCACGACAGCGGGTTTCTTTTTACTTATAAAAATCATGAAGAAAAAAGTTGCGAAATATTAAAAAATGACCTGGATGGAATGTTGAGCAAAGAGGATACTGAAATTGTATGCGGAATGATTATGGCTACCAGGATACCTCAATCACCAAAAACCTACCTGGAAAATATTATATGTGACGCAGACCTTGATTACCTGGGTAGATCAGACTTTGAACCAATAAGCAATAACCTGTATAAAGAATTTATTGATTATGGAGTAATTAAAGAAAAAGATGACTGGAATGCAATCCAGATTAAATTTTTAGAAACCCATTCTTACTTTACTACCTCTTCATTTCAAAAAAGAAATACTAAAAAACAAGAACACCTGCTTTTATTAAAAGCCGGAAGCAGCAGGCTATCATGATCAATAAAACTTATCTTCAGAGATTACTTAATGTGCGGGCATCTGAATGGAACCTGGTGACAAAACTTTTCTGGCTCCAGTTTTTCCAGGGAACAGGCATTGCTTTTTTCTTCACGGCATCCTTTTCAAGTTTTCTTGAACATATAGATGCAAAAGAACTCGCCAGTGTCATGATACTTTCCTCTCCTCTTTTATTTATTACAGGCTGGCTGTTTAATAAATTTGAACATAAATGGAATTTATCAAAATTGGGTACAGCCACTATACTGGGAATGGCAGCAAGCATTTTTTTATTCCTGATTGCTGACCAGTATATAACAGCAAAATGGTTTTATTATTTAATGTTTGCATGGTATTATGTTTTATACCTGGCAAGTAGTCTTTGTTTCTGGAGCATCACATCCACTCTTTTTGATGTAAGGCAAAGTAAAAGATTATTTTCAGTTATCAGTGCAGGGGACATACCTGCAAAGTTTATAGGATATACAGTTGCCTATTTATTCGTAAAAACTGTTGGCGCTAACAACCTGCTATGGCCTTCTGTTTTTTTTATGTTATGTTCATTACCATCTCTGTTCCGGTTGTCAAAAATGGGTGTTATCGTGCATCATCATCAACATCATGATGCAGGAGAAATACATCATGAATTTAAAGAGAGTATCAGCGGGAAAAAGCTACTGGCTATCCTGAAAAGATTTACTATGAATGCACTTATCAGGCGAATTGCTATACTGACATTTCTTATTTCAAGCGGCCTGGCTATCATCAATTACGCATTTTATACTGAAGTAAAAGGCAATCATCATGATAAATCTTTATCGAATTTCATACTCCTGTTCATGGCAGGCTCACAGGTAATTGCCCTGCTTGTAAAGCTTATTTTTACCAGCCGGATAACAACTGGGCTTGGAATTAAAAAATCACTGTTGATAACACCTTTGGTATTAATTACCCTGCTTGCATTTATTTATACTGCAGAACTCTTTATAAGTGATCATGAAATTATTTTGTATGCATTTGGCGGGGCAGCAATTTCTATTGAGGTTTTAAGAACGGCTATTAATGCACCGGTATTTTTATCGGTCATGCAGCCGCTCAATCACGCTGAAAGATCAAAAGCTCATGCTATTGTGAAAGGAATAATGGACCCGTTTGCCTATTTATTTTCCGGGGCTTTGATCCTGCTTTTAAATAATTTACCCTTTGCATTTGACCTGAAGAATATCATCATTGTACTGATAATTATTACCATTGCCTGGATTATATTAATTGTGCTGGTTGATAAATCATACCGGCATATTTTATTAAAAACTATCAGCAGCAGGTTTTTCAGCCAGGATGAATTTTCACTTTCTGATGAGGAATTACAAAAACAAATTAAAAATAAAATAGATACCGGTAATGAACTGGAGGTTATCAACATCCTGCAAATGTTAAACAGTCATTTAAGTAATGAAAGCCGGGATTTAATTTTTACATTGCTGGATAACCCATCTGACAATGTAAAAAAAGAAACTATCCTGCTGATTGGAAACCGGAAATTAAAAGGAGCAGATAAACAACTAAAATCCCTGGCTACTAATTCTACACACCGGGAAGTACAGTGGCTGTCGGTGCAGGCCCTTTGCCGGGAGGAAAACAGCCATGCACATCAAAAACATTTTTTACATCAGCATGATAACTACCTGAAAACAGCAGCTATTTCCGGCATGATATTATCTGGTGATCAACAAGCAATAAAACAAGCAGAAGAAATTCTTTCCACGCTTATTAATTCTGATGATGCCGCAGATAAGCTTTCTGCTATCAGTGCGTTAAATTCTGTAAAAGATATTTACACTCACCCCATGCATCAGAACTTATTCAATGATACGAATGAAATAAAAACCTGGGCTATTTCGGCAGTTGGAAAATCTGCATCATCTGAATTATTGCAAAGTATGGTCAAAATGATTTCCGGTGAAGACCGAAGGATTTTAGATACCCTTCAGGCATGTGGAGAAAAATCAATACCCGTTATCCGTTCAAATATTTTTTCACCCGGCATTTCCAAAATACAAACGGGAAAATTGATTAATTTAACAGGCATAATCGGGGGCACACAATCACATGTTGTATTACTGGAGTTACTTGAAAAAAATAAAAATAATACAGCCATTACTTTAAAAGCGCTGAACCGAAGCCACTATAATTGTACCGCGGAAACTAGAAAGTTATTTGAAACAATCAGCATGCAATACATTCTTTTTGGAGTTGAACTGCTCAGCATGCAGAAATATTTACTCGCAAGTAAGAATAATTTTAAAGAACTGGTTCACGCTATCAATTTAGAATTAAATGAAATTAAAAATGCCCTGCTGGACATATTCAGTTGCCTGTACGACCACAAAAAGATTTTTAAAATAAAGCAGGGACTTGAAATGAAAAACAAAGAATCGGTGGCTAATGCAATGGAAGCTATAGAAATGACTGTAAAAATGGAACTGGCCTCAAAATTTAATCTTTTATTTGAACCTGCAGACATTGAACATAAATATTATATGCTTAAATCATTAATACCGGAGGACGTATTGCATAAAGCCCAGGATATTATGGAAAGAATTCTGAAGGAAAAACCTATTGAATATACAGCCTGGACAAAAGCCACCACCCTGTATATTTCAAAAAAATATAACCTGAAGATTAGTTCTCAATTAATAAAAAAATTTACCGAATCCGAAAATATGATGCTGCGGGAAACAGCACAATATGCACTTTAATTTATTAATTTTAATTTATGGAAAATAAGAACACCAACAGGTTAATGCTTATAGAAAAAGTATTGATTTTAAAATCGCTGAATCTTTTCAGCGATACTCCTGAAAACATCCTGGCCGATCTGGCTCCACTGATGAAAGAAAAAGAGTTTGAAAAAGGGTCTGTGATCTTTGAAGTAGGTGAAACAGGAGATTCCATGTACATTATTTACCAGGGTACTATTAAAATTCATAAGGGTAAAACTGTTTTTGCATTATTACAGGAAAAAGAAGTATTTGGTGAACTTTCTTTACTGGATGCAGATACCCGGTCAGCTACCGCAACAGCGGATACAGATTGTGTTTTATTTAAAATAGACCAGGAACCATTTTATGAATTACTGGATGAGCGGCCCGAAGTAGCCAAGGGGTTTATAAAAATCCTTTGCCGCAGGCTCAGGATAATGAATGAAAAATCAATAACAAAATAATTGCGAAGGCTATTTAATTTTTGAATTCAATATTATTTACATCATTCATGGTAAGGCTTATGCCTCTTGTGGCAATACTTTCAATTATTTCAATACATTTTTCAATTTTCATTTTTACCAAAGGCTCCTCTTCTTTTTTCCATTTGCTTAGTACATAATCAGCCTGTTTACCTTTTGGATAATCATTGCCAATGCCAAATCTTAATCTGGGGTAATCTCTTGTACCAATCATGGCTTCAATGCTCTTAAGACCATTATGC
>Ga0209797_10001699_pt1 | contig 11101 bp, 9 predicted proteins | sample DOMMetBare3Fresh_2_FD_187472 | JGI IMG/M metagenome (GOLD analysis project Ga0209797, IMG submission 187472) | Wetland sediment microbial communities from St. Louis River estuary, USA, under dissolved organic matter induced mercury methylation -... | ecosystem: Environmental > Aquatic >...
GGTGTAGCTCCAGACGGTGCCGGTGCGCGAGAGCTCGACCTCGTCGAACTCCCGGCCCCGGCACTCGGGGTTGCGGCAGAAGCCGCTCGCCTTGGGGAAGAACACCGTGCCGCAGGTCGTGCAGCGGGTGCCCAGCAGACACGGCTCGGCGGTGGTGGTGAACCACCCCTCGACAGCCGGCACGGACGTGGTCGACATGGACGCTCCTGATCTGACGAACCGTCAGGTCAGTGTCGCACGCTCGTCGGCGACCATGCCCATTTTGCCTGGCGGTGGCTGACGTGGTGGTATGTCCGCGCTTCGCTCCACACTGGGGCAAAGTTGCGATTTCGACGGACCAAAGACCGACTGACGAGAGCTGTTGGACGACACCCTCACCAAGTCCGAGCGAGAGGCCCTGAAGGCCATCTACCGCTTGACCAGAGACGGCTCAGAAGCCCACACCGGCGCGCTCGCCGACGTGCTCGGCCTGTCGCCCGGCACCGTCACCACCACCGTGAAGCGCCTGGCCGACCGCGGCTTCGTCGACCACCGCCCCTACCAGGGCGTGAGCTTCACGGCCCTCGGGCAGCACACGGCCGTGTCGGCCATCCGGCGTCACCGCATCGTGGAGCGCTTCCTCGCCGACATGCTCGGCTACGCATGGAACGAGGCCGACAAGCTGGCGGTGGGCTTCGAGCACGAGCTTCCCGACGAGGTCCTCGATCGCCTCTTCGTGGCGCTCCACCGCCCCGACACCTGCCCCCACGGCTTCCCGATCCCGTCGATCGACGACGCCGAGCTCCCGGCCACCCCCGACCTCTACGCGCTGGAGCCGGGCGAGGTCGCCGAGGTCGCCTTGTCGGGGTCCACGGACCCTGAGCTGGTCGCCTTCCTCGGCACCCTCGGCCTCGTGCCGGGCGTCGAGGTCGTGGTGGTGGAGAAGCATCCCTTCGACGGTCCCCTCGTGGTCACCGTCGACGGCCAGGACCGCACCCTGGGCGAGAAGGTCGCCCGCCAGATCTACGTCAACCGTCGCGCCTACCCCCAGGGTGAGCGCGGCACGAGCCAGAGGAACCATGCATGACCAGCATCCTGGCCGCTGAAGGCGGCTACCAGGAGTTCGTACTGAGGGGTGGAGAGTTCGCCATCCTGGCCCTCTCGGGCTTCTCGGCGCTGCTCGCCATCATCGTGGGCTTCGTCCTGATGAAGGACGTCCTGGCCCAAGACCAGGGCACCCCGAAGATGATCGAGATCGCCGTGGCAATCCAGGAAGGCGCCTGGGCCTACCTCAAGCGCCAGTTCCGCACGATCGGCGTGATCATCATCCCTCTGGCCGCGGTCGTGTTCATCACCTCCACCGAGGTGCTGAAGCCGGGCGGGGCAGTCGCCCTGTCGTCGAGCGAGTCGGGTCTGTACCGCACGCTCGCCTTCGTCGCCGGTGGCTTCCTGTCGGGCCTCACCGGCTACATCGGCATGACGCTGGCCACCCGCGGCAACGTCCGCACCGCGGCGGCCGCCAAGCGCAACTCGCTGCCGGATGCCCTCAAGGTGGCCTTCCGCACGGGTGGCATCGCCGGCATGTTCACCGTGGGCCTGGGCCTGCTGGGCGCCACGGTCATCATCGTGCTGTTCCAGAACACCAGCTCGGCGATCCTCGTCGGCTTCGGCTTCGGCGGCTCCCTGCTCGCCCTGTTCCTCCGAGTCGGTGGCGGCATCTTCACCAAGGCGGCCGACGTGGGCGCCGACCTCGTCGGCAAGATCGAAGCCGGCATCCCCGAGGACGACCCCCGCAACCCCGCCACGATCGCCGACAACGTGGGCGACAACGTGGGCGACTGCGCCGGCATGGCCTCCGACCTCTTCGAGAGCTACGAGGTCACCCTCGTCGCCTCGATCATCCTCGGCGTTCCGGCCTTCAACTCGATCGGCGCCAACCCGGCCCTCGGGCTCGTGTTCCCGCTGGCCGCTCGGGCCATCGGCGTGATCGCGTCGATCGCCGGCGTCTACGCCGTGAGGGCGAAGGAGGGCGAGACCAACGCCCTCAAGCCGATCAACCGCGGCTTCCTCACCGCCGGCATCATCACGGTCATCGGCGTGGGCGCACTCGGCCTCGGCTACGTGGGCAACGACCACGGCAACGAGGGCTGGAAGGTGTTCGGCGCCGTCGTGATCGGCCTCGTGCTGGCCCAGGTGGTCAGCCGCCTCACCGAGTACTTCACCGCCACGCACCACGCACCGGTGCAGGAGATCGCGGAGAGCACCCGGACCGGTCCCGCCACGGCGATCCTGTCGGGCACGGCCGCCGGCCTCGAGAGCTCGGTCTACGCCATCATCGCCATCGCCCTCGCCATCGGCGTGTCGCTGACGCTGGGCGGTGGCAACCTGCAGTTCTCCCTCTACCTCGTCGCCCTGTGCGGCATGGGCATGCTCGCCACCACCGGCGTGATCGTGTCGGAGGACACCTTCGGCCCGGTGTCGGACAACGCAGCGGGCATCGCCGAGATGTCCGGCGAGTTCCACGGCGAGCCCCAGCGGATCATGGTGAGCCTCGACGCGGTGGGCAACACCACCAAGGCGGTCACGAAGGGCTTCGCCATCGGCTCCGCAGTGATCGCCTCGGTGGCCATCTTCGCCAGCTTCATCGAGACGGCGGTCAACGAGGTCATCACCAAGGCCAACGGGTTCCCCGACGCCACCTCGATCATCACCACGGCCCAGCAGTCGGGTCGCGGCGTCTTCGACCTGCTGCCGATCAACGTGGCCGACCCGAAGGTCTTCATTGGCATGCTCATCGGTGGCGCGGTGCCGTTCCTGTTCTCCTCGCTGGCCATCAACGCGGTGAGCCGCACGGCGGGCGTGGTGGTGCAGGAGGTGCGCCGGCAGTTCGCCGATGGCCTCATCATGAAGGGCGAGAAGAAGCCCGACCATGGTCCGGTCATCGACATCTGCACCGCGGCCTCGCTCCGCGAGCTCGCCACCCCGGCCCTGCTGGCCATCCTCACCCCGGTGATCATCGGCTTCGGCATCGGCTTCACGGCCCTGGGTGCCTTCCTGGCCGCCGTCATCCTCGTGGGCCAGCTCATGGCCAACTACCTGAGCAACGCGGGTGGCGCGTGGGACAACGCCAAGAAGTACATCGAGGACGGCAATGAGGGCGGCAAGGGTTCGCCCGGGCACCACGCGGCCGTCATCGCCGACACGGTGGGTGACCCCTTCAAGGACACCGCCGGCCCGGCCCTCAACCCGCTCATCAAGGTGATGAACCTGGTGTCGCTCCTCATGCTGCCGGCCATCATCAAGATGTCCGACATCAACCCGGTCACGAAGATCGCCTCCCCCACCGGTGGCAGCACCGTCGTGGCGGGCGTAGCCCTCGTGATCCTCGTGGGCGCCATCGCCTTCAGCAAGCGCAAGAAGGAAGGGTTCGGCACGGACGCGCCGCTCGCGGCGGCCGCCCACGTCGACTGACCCACCCCGCTCGACCAGCGTGCGACGGTGCCCTGGCTCCGGCCAGGGCACCGTCGCGTCGGCCGCCTCAGCCCTCTGCCGCCCGCAGGAACGCCGGCCACTCGCCGCCGCCGTGGAGCACGACGTTGGCGCCCGTGGCGTAGGTGGCCAGCGGGCTGGCCAGGAAGGCGACGGCGCTGGCGATGTCGCCCGGGGTGGCGAAGCGGCCGTTGGGCACCGTGGCGGCCACCCGCGCCAGCCCTTCCTCGCCGCCGTAGTGCTCGAGGCTGTCCTCAGTGGCCACCAGCCCGGCCGACACCGCGTTGACGCGGACCTTGGGCGCCCACTCCACGGCCAGCGACTGCGTGAGGCTGAGCAGCCCCGCCTTGGCGGCGCCGTAGGCGGCGGTGCCCGGCGAGGGGCGAAGCGCGCTGACGCTGGCCACGTTGACGATGACCCCGCCGTCGTCCTGCTGCTGCATCACCCGGTTAGCCGCCTGCGCGACGTGAAGCGGCGCGAGGAGGTTGAGCCGGATGATGGCCTCGCTGAAGCGAGGTGAGGCCTCGGCCGCGTAGGCCCGAGGCGACCCACCCGCATTGTTGACCACAACGTCGAGGCGCAGGTGGTTCCGCACCACGGCCGCCACGAGCTCGGCCACCTGGTCGGGGTCGCGCACGTCGCAGGCGTGGAACTCGTGGGCCGGCGCATCTGGAAGCTGGCGGCCGCACACCACGACGAGCGCCCCCGCCTCGGCGAGGCAGTCGGCGATGGCGGCCCCGATGCCCCGGGTGCCCCCGGTGACGACGGCGACGCGCCCGGACAGGTCGATGGCGATGGTCACGATCCCTCGCTCAACTCGTGGGTGGCGCCGGCCAGCTCGGCCGTGGCGCCGGCCAGGCGGGCCATGTCGGCGCCGGTGGGGTTCTGGAACACCCGCAGGCCGAACTCGGGCACGACGGCGAGGAGGTGGTCGAACACCTCGGCCTGCACCTCCTCGAAGGCCTCGAAGCCCGTCTCCTTGGCGAAGGCGTAGACCTCCACCGGCACGCCCTCCGGGGTCGCCTCCTTCACTCGCACGAGGGCCGTCATGGCGCCATCCTTCCCGCCGTCACCGTGGATCTTCGGATGGCGGCGCACGTAGGCCTCGGCGTAGGCGCGGAAGGCGCCGATGTTGGTGATCCCCCGGCGATGCGGGACGACGCCCGGCGGGAGATCAGCCTCCGCCACCGCGTCGGCCCCGATCTCCGCCTGGCGCTCGCTGATCCAGTCGTGGAGCAGCTCCCACCGGCCGAACGCCTCGACCTCGGCGGCGGTGAGGAAGCGCACCATCGACACGTCGAGGCGGAGCGAGCGCATGATCCTCCGCCCGCCACCCTCGTAGATCGGGCGCCAGTTCGTGAAGCCGCCCTGGGTGAGGCTCTTGGTGGGGATCGTGACCATCGTGCGGTCGGAGTTGAGGATCTTCACCGTGTGGAGGGTGACGTCGACCACCTCGCCGTCGGCGCCGTAGTCAGCGGCCTCGATCCAGTCGCCCTGCCGGACGACGTCGTAGTTCTGCAGCTGCACCGACGCGACGAAGCCGGTGATCGTGTCCTGGAACACCAGCAGCAGGATGGCCGTGAGCGCGCCCAGGCCCCCGATGAGCACGACGGGCGACCGGTCGGCCAGCACCGACACGATCACGATGCCCCCACCCAGGAACACGATCGTGTTGATGATCTGGAGATAGCCCTTGATCGGCCGATTGCGGGTGGGGTCGTAGTGGGCCTCGTAGATCTCGTCGGCCGCGTTGAGCAGCGCAGAGACCACGAACACCGCGACGAGCACGACCACCGAGAGGAGGACCCGCTGCGCACCGCCGATGATGTCCGGCTCGTCGGCGGGCGCCAGCCCCACGAGCAGGAAGGCCAGCAGCGCAGGCAGCAGCAGCGCCACCCGCTGGGGCACCCGACGCCGCAGGAGGGAGTCGTCCCATCGTACGGGGGAGGCGATGATCTCCCGCTCCAGCCTGCGAAGGATCCTTCCTCGCAGCAGGGCGTAGACGAGTGCGGCGAACGCGACGGCGACCGCCACGCCGATGCTCGTCGTCGCCCAGTCGGCCATGGGGGCCGACGGTACCGCCTCGGCTACGGTCTCTCCCGAGACCTGACGACCCATCAGATCCCGGAGCGCCATGCCCACCACGAGCACGATCCACCCCGACGGCATCGCCGAGGTGGTCATGGACAACCCGCCGGTGAACGCCCTCAGCGTCGCCGGGTGGTTCGAGCTGGCCGACCTTCTCGGCGCCCTCGGCCGCCACGCCGACGTGCGCGTCGTGGTGCTGCGGGCCGAGGGCCGAGGCTTCAACGCCGGCGTCGACATCAAGGAGATGCAGGCGACCGAGGGGTTTGATGCACTGATCGGCGCCAACAGGGGCTGCTTCGCGGCGTTCGCGGCGGTGTACGACTGCCCGGTGCCGGTGATCGCGGCCGTCAACGGGTTCTGCCTCGGAGGCGGGATCGGCCTGGTGGGCAACGCGGACGTCATCGTGGCCGCTGACAACGCCACCTTCGGCCTGCCCGAGGTCGACCGCGGCGCGCTCGGGGCGGCCACCCACCTCAGCCGGCTCGTGCCCCAGCACAAGATGCGGGCGATGGTGTACACGTCGGCCACCGCCGCCGCCCAGGAGCTCCACCACTTCGGCTCGGTGCACGCGGTGGTGCCGCAGAACGAGCTGCGCGACACCGCCATGGCGCTGGCGGCCCAGATCGCGGCCAAGTCGCCCACCGTCATCCGGGCCGCGAAGGAGAGCTTGAACGGCATCGACCTCTGGGACGTCAAGCGGTCGTACCGATTCGAGCAGGGGTTCACCTTCGAGCTCAACCTCTCGGGCGTGGCCGACGAGCACCGCGACGCCTTCGTGGCCAAGCGGGACACCCACACCGACCGATGAGCGCACCGCGGGACAAGCGCTGCACCGAGGACGAGGCAGTGGCGGAGCTGGCCTCGGGCATGACAATCGGCATCGGTGGGTGGGGCTCGCGGCGCAAGCCGATGTCGGTGGTGCGGGCCATGCTGCGCTCCGACCTCACCGACCTCACGGTGGTGAGCTGGGGGGGCCCGGATGTGGGGCTGCTCTGCGCGGCCGGCAAGGTGAAGCGGCTCGTCTACGCGTTTGTCTCCCTCGACTCGATCCCGCTCGAGCCGCACTTCCGCGCCGCTCGCCAGAGCGGCTCGATCGAAGACGAGCCCTACGACGAGGGCATGTTCCTCCTCGGCCTGCAGGCCGCCGCGTGGCGGGTGCCCTTCCTCCCCACGCGAGTCGGCCTCGGCTCCGACATCCTGCGCGACAACGACCGCGTGCGGATGGTCACCTCGCCCTTCGCCGACGGCGAGGAGCTCGTAGCCGTGCCCGCCCTCACCATGGATGCCGCCTTCGTCCACATGAACCGCAGCGACGCCCGCGGCAACGGCCAGTACCTCGGCCCCGACCCCTACATGGACGACCTCTTCCTCGGGGCGGCCGAGCGACGCTTCCTCTCGGCGGAGCGCATCGTCGCCACCGAGGACCTGGCCACGGAGGGCCCCCCGCAGTCTCTCCTCATCAGCCGGATGCTGGTGGACGGCGTCATCGAGGCGCCCAACGGGGCCCACTTCACGTCCTGCGATCCCGACTACCCGCGCGACGAGGCCTTCCAGAAGGCCTACGCCGCGTCCGCCAAGTCGCCTGAGGCCTGGGCCGCCTTCCGCGAGGCATGGCTGCAACTCAGCGAGGCCGACTACCAGGCCAAGCTCCGTACCGACGGAGGCGCGCCGTGACCAACCCGTTGCACGACCTCGTCGAGCGGGCCGACGTGTGCGTGGTGGCCATGGCCGAGTGCTTCCGGGGCGACGGCGAGATCCTCGCCAACCCGATCGGCACCATCCCGATGATCGGCGGGCGGCTGGCCCGGGCCACCTTCGAGCCTGACCTGGCGATGACCGACGGCGAGGCCCGGCTCATCGCCAACGACGAGGCCTTCGAGTGGCCGGGCGGCAAGGTGGTGGAGCACTTCAACCCCTACCGCCAGATGTTCGGCTGGGTGTGGAACGGCCGCCGCCACGTGGTGATGGGCGGTACCCAGATCGACCAGTACGGCAACCAGAACTTCGCGGCCATCGGCGACTACCGACGTCCCAAGGTTCAGCTCCTCGGCTACCGCGGCGCACCCGGCAACACGATCAACGACACCACCTCCTACTGGGTGTCCAACCACACTCCTGCCGTGCTGTGCCAGCGAGTCGACACGGTGTGCGGAGTGGGCTACGACCGCGCTGCTGCGCTCGGCCCGCGGGCGGCCCGCTTTCACGAGATCCGCTTCGTGGTGACCAACCTGGCCGTGCTCGACTTCGACACGCCTGACCACCGGATGCGGGTCCGATCGGTGCACCCGGGCGTCACCACCGCCGAGGTGCAGGACGCCACGGGGTTCGAGCTGGTGGTGCCCGACGACGTGCCCATCTCGCGGCTCCCCACCCCGGAGGAGCTCGAGCTCATCGACAGCGTGATCGACCCCGCCGGTGCGCGCTTCACCGAGGTCGCCCGCTCCTGAGGCTCCCCTCGCCGTCACGCACTACCGTGCATCACGGATCGACCCGAACCTCAGGTCGATCGGCCTCATGGCGGAGGAACCACACCATGCACAAGCTGCGACGTACGGCGGTGGCCATCGCCATCGCGGTCACCTCGATCGCCGCTGCCACGAGCTTCGCGGGCGCGATCACCGGCGGCACCAACGACAACCCAACGGCCCCGACGCACCCCAACGTGGGCCTGCTCTACTTCTACGAAGCCGGGGGGCGCTTCCGCTGCTCCGCCACACTGATCCACCCGCGTGTGCTGCTCACGGCCGCGCACTGCGCCTTCGGCGACGTGGGCAAGGTGGCGGTCACCTTCGACACCCAGGTCGCACAGGACTCCGCCGCGGGCCGCAGGGTGCTCCCGCGCGCCAAGGACGATCTCGGGTTCGGCGAGCAGGGCTCCGGCTACGACGCCGGCCTCTGGATCGTCGAGTACGACTCGTTCGGCAACCCGCTGCCGAACGACGCCACGCCCGACCCCACCGATGTGCTGCATCATCCCTATCCCAACGATGGCGCGGCGGACGGCACCGCTGACGGCAGCCCGGTGTGGGTCACCGGGACGGTGCTGGCCCACCCCCAGTACAGCGACTTCACCGACATCAAGAACTGGAACGACGCGGCGGTGGTCATCCTCGACCACCCGGTCACCTCCGTGCCCACCGCGGCACTGGCCCCCACCGGCTACCTCGACACGTTCCGGCAGACCAGCCTCATCAAGCAGCTCGTGCGCACCTCCGGCTACGGCACCGAGGTTCGACAGGCGCCCTCAGGGCCGCAGAAGCCGACGCCCATGAGCTACCCGATCCGGCGCCAGTACACCGATGAGAAGCCCCAGAAGCTGACCACCCAGATCCTGCAGCTTCAAGGGAACGAGAAGGATCCCTTCGGCGGCGGCGGCACGTGCTTCGGCGACTCCGGCGGACCGGCCTTCCTCAACGGCTACATCATCGGCGACACCAGCTACGGCCTCACCAGCAACTGCCGCTACCTCGGTGGCTACCAGCGGGTGGACGTCCCGATCGTGCGGAGCTGGCTGACCTGCGTCCTGGGTGTGGCCCAGGCCACGTCCGGCACCGCGACGCAGGACCAGCCCACCCCCGGAGCGGCGACCGCCATCGGCACCTGCGGCACGAAGGTCTGACCGACCACGGGAGCAGTTCGCTGCTCGAGCCAGGTCCCGGTAATCTGACGCAGTGTCAGATCCGCTCCATCCTGCTCTGAGGACGCGGTTCTGCGACCTGGTGGGGTGCCGGCTGCCCATCGTGCAGACGGGCATGGGGTGGGTGTCGGGCGCCAACCTCACCGCCGCCACGAGCGCGGCGGGGGGCTTCGGGATCCTCGCCGCCGTCACCATGACCCCTGGCCAGCTACGCAGTGCGGTGCACGCCGTGAAGGAGCGCACGGACGCCCCGTTCGGCGTGAACTTCCGGGCCGACCAGCCCGACCTGGCCGATCGAGTCGCCTTCGTCGTCGGCGAGGGGGTGCGCCTGGTGAGCTTCGCCGGCGCGCCCACCAAGGACGCCGTGGCTCGCTGCCACGACGCGGGCGTCGTGGTGATGCCCACCGTGGGCGCTCGTCGCCACGCCGAGAAGGTCCTGGAGATGGGTGTCGACGCCGTGATCGCACAAGGCGGCGAGGGTGGCGGTCACACCGGGACCGTGCCCACCTCGCTCCTCTTGCCGCAGGTGGTTGATGCGGTGGCCGTCGACATCCCGGTGCTCGGCGCCGGCGGCTTCTTCGACGGCCGCGGCCTGGTGGCGGCGTTGGCCTACGGCGCTGACGGCATCGCCATGGGCACACGGTTCCTGCTCACGCAGGAGAGCCACGTGCCGCCCCCGGTGAAGGAGCGCTACACGGCGGCCAGCGTGTTCGACACGGTCGTCACCACCGCGCTCGACGGCGCGCCGCAGCGGGTGATCCGCACCGAGGTCATCGACCGACTCGAGCGGTCACCCCGTCTCCTTCGCCTCCCGCGCGCCGCCCTGGCGGCGCTCCGCTTCCGGAAGGAGACGGGCACCTCACGACGGGATCTGCTGCGAGAGGGCCTGGCCATGCGCAAGCACCAAGACCTCACGTGGAGCCAGCTCGCCATGGCGGCCAACGCCCCAATGCTGATCAAGGCCACGATGGTGGATGGCAAGCCCGAGGTGGGCATCCTTCCCACTGGCCAGGTCACCGGCGTGATCGACGAGCTCCCCTCCGTCGCTGAGCTGATGGCCCGCATCACCGCCGAGGCCGAGTCCACCCTCAAGCGCCTGTCATGAACCCAGGTTCTGTGGACGCTGACGCTCGCATTCCGAACGAATCCGTCCACAGAACGGGGGAGGTGGGATGGACCTGACGTGGTCGGGTGACGAAGACGCCTTCCGGGCCGAGGCTCGGGCGTGGCTGAACGTGCACCTGGCCGAGTGGCGGGCAGAGCATGGCGGCGAGCCGGCCTCCGGCGACACGCGAGACGGCTTCGCACAGCACCTCGAGTGGGAGCGGCGCCTGTTCGCCGACGGGTGGGCGGCGGTGTCATGGCCCGAACAGCACGGCGGCCGGGACGCCACGCTCTGGGAGTGGCTGATCTTCGAAGAGGAGTACTACCGAGCGGGCGCCCCACCGCGGGTGACCCAGAACGGCATCTTCCTGCTGGCCCCGAGCATCTACGAGTTCGGCTCGCCTGAGCAGCAGGCCGGCATCCTGCGGCGGATGGCTGCGGCCGAGGACCTCTGGTGCCAGGGCTGGTCGGAGCCCAACGCTGGCAGCGACCTCGCCAGCGTCACCAGCAGGGCCCGGCGGGTCGACGGCGGGTGGGTGCTCGACGGCCAGAAGACGTGGACCACCCGCGGCGCCTTCTGCACGCATCTGTTCGGGCTGTTCCGCTCGGACCCGGCCAGCGTCCGCCACAAGGGTCTCAGCTACCTGCTGGTGCCCCTCGACACGCCGGGCGTCACCGTGCGGGGCTTCGGTCGCCTCGACGGCGACGAGGGGTTCGCCGAGGTCTTCTTCGACGAGGCCTTCCTCGCCGACGACGCCGTGGCCGGCGGCGTGGTGCTCGGAGAGCCCGAGCAGGGCTGGGCCG
>Ga0209797_10001700_pt1 | contig 11090 bp, 20 predicted proteins | sample DOMMetBare3Fresh_2_FD_187472 | JGI IMG/M metagenome (GOLD analysis project Ga0209797, IMG submission 187472) | Wetland sediment microbial communities from St. Louis River estuary, USA, under dissolved organic matter induced mercury methylation -... | ecosystem: Environmental > Aquatic >...
AAGCAAACCCCTCGAAATCTTTGAAGGGGTGCAATAATGGCAGTAAAAAAATATAAACCAGTAACTCCCGGTATGCGCGATATGACCGGGCATACTTTTGAAGAAATAACCAAGAGCACTCCCGAGCGTTCTCTGTTAGTTAACAGACAGGGACATGGCGGCCGCAATGCTCAGGGACGCGTCACGGTTCGTCATCGCGGTGGCGGTGCTCGTCGTTTTATTCGAATTGTGGATTTCAAGCGCGAGAAACATAATATTCCTGCAAAAGTTTCGGCTATTGAATACGATCCGAATCGCACAGCTCGCCTCGCGTTGCTTTTTTATGCTGACGGCGAGAAAAGATACATTATCGCGCCGCTGGATCTTAAAGTTGGCGACACGGTTATGACTGGTCCTGGTGCCGAAATTCGTTCCGGTAACTCACTTCCGATTTCTAATATTCCAGTTGGTACCCTCATTCATAATATTGAAATCAAAGAGGGACGTGGTGCCCAAATGGTTCGTTCCGCCGGTGGTGCAGCGCAGTTGCTTGCCAAAGAAGGCGATTTTGCTCAAATTCGTATGCCGTCTGGTGAAGTTCGCTTGATTCACCAAACTTGCTATGCAACCATTGGTCAAATTGGTAATCTTGACCACGGCAACATAAAACTTGGTAAAGCAGGACGCAAACGACACATGGGTATCCGCCCAACAGTTCGTGGTTCTGCAATGACCCCGCGTGACCATCCACATGGTGGCGGTGAAGGTCGTCAACCAATTGGTTTGGCTGGTCCGAAGAGCCCATGGGGTAAACCCACTTTGGGATATAAGACCCGCCGTAACAAAAAGACCGATCAATACATTGTTCGCCGTCGCAGTAAGAAGAGCCGTTAAAAGGTAGAGGTACGATATGTCACGATCATTGAAAAAGGGTCCTTTTATAGAACCCAAGCTTTTAAAGAAGGTTGAAGCAATGAACCAAAAAGGCGAAAAGAAAGTGTTGCGGACTTGGAGTCGCGCAAGTGTGATTTTCCCTCAAATGGTTGGACACACAATTGCTGTTCACGACGGACGCCGTCACGTCCCGATCTATATTACCGAAAACATGGTCGGCCACCGATTAGGTGAATTCGCCCCGACGCGGACTTTCCGCGGACACATGGCTGGCGAAAAAGCCGCTGCGTAGGCAAAAGGAGAAATGAAGCATGCATGATATACAGGCGCATTTGCGCTCTCTCTCGATGTCTGCCCAGAAAGTGCGGCTTGTGGTTGACCTGGTGCGCGGCAAAAATGCCAACGAAGCCCTTGAAATGCTTCGTTTTGTGAACAAGGCAGCCGCTTTGCCTGTTCGCAAGTTGATAGCGTCGGCCGTCGCAAATGCAGAACAAAACTATGGCGTTAGCCGCGACGATTTATTCGTAGCTCAGATCTTTGCAAACGAAGCAACAACTCGTAAATGGCGTCGGTTTGGTGCACGCGGACGATTCAAACCGGTATTGAGACGAAATTCGCACATTACCGTCGTTCTGCGTGAGCGCGCGGCGTAACCGGAAGAGAAGGAGAAATCATGGGTCGTAAAGTTCATCCGATCGGAATGCGACTTGGTATTAATCAAGGTTGGCAAGGACGCTGGTTTGCAGAAGGTACACAATATCGCCAGCAACTTCACCAGGATTTTGCCATCCGCAGTTTATTGATGGGTACAATGTCCAAAGGTGGCTCTGCAAAGGATGCCAGTGTGCGCGTTCTGCGCAAGGATTTGCCGGATACGATTAAAAACAGGAAAGCTGGTATCTCGCGTGTAGAAGTTGAGCGCTATCCTGGAAAGATCCGCATTTCCATCTTTACAGCCAAACCGGGCATTTTAATTGGGCGTAAAGGTGAAGGCGTCAAAAAGATTCGCCAGGCTCTTGAGACCTTGGTTGGGAAGAAAGTGGATCTTGATATCAAGGAAATTTCCTCCCCCGACACTGATGCAATGTTGGTAGCCTTTAATGTTGCTGACCAGCTGGAACGTCGTATTGCCTATCGCCGTGCGATGAAGCGCGCGATCCAGCAGGCAATGAAGCAAGGTGCCTTGGGCATCAAGATCATGGTGGGCGGTCGTTTGGGCGGTGCCGAAATGTCACGTGATGTTTGGTTGCGTGATGGACGCGTACCGTTGCAGACTCTGCGTGCGAACGTGGACTTTGCCCTCGCTGAAGCGACAACAACATATGGCCAGATCGGTGTGAAAGTATGGATCTACAAGGGTGAAACAACTCCCGAAGTGGAAGAAAAGGTGGAGGCGACTGAAGGCGTATATGTGAGCGAATAGCCACATAGCCAAAGTTGTTTCAAGAGGTACTAATTATGTTGATGCCAAAACGTGTAAAGTGGCGCAAGCAAATGCGCGGCCGTATGCGGGGCAAAGCCCTGCGCGGTGCTGAAATAAGTTTCGGTGAGTTTGGTTTGCAGGCGTTGGAGCCCGGTTGGGTAACTGCGCGTCAGATCGAAGCGGCACGCAGAACCATCGTTCGTGAAATGAAGCGTCGCGGAAAGGTGTGGATTCGTATCTTCCCCGCCAAACCGTTCACACATAAACCACCGGAGACCCGCATGGGTTCTGGTAAAGGTAATGTCGAATACTATGTGGCTGTGGTTAAGCCAGGTCGAATTATGTTCGAGGTGGGCGGCTTGGATGCCGCAACCGCGGTGCAGGCACTTAAGAATGCACAGTATAAGTTCTCGATCAAGACCAAAGTCATAGCCCGCCATGAAGCAGGAGAGCAGGCATGAAGTCGGTGAAATCGAGTGAATTAAGAAATCTTAAGCCCGGTGAAATTGAAACAAAACTTTCGGATGCGCGGGAAGAGATGATGAAGTTGCGTTTTCAGCAAGTAACAGGCCAGTTAAGTGATAGCAGCCGCCTGCGTACCTTGAGGCGCGACGTCGCCCGTATGCAAACCATCCTGAGCGAGCACGGACCGGCGGAAGTTGTAAAAGGTGAAGCATGAACAATCGTCGTAGAATCGTTGGTGTGGTCACCAGCAATAAAATGACCAAAACCGTTGTGGTTGAAATTACGCGTGTGTTCCGCCATCCGCTTTATCGAAAGGTCGTTCATTCGAGCAAGCGTGTGAAGGCTCATGATGAAATTGGCTGCCAGATCGGTGATAAAGTACAGATTGTTGAATCCCGCCCGCTTTCGCGTGACAAGCGCTGGGTGGTCGAGAGTGTTGTAAAACGTGAAATTCGCACGGCTGATAGTGGCGTTCCTGATCTAAAGGTGGAGGAATAATCCATGATTCAGCATGAATCTCGATTGAAAGTTGCCGATAATTCCGGTGCTCGCGAGTTATTAGTTATTCACGTTTTGGGTGGTTCCACCCGCAGGTATGGAAGCATTGGTGATGTGGTAGTTGCTTCTGTAAAATCTGCCGCCCCTCAAGGTGGCGTGAAAAAGAGCGAAAAGGTCCGCGCCGTTATCGTTCGTGTTTCCAAGGAATATCGTCGTGAAGACGGTTCTTATATCCGTTTTGATGATAACGCAGCGGTCATTCTGGATGCGGATGGTGTGAATCCCAAGGGCACTCGCATTTTTGGTCCCGTTGCCAGAGAGCTTCGTGAAAAAGGTTTCATGAAGATCGTTTCCCTGGCGCCGGAAGTGCTTTAGGGTTTAGGAGCTAGGTATGAACGTAAAGATTCGCAAAGGTGATACCGTAGAGGTAATCAGCGGGCGCTTGGAAGATAAAGGGAAGCGCGGTGAGGTGATCAATGTTTTGTTGAATGATCGCCGCGTGGTTGTGCAGGGTGTGAACATCCGCACCAAACATCAAAAACAGGTGCAAACCCAGGCGGGCCGAAATATGAATCCGGGACGTATTCAATTTGAAGCCCCGATCGATATTTCCAACGTTATGTTGGTTTGTCCGAAGTGCAGTGAGCCCACTCGTGTTGGTGTGCAGCGGGATGACGACGGTGCTCACCGTGTGTGCAAGAGCTGTCAAACACTGGTCGATTAGCCGCGGAGTGATAATCAATGAACAGAATGCAAGAAACATATAACAAGGAAGTTGTCCCGGCTTTGCGTAAAGAGTTTGATTTCAAGAACATTATGCAAGTGCCGCGCATTGAAAAAATTGTGATCAATATCGGCGCGGGTGAAGCATTGGATAACCCGAAGGCCCTTGAAGCCGCCGTGGCGGACCTTACTATTATTGCCGGTCAAAAGCCGATCATGAATAAGGCTCGAAAGAGTATCGCCAATTTTAAGTTGCGTGAAGGCCGTTTGATCGGTACAAAAGTGACTTTGCGTGGCGGTCGCATGTGGGCTTTTCTTGACCGCCTGTTGAACACGGCGCTGCCGCGTGTGCGCGATTTCCGCGGCGTCTCAGCCAATGCTTTTGATGGACGTGGTAATTACACTCTGGGTCTTCATGATCAACTGATTTTCCCTGAGATTGAGTATGACAAAATTGACAAACTGCGCGGTATGGAAGTTACGATTGTAACCACTGCTAAAAATGACGATCACGCACGTGTCATGTTGAAGTTGCTTGGTATGCCGTTCAGTAAGAAGGAAGCTTAAATTATGGCGAAGAAATGCATGCAATATCGTGAAGCCCGCCGTCAATATGCGAGCCAGGTTCGAAATCGTTGTGTTCGTTGCGGACGCCCGCGCGGATATATCCGCCGGTTTGGTTTATGTCGTATCTGCTTCCGCGAAATGGCTCTGCAGGGCAAAATTCCCGGCGTTGTTAAGTCTTCATGGTAAACGGATAGAGGTAATCGCATGACTATAAATGATCCAATCTCTGATATGCTGACTCGCATCCGCAATGGCGTGATGGCTGGTCATACGCTGGTTGCAATGCCCAGTTCAAAATTAAAGATCGAAATTGCCAAGATCATGAAAGATGAAGGCTATCTCGAAGGTTTTGAAATTGTGGATGGCGAGCAGGCTATTCAAAAAGTGCTGCGCCTGAAGATTAAATACGTTGGTGATCGGCGCGCACGCCGCCCGGTGATTTCTGGTGTCGAGCGTATAAGCACACCGGGGCGCCGCGTTTATACAAAGAAGCAAAATATTCCCTGGGTTCTTTCTGGTATTGGTGTAGCTATCATATCCACTCCCAAGGGTGTCATGACCGGTGCTCGTGCCCGACAATTGGGCGTGGGCGGCGAGATTCTTTGCAAGGTTTGGTAGAAAGGCAGGAGGTAAAAGTGTCTCGCATAGGACGATTACCTGTTTTGGTGCCGAGCGGTGTACAGGTTAATGTACAAGGCTCGAATGTTCATATCAAGGGTCCCAAAGGTGAGATGAAGCGAACCTTCTCTTCACTGGTTGGAATTGCCCTGGAAAATAATCAAGTGGTTGTGACGCGGAATTCAGATAATGCTGAAGAACGTGCCCTGCACGGCACCACCCGTGCGGTCATTGCGAATATGGTCCACGGCGTGAGTTCTGGTTTTGTAGTTACCCTGGAAGTGGAAGGGGTGGGGTACCGCGCCGAGATGGAAGGCAAAACGCTTGTCTTGCACGTGGGTTACTCTCATCCTGTCAAGGTAGAGCCGCCCGCTGGTATTGTTTTTGAAACCGATCCTAAAACCCGTCAAATTAAAGTGAGTGGGTTTGACCGTGAAGCGATTGGGCAGGTTGCGGCAGAAATTCGCGGCGTTCGCCCGCCCGAGCCTTATCATGGCAAGGGAATTCGATATGCTGGCGAAAAGATTCGTCGCAAAGCCGGTAAGGCTGGAAAGGGAGCGAAGTAGAACATGGCTAAGAAGTCTCGTTCCATAGCACGCGCGCGTCGTCACGTACGCGTACGCAAAAGTTTATCAGGATCAACCCAACGTCCACGCTTGAACGTTTTCCGTAGTCTTTCTGGGATCTATGCCCAGGTAATTGATGATCAAGCAGGTCATACGCTTGTGTCTGCATCCACCGTGGATGTAGACTTGCGCGAAAAGTTCAAGGGCTTGAAAAAAGTAGAACAAGCCAAGCTGGTTGGGCAGAAGGTTGCTGAACGTGCCAAAAGCAAAGGGATCGAAGCTGTTGTTTTTGACCGCGGCGGTTACCGTTATAGTGGACGTGTAAAAGCTCTTGCAGACGGCGCTCGTGAAGGCGGCTTGCAATTCTAGGCTTGAGTGGAGAAAGAAATGGCAGAATACAAAAAAACTGAACAGCAGAATTTCGAAGCACAGGACCAATTCGAAGAGCGTGTCATTGAAATTGCCCGCGTCGCAAAAGTAGTGAAAGGCGGACGCCGCTTTCAATTTCGTGTCACTGTCGTGATCGGCGATAAAAAAGGCACCATTTCGATGGGCGTTGGCAAGGCAAATGCCGTGCCCGATGCGATGCGAAAAGCCTCTGAGCGCGCTCGCAAGAATATGAAAGTCGTGAACCTTATGGGTACAACTATTCCGCATGAGGTATTGGGTAAGGTCGCAGGCGCTCGCATTATGCTTAAGCCCGCATCCGCAGGTACTGGCGTAATTGCTGGCGGTGGCGTGCGTGCAGTCCTTGAAGTAGCTGGCGTGCGCGATATTTTAACCAAATCTCAAGGTAGCGCCAATGTATTAAATGTGGTGCAGGCTACTTTCCATGCACTTGAGCAATTAAAATCCCCCCAGGAAGAAGCTGCTCGTCGCGGCAAAAATCCCAGCGATTTAATGCCGTTCTGGGAACGGAGGAAGAAAAATGCCTAAAGGACAAATTAGCGATAAGGTTATTCGCGTTACACTGATAAAAAGTCCAATCGGGTATACCTATGACCAGCGGGCGACAGCGCGTGCATTGGGCTTGCGGCGTCTGCATCAGACAGTGGAACATCATGATAACCCGGCATTGCGCGGGATGATTCAAAAAATTATCCACTTAGTTCAAGTTGAAGAGTAGGAAAGAACGATGAAACTACATGATCTCGTGCCCAATCCGGGCACTAAAAAAAATCGAAAACGCGTTGGACGTGGTATTTCTGCCGGGCAGGGGAAAACTGCCGGACGCGGCACCAAAGGCGAAGGTTCGCGTTCCGGCTCAGGCGGTAAAGCCTATCGTCAGGGCGGTAATCTTCCTTTTTATCGACGTTTGCCGTTCATGCGTGGTCAGGGATTTACTCCTTTGAATCGGGTAGATTACAATGAAGTCAACCTGGATCAATTGACCGAGTCTTTCAAAGCCGAGGCTGAAGTGACTCCCGAAGCTCTCGCGAACGCCCACTTGCTTCGCGACTCTCGAAACCCGGTTGCGATTCTTGGGCGTGGTGAATTAAACGTTGCCTTGAAAATACGCGTTCATCGCGTAACCGCTGGTGCCAAAGCCAAGATCGAAAAGGCTGGCGGTAGTGTGGAATTGATCGCTTAATCATCTGAATGTAGAGGAATCTCAACATGCCTGAAAAGAAACAATCAGCCTGGCGTTTTTTATGGCGCTCGCAGGACATTCGGAAGAAATTACTATTTACGTTGGGTATTCTAATTCTATTCCGTATTGCCGCAAACGTGCCTGCTCCTGGTGTTGACCGTGTCGCCCTGGCATCTTTTTTTCAGGGAGGTGGCAGTGGCGGATTTTTGGATTTTCTGAACCTGCTATCAGGAGGCACGATCTCTAATTTCTCAGTTCTGTCCATGGGTGTCTATCCATACATCACTGCTCAAATTATTTTGCAATTGCTGATACCCATCATCCCTTCCCTGCAAAAGCGTATGCAGGATGATCAGCGCGAGGGGCGTCGCTGGATGGAAAAATGGACATACTACCTTGCTGTCCCCATGGCAATGCTTTCAGCAATTGGACAGATTAACACATTTAATTACTTTGCACAGCAGCAGATCGGGCGTGTTGTTATACCGTTTGGGTTTAATTCTGAGCTTTGGTTATCTTCTGTGACTACCCTGCTCGTCATGACCGCTGGCACCATGTTTGCCATCTGGCTTGGGGAGCTAATTTCAGAATATGGAATTCGTGGACAGGGATTGTCGCTTGTGATTTTTGCAGGTATCGTATCGCAAATCCCTGCGAATTTTGTCTCCCTCTGGAGCGATGAATTAAATCGCTGGACATTAGTTCCTGCCATGGCGATCATCATTGTCTTGACGGTTTTAGCGGTTGTATATGTTCAACAAGGTCGTCGAAATGTCCCTGTGATGTATGCCCAGAAGAGCGCGATTTTTTATACCATGCAGCGCGGTAAATCAGTCCGCATGCCTCAGCCGACATTGCCATTGATGGTCAACTTGTCAGGCATGATCCCGTTGATATTTGCGAGTGCTCTCCTGCAATTTCCTGCCATCGTTGCTGGATTCTTCGTCTCTTCAGAGACCCAATGGGTTAAGGATTTTTCTGCCAGTGTGCAGGCTTTCTTCAATGCATCAGGCACAAGTTCCTGGGGTTATTGGGTTTTGTATTTCATCATGGTCGTATCCTTTACGTACTTTTATACCACTGTGCTTTTTGAACAACAAAACTATGGTGATAATTTGAAGCGCTCTGGCGCTCAAATTCCCGGTGTACATAGTGGTGCTGCTACGCAAAAATATTTGAGCAGAATTCAAAGTCGCATTACCTTGCCAGGCGCCTTATTGTTGGGTTTTGTGGCAATTATGCCGTTTCTATTGCAAATTATCTTGCCCAGCGCGGCTAACAGCGCAGGTTTGTTCCTTGTATCATCATCTGGTTTGTTGATCGTCGTCGGTGTTGTCCGTGACACCTTTATGAATATTGAGGCAGAGCTTAAATTGCACGGTTATCAGGAAAAATTACTCATAAACTAGGAAACCTCTGTTCATGACTACATTCATTGTCATTTTGGGTCCTCCTGGTGTTGGCAAGGGAACGCAGGCGAAAATCTTATCCGAGCGAACAGGATTGGCGCATATTTCATCAGGTGAGTTGTTTCGCGAGAACATTAAAAATCAAACTGAACTTGGGAGACTTGCCCAAACATACATGACCAGAGGGGAGCTGGTGCCTGATGATGTAACAATTGGAATGATTCGCGAACGCCTGGGTCGTCCCGATTGTGCGATTGGCGCAATTTTAGATGGTTTTCCTCGAACCCCGGCACAGGCAGATGCACTGGATATCATGCTTGCAGAGTTTGACGGTAGAGTGGATGTCGTTCCGTTCATTGTAGGTAATGATGCTGTGCTCGTTGATCGCTTGGGAAGCCGGTGGACATGCCGTGCAAATGGACACATCTTTAATCAAAAATTTAGCCCTCCAAAAGAGGCGGGCAAATGTGATTACGATGGTTCAGAACTATATCAGCGTGACGACGATAAACCCGAAACAGTGAAACGTCGGATTCAAGTTTATTTGGAACAGACTTCCCAATTGATTTCTTATTATCGTGAAAAGGGGAAGTTGATTGAGATTGACGGGATGCAGACCATAGAGCAGGTCACACAAACTATGGTAGTCGCTTTGAAGAAGTAGATGAGATGAGTTGGTCACGCCAGATCCATCTAAAAAGCCCTGCTGAACTTGAGGTTATGCGTGAAGCTGGGCGCGTCAATGCAAACGTGCTGGCGACTGTAAATGCACTTTTAAAACCAGGTGTTTCCACTGCCGACCTCAACGCGGCTGCTGAGGAAGTGTTACGGAAACACGGATGTGTATCGCCTTTCAAAGGATATGGGCACCCACCCTTTCCCTCATCCATCACGGTGAGCATCAACCAGGAACTTGTCCACGGCATACCAAGCAGGCAGCGCAAGCTTAGATCCGGTGATATTGTTTCAATTGATTGTGGAACTGTTTTGGATGGTTTTGTAGCGGACTCAGCTTTTAGTGCTGGAGTGGATGAAATATCCTTTGAAGCGCAGAAATTGCTTGATGTAACAAAAGAAGCGTTGCAGGCAGGCATTAGCAAAATGCGTGTGGGCAATCGTACTGGTGATATTTCTGCGGCGATACAGAATTATGTCGAAAGCCACGGCTTTCATGTGACACGCGAATACACTGGCCACGGTGTTGGGCGGCAAATGCATGAGGGTCCGCAGGTTCCAAATTATGGTAGAGCAGGCACGGGGATGCCTCTCAAGGCAGGCATGACAATTGCCATTGAACCCATGGTTTTGGCAGGAACGGCAAATACAAAAGTGTTGGCTGACCAGTGGACTGTAGTATCTGTTGATGGGTCTTTGACGGCGCATTTTGAACATTCGATCGCTGTCACCGAAGGAGAACCTCGAATCCTGACTGTCCTGTGACCCCGCAAATACCTTCAAATTCTGGACGAAAATTAAGTGAACGTGTTATAATTAAACCCTTGGCTATTTGTAGTGAAAATAGCCGTTAGCTAGGAGAATTGTTGAATGAAAGTTTCACCGTCAATACGGAAGCGCTGCGCCAAGTGCAAAATTGTAAGGCGCAAAGGCAGAGTTTTTATTATCTGCGAAAATCCAAAGCATAAACAGCGACAGGGATAGTGTGAACTATGGCGAGAATTGAAGGCGTCGATCTGCCCCGCAATAAGCGGGTGGAAGTTGGTTTGACCTACCTATATGGTGTTGGTCCTACGCGCGCGCGCGCGATTTTAGCTCATACGAAGGTCAATCCTGATACAAGGATCAAAGATCTATCGGAAGCTGAAGTTGCTGCGATTCGCGAGTATGTTGCAAAAAATTATACAGTTGAAGGTGATTTGCGCCGCGAAGTTCAGTTGAGCATCAAGCGTTTGATTGAGATTGGCTCATATCGTGGTATGCGTCATCGTCGTAACTTGCCTGTGCGTGGTCAGCGAACAAAAACTAACTCACGCACACGTAAGGGCTCCAAGAAAACCGTTGCCGGTCGCGGTCGCCGACGTGGCGCCAAGAAATAGAAGGTTGGAGAGAATATGGCTCAAAGTGTCCGATCTACGCGCCGAAGTACAGGCGCCAAAAAAGGAAAGCGTGCATTGTCCGCTGGACAGGTGCATATTTTTGCTTCCTTCAATAATACGATTGTTACCGTTACAGACACGGAAGGTAATACTGTTGCGTGGGGAAGTGCCGGTTCGGCTGGCTTTAAGGGCTCTCGCAAAAGTACACCATTTGCTGCCCGCCTTGCGGCTGAACAGGCTATCAAAGCCGCACAGCAACTTGGTATTCAGGAAGTGGAATTGTTCGTCAAAGGCCCTGGACCC
>Ga0209797_10001701_pt1 | contig 11085 bp, 2 predicted proteins | sample DOMMetBare3Fresh_2_FD_187472 | JGI IMG/M metagenome (GOLD analysis project Ga0209797, IMG submission 187472) | Wetland sediment microbial communities from St. Louis River estuary, USA, under dissolved organic matter induced mercury methylation -... | ecosystem: Environmental > Aquatic >...
GCTCGGGCATCGAAGTGCCTGTCCCGGCCCGCGCCGCGCCGGCTCGCTCACTACACTGCATTGCGGGCGGCCGTGCACCACGGAACGCCCTGCAGCAGTCAACCGCAGGAAATTGTTATGACGGCGAGTTGGTTCGGTCGAGGGGTGCAGGCGGGCAAGTCGGCCGCGCAATGGTTGCTGCAGGATGATGCGGCGCCCATTGAAGAGGCCCCGCTGCGCTCGGAGCTCTTTACCGCCGACCAGATGGCCCAGCACGGCAAGAGCCTGGCTGCCGTCCACGAGCTGACCACTGCGCACGAACCCGACCGCCTGCTGGCGCGGCTCGCGTCCAACGAGAAGACTCTGGTGCAGGTGTGCGCGCTGCTCGCCCAGCACGGCGATGCGCAGCGCCGCGTCACGCCGGCGGGCGAATGGCTGCTCGACAACTTCTACCTCATCGAAGAAGAAATCCGCACCGCCAAGCTCCACTTGCCCGCGGGGTACAGTCGCGAGCTGCCGCGCTTGCGTACGGGCCCGTCGGCCGGGCTGCCGCGCGTGTACGACCTCGCGCTGCAGACCGTGGCGCACGGCGACGGCCGGCTCGGGCGTGGCACGCTGAGCCGCTTCGTGGCCTCGTACCAGACGGTGAAGGTGCTCAAGCTCGGCGAGCTGTGGGCCTTCCCGATCATGCTGCGGCTGGCGCTGATCGAGAATCTGCGTCGTGTCGGGGTGCGCATCGCCACTGGCCGCGAGCAGCGCAACCTCGCCACGGCCTGGGCCGACACGATGCTCGACGTGGCCGAGCGCGATCCGAAGGGCCTGATCCTGGTGATCGCCGACATGGCCCGCTCCAACCCGCCCATGACCGGACCCTTCGTCGCTGAGCTGGCGCGCCGGCTGCAGGGCCGCAGTGCAGCGCTCGCGCTGCCGCTCACCTGGATCGAGCAGCGCCTGGACGAGACGCACCAGAGCATCGAGCAGCTGGTGCAGGTCGAGGCCCAGCACCAGGCCACGGACCAGGTGTCGGTCAGCAACAGCATCGGCAGCCTGCGACTGATCGGCTCGATGGACTGGCGCGAGTTCGTCGAGACGCTCAGTCGTGTCGAGCAGACGCTGCGCGAGGACCCGGCCGACGTCTACGCGCGCATGGACGTCGCTACCCGCGACAGCTATCGCCACGCGGTCGAGCAGATGACGCGCACCAGTCCGCTGTCGGAGCCCGAAGTGGCGAGCGCGGCGATCGAGCTGGCGGTCCGGTCGGCGGCGCAGCGCGACCCGGACAACCCGCACCTCGGCCATGTGGGGCACTACCTGGTCGACACCGGCCGCACCGAGCTGGAACGCGTCGCCCGGGTGCGTCTGCGCTTGGGCCAACGCTTGCGCCGCGCCGCGGCGCGCCTGCCGCTGCTGCACTACAGCAGCGCGGCAATCGGACTCACGCTGCTGCTCGGCGGCGTTGTCGTCTGGTATGCATCGAAGGGCGGCCGCCAGCCGGTGTGGACGTTGCCGGCCGACGCATGGCTGCTGTTGCCCGCACTGGTGCTGTTCCTGGCCACCAGCCAACTCGCGATGGCACTGGTGAACTGGGCCGCCGGCTTGTTGAACACGCCGCGCGCCTTGCCGCGCATGGACTTCTCGTTCGGCATTCCGCCGTCGTCGCGCACCTTGGTGGTGGTGCCCACAATGCTCGGCAGCCAGCAGGGCGTCGACGATCTTGTCGACGCGCTGGAAGTGCGCTTCGTGGCCAACCGCGACGCGCAATTGCTGTTCGGCCTGCTCACCGACTTTCACGATGCCGCGCAGGAGACCTTGCCCGGCGACGAGGAGCTGCTGCGTCACGCGCGCGAAAGGGTCGAGGCGCTGAACCGCAAGTACGGGAACGCTGCGACGCACTCGCCAGGGGCTGATCGGTTCTTCCTGTTCCATCGCCCGCGTCGCTGGAACCCGCGCGAGCGCGTTTGGATGGGCTACGAGCGCAAGCGCGGCAAGCTCGCGGACCTGAACGCGCTGCTGCGCAGCCACGAGCACGCGGCCCCCAGCGACCGCTTCTCGCTGATCGTCGGCGACACCTCGTCGCTGTGGCGGGTGCGCTACGTCATCACGCTCGACGCCGACACGCAGTTGCCGCGCGACGCGGCCTGGCAGTTCGTCGGCACGATGGCCCATCCACTGAACCGGCCGCGCTTCGGCGGCACGCCCGAATCGCCGCGCGTGGTCGCGGGCCACGGCATCCTGCAACCGCGCGTCGGCGTGAGCCTGCCCGGCACCATGCGCTCGCGTTATGCGCGGCTGTTCGGCGGCGACCCGGGCATCGACCCGTACACGCGCGCAGTCTCCGACGTCTACCAGGATCTGTTCGACGAGGGCTCGTTCATCGGCAAGGGCATCTACGACGTCGACGCGTTCGAGCGAGTCCTCGGCGGGCGCCTGCCCGAGAACCGCATCCTCAGCCACGACCTGCTCGAGGGCTGCTACGCCCGCTCGGGCCTGATCAGCGACGTGCAGTTGTTCGAGGAATCGCCGTGGCGCTACGACGCCGACGTGAACCGGCGCCACCGCTGGGTCCGCGGCGACTGGCAGATCATCGCGTGGCTCCTGCCCAAGCTGCGCCTGCCGCAGGATGCCGCGCAAGGCAGGGCGCAGGCGATGAGCGTGAAGAACCCGCTGTCCTCGCTGTCGCGCGGGAAGATCTTCGACAACCTGCGGCGCAGCCTCGCGCCGGCCGCTCTCATGGCGCTGCTGCTGCTCGGCTGGACGGTGCTGCAGCCACCGTGGCTCTGGACGCTGTGGTGCGTCGCCATCCTGTACGTGCCGCTGCTCGTCGCGTTGCTCGTCGACCTGGTGCGCAAGCCCGCGTCGCTGCGCGCGGGCCAGCATGTGACAGCCACGATGCCGTCGGCAATGCGGCAGTTCGGCCAGGTCACGCTCACTCTCGCCTGCCTGCCTCACGAAGCGGTGTTCAACCTGGACGCCGTGCTGCGCACGCTGGGCCGGCTGTGGATCACACGGCGCCGACTGCTCGAGTGGCAAGCCTCGGCCGACCTGAGCCTTCGTGCCGCGCCGGGCAGCGCGCAGGACCTGCTGCACACGCTGATGGCGATGTGGGTGGCGCCGGCTCTGGCACTGGCCACGGCGGTGGCTCTGAGCGTGGTCCGGCCCGAAGCGCTTGCCGTCGCCGCTCCGGTGCTGGTCTTGTGGCTGTTGTCGCCGGCCCTCGTGTGGTGGCTCAGCCGCCCGCTGCAGCGCAGGCAGTCCGCCCTTGGCGCCGCGCAGAACAGGTTCCTGCGCCTGCTGGCGCGCCGCACCTGGGCGTTCTTCGACACCTTCGTCGGCCCCGACGACCACTGGCTGCCACCCGACAACGTACAGGAACATCCGGTGGCGCGCATCGCGCATCGGACCTCGCCGACCAACATCGGCTTCTCGCTGCTTGCCTCACTGGCGGCGCACGACTTCGGCTACCTCACGCTCGGGCAGTTGATCGCGCGCATCGGCGCCACGCTCGACACGATGGACTCGCTGGAGAAGTACGAGAGCCACTTCTACAACTGGTACGACACACAGTCGCTGCAGCCGCTGCGCCCGGCCTACGTGTCGACGGTGGACAGCGGCAACCTCGCCGGCCACCTGCTCACCCTGCGCGGCGGGTTGCAGGCACTGGCGGCCGACGCTCCTGCGTGGTCGCGCCTGTTCGAGGGACTGGCAGACACCGTCGAGTTGTTGCGGGAGGCCTCGGCCAAGCCTGCGGCGGACAGCCCGCTGGTCCGCTTTGAGGCGCTGCTGTCGAAGACACGGGCCGTGCCCCCGCGCGAACCCCGCACGCTCTGGTTGGCGTTCGACGGCCTGGCACGCTGCGCAGCCGAGCTGCTGGATTCGATGGGGCCGGCAGCTCCTGCACCGCAGGCCGGCGACCCCTCCGACCTGACAACACACGACGAAGCGCGACGCTGGACCTTCGAGCTTGACCGCCAATGCCGCGCGGCGCTGGCCGAGCTGGAGTTGCTGTCGCCCGCGGCAGCGCAGCTCGCGGGCGCCGCCGAGGCGGCCTGGGACGGGACCGCGCTGCGGGCGCGCAGCACCATGCTGCGGCAACTGGCCGATCGCGCAGGCGCGATGGCCGACATGGATTACGAGTTCCTCTACGACCCGGCGCGTAACCTGATGGCCATCGGCTACAACGTCGACGAGCGGCGCCGGGACTCGGGCTACTACGACCTGCTGGCCTCGGAGATCCGGCTGTGCAGCTTCGTCGCCGTTGCACAGGGCAAGGTGCCGCAGGAGAGCTGGTTCGCGCTCGGGCGCCTGCTCACCACCGTCGAAGGCGAACCGATCCTGCTCTCCTGGAGCGGCTCGATGTTCGAGTACCTGATGCCGATGCTGGTGATGCCGTGCTACGAGAACACGCTGCTCGACCAGACCATGCACGCTGCGGTGGATCAGCACATCCACTACGGCCGCCAGCGTGGCGTGCCGTGGGGCATGTCGGAGTCGGGCTACCACGCCACCGACACCGCGCTGAACTACCAGTACCGTGCCTTCGGCGTGCCCGGGCTGGGCCTCAAGCGAGGGCTGGCCGAAGACCTGGTGGTGGCGCCCTATGCCACCGTGATGGCGCTGATGATCGAACCCCAGGCCGCCTACCAGAATCTGGTGCGGCTGGCCGAAGAGGGGCTGGCGGGCACCTACGGCTACTACGAAGCCATCGACTACACGCCGGCGCGCCTGCCGCGCGGGCGCACCGGAGCGGTGGTGCGATCGTTCATGGCCCACCACCAGGGCATGAGCCTGCTGGCGCTGGCGCACCTACTGCTCGACAAGCCGATGCAGCGCCGCTTCGAGGCCGACCCGCAGCTGCAGGCCACGCTGCTGCTGCTGCAGGAGCGCATCCCGAAGGCCGTGGCCTTCCATCCGCACACGGCCGACCGCGCCGAGTTGCGCCCGACCGTCGGCCTCGTCGAGACGCCGCTGCGCCTGATCACGACGCCCGACACGCCGGCGCCGGAGGTGCAGCTGTTGTCCAACGGCAGCTACCACGTGATGATCACCAATGCGGGCAGCGGCTACAGCCGCTGGAGGGACCTGGCCGTGAGTCGCTGGCGCGAAGACGTCACCTGCGATCCCTGGGGCAGCTTCTGCTACCTGCGCGACACCGAGACCGGCACCTGCTGGTCGAGCACGCACCAGCCCACGCATTGGAAGCCCGACTCCTACGAGGCCATCTTCAGCGAAGGGCGCGCCGAGTTTCGCCGCCGCGACCAGGGCATCGACGCCTACACCGAGATCGTCGTCTCGCCGGAAGACGACATCGAACTGCGCCGCCTGCGTCTGACCAACCTGAGCCGCACGCAGCGCAGCATCGAGCTCACCAGCTACATGGAGGTGGTGCTGGCGCCGCACGCGGCCGACGCCCAGCACCCGGCGTTCAGCAAGCTGTTCGTGCAGACCGAGTTGGTCGACGATCTGCCGGCGCTGCTGTGCACGCGCCGCCCGCGCTCGGCCGACGAACCGGCGCCGTGGATGTGCCACCTGATGGCGGTGCACGGGGCGAAGGCGAGCCCGGCAACGCACGAGACCGACCGCGCACGCTTCATCGGCCGCAGGCGCAACCTCGGCGCACCGCAGGCGATGCGAGAGGCCGCAGACCTGTCGGGCAGTGCCGGTTCGGTGCTCGATCCCGTCGCCGCCACGCGCCGCGTCGTCACGCTCGAGCCGGGACAGACCGCCACCATCGACCTCGTCTACGGCATGGCCGAGTCCCGCGAAGGCTGTCTGGCGCTGCTTGCCAAGTACGCCGACCGTCGCCTCGCGGATCGGGTGTTCGAACTCGCGTGGACGCACAGCCAGGTGGTGTTGCGCCAGCTCAACGCAACCGAAGCTGACACCGAGATTTATGCGCGGCTGGCCAGCGCCGTGATCTTCTCGCAGTCGACGCTGCGCGCCGACAGCGCGCTGTTGCTGCGCAACCGGCGTAGCCAGTCGGGCCTGTGGGGCTACGGCATCTCAGGCGACCTGCCGATCGTCCTGCTGCAGATCGGCGAAGCCGCCAACATCGAGCTGGTGCGGCAGATGGTGCAGGCCCATGCGTGGTGGCGCTTGAGGGGCCTGGCGGTCGACCTGGTGATCTGGAACGAGCAACGCGACGTGTACCGCCAGCGCTTGCATGAGCAGATCCTCGGGCTCATCGCGGCCGGCGTCGAGGCGCATGTGGTCGACCGGCCGGGCGGCATCTTCGTTCGCCATGCGGAGCAGATCTCGAACGAAGACCGCGTGCTGCTGCAGGCGGTGGCGCGCGTGCTCATCACCGACCGCCACGGCACGCTGGAGCAGCAGGTGTCGCGCAAGCCGGTGGGCGAACGCCGCACGCCCCCCTTCGCGGCCACGCGTGCCCCCGAGCGGGTGGGCAGCTCGGCGACGCGCGCACCACGCGGGCTGCTGCTCTTCAACGGCACCGGCGGCTTCACGTCCGATGGACGCGAATACGTCATCGCCCCTCCCGCGCGCGCCTGCCCGCCGGCGCCGTGGGTCAACGTGCTGGCCAACCCGCGCTTCGGCTGCGTGATCTCGGAGGCGGGCAGCGCCTACACTTGGTGCGAGAACGCCCATGAGCTTCGCCTCACGCCGTGGCACAACGATCCCGTGTGCGACGGCGGCGGCGAAGCGATCTACCTGCGCGACGAAGCGAGCGGGCAGGTCTGGCTGCCCACCGCGCTGCCCGGCAGCGGGGCTGAACACAAGGACGGCAACCCGTCGCCCTATGTCACGCGCCACGGCTTCGGCTACAGCGTGTTCGAGCACGACGAGGCGGGCATCCACAGCGAACTCACGGTCTACGTGGCCATGGACGCAGCCATCAAGTTCTCGGTGCTGCGGCTGAGCAATGACGGAGCGCGGGAGCGGCGTTTGTCGGCGACGGGCTATGTGGAATGGGTGCTGGGCGACCTGCGCGCCAAGACGGCGCCGCACATCACCACCGACATCGCCCCCGAAAACGGCGCGTTGTACGCGCGCAATGCCTATAGCAACGACTTCGGTGACTGGATCGGCTTCTTCGACGTCGACGAATCCGATCGCCTGTTCGGCACCGTCACCTGCGACCGCACCGAGTTCATCGGCCGCAACGGCTCGCTGCACCGGCCCGCGGCGCTGGCGCGCACGCGGCTGTCGGGCCGCACCGGCGCCGCGCTCGACGCGTGCAGCGCGATCCAGGTGCCGTTCGATCTCTTGCCCGGCCAGACCCGCGAGATCGTCTTTCGCCTCGGCATGGGACGCAGCGCCGACGAGGCCGGCCAGCTGGTGCAGCGCTTCCGAGGCAGCGCCGCGGCGCGCGAAGCACTCGACGCGGTACATCGGCATTGGGAGCACACGCTCGGCAGCGTGCAGTTGCAGACCCCCGACGCCGCACTGAACGTGCTGGTCAACGGCTGGCTCGTGTACCAGACGCTGGCCTGCCGCATGTGGGCACGCAGCGGCTTCTACCAGTCGGGCGGCGCATTCGGTTTTCGCGACCAGCTGCAGGACGCGATGGCCCTGGTCCATACCCGGCCGCAGCTCCTGCGCGATCACCTGCTGCTGTGCGCGAGCCGCCAGTTCGTCGAGGGCGACGTGCAGCACTGGTGGCATCCGCCGTCCGGACGCGGCGTGCGCACGCACATCTCAGACGACTACTTGTGGCTGCCTCTGGCGTTGTGCCGCTACGTGCATGCCACCAACGACACCGGCGTGCTGACCGAAGGCGTGTCCTTCATCGACGGCCGCCCGGTGAACCCCGGCGACGATTCCTACTACGACCTGCCCGGCCACTCCATCCATTCGGCGAGCCTCTACCAGCACGCGGTTCGCGCGCTGCAGCACGCGTTGCGCTTCGGCGAGCACGGCCTGCCACTGATGGGCGGCGGCGACTGGAACGACGGCATGAACATGGTGGGTCACGAGGGCCGCGGCGAAAGCGTGTGGCTCGGCTTCTTCCTGTGCGAGGTGCTGCGCCAGTTCGCCACGCTGGCACGCGGCCATGGCGACGAGGCGTTCGGGCAGCGCTGCGACGACGAGCGCATCGGGCTGGCCGAGCGTCTGGAAGCGCAGGCCTGGGACGGCGCATGGTATCGCCGTGCCTACTTCGACGACGGCACGCCGCTCGGCTCGGCGGCCAATGTCGAATGCCAGATCGACTCGATCGCGCAGAGCTGGTCGGTGCTGTCGAGGGTGGCCGACGCCGAGCGGGCGCGCCAGGCGATGGATGCGCTGGTGGCCCGGCTGGTGCACGCCGAGCACGGCCTAGTGAAACTGCTCGACCCGCCGTTCGACCGACGCGGCCCCAACCCGGGCTACATCAGCGGCTATGTGCCGGGCGTGCGCGAGAACGGCGGCCAGTACACGCACAGCGCGATCTGGGCCACGATGGCCTTCGCCGCGCTCGGCGACCACGAGCGCGCGTGGCAGCTGATGGACATCATCAACCCCTTGCACCACGGGCGAACGGCGGGCGAAGTCGAGGTTTACAGGGTCGAGCCCTACGTCGTCGCGGCCGACGTCTACAGCGTGGCGCCGCACACCGGCCGCGGCGGCTGGAGCTGGTACACCGGATCGGCGGGCTGGATGTACCGGCTGGTGCTCGAGTCGCTGCTCGGCGTGCAGCTGCAGACCACGCAGGACGGTGCACGGCTGCACCTCGCGCCGTGCCTGCCTCGCGGCTGGCCGGGCTTCACGCTCGACTATCGCTACCGCGATACCCCCTACCATATCGAGGTGACGCAAGGCTCCGCCGAGCCCGGCGTGACGCTGGATGGGGTGGCAACGTCGGGCCCGGACCTGCCGTTGGTGGACGACGGCAAGTCACACCGGGCGAGCGTGCGGCTTGCCTCGCCGTGACGACGGCATCCCGGCGCTGCGCGCACTCGCGACAGCAGAGGTCATTGCCCGATTACACGACTGCGAGCGCAAGAACACCGCCTGCGCATGTGGCGCTCTACCAGCCGGAGACGCCGTGAGGCTCACACTGGGGACGGTGGTGGAGGCGAGGCCGCGCCCCACCGACCCGTCGGCTGGGTCACTTCACCATTGTTACCGGCACCTCGACAAGGTGCAGCACCTTCGTCGTGATAGACCCCATCAGCAAGCCGGAGATGGCGGCGACTCCGCCCGAACTGAGGCCGCGTGCGCCCAGGATGACCTGGTCGCAGTGCAGCTCTCGGACGTATCGGGCAATCGTCTGCGCCTCGTCGCCAACATCGACGTGCGCCGTGTAGGCAATGCCCGCGTCATCGAGCAGGGCACGGGCCGATCGCAAGGCCGTTTCCCCTTCTTCCCGGTGGAACTTGTCGATCAGGTCCTGGCTGAGGTACCTCTTGACGATCTCCGAATGGTTAGGGTGCTGAACGTTCAGCAGATGCACCGTCACCGGCTGGCAATGGGCGACCTGCCGGCAGGCCGCTTCCACCGCTCTCATCGAATTGTCAGAGCCATCGACCGGAAGCAAGATGTTGGGCATAACGATCACCTTCCGCAGCATATCCCTCAAGGGTGTTCTAGCAGTCACCACCGCAGCATGTTTTCAGGTCGTTCCTCCAGACCCAGCACCCACTCGTCGCTGCGGCCATCGATAGCGGTCGCGAGCAGTTGCTCGGAAGGTTGCGTTGCATTCTGCGAGACCGACCTTCCGATCGTTCCGATCGCCGATCCACCGTTTCACCAGAAGCCGGCGCAGCGGATTGCGTGCCCGCTCGAGCAGCGACCGCTTGACATGCGTGTGCTCGAGCACGTCGCCTGGCACGCTGTCGTCGATCCAGTCTGGACCGTCCCGGTCGTGGACCACGGGGTCGAAGCGAAATGCGTGCAGGTCGACCACCTCGTTCGTGTGCCCGGCGTCACGCAGTCCTTCGGTGAATCGCTCCAGAACCGCGTGGCACAACGACCGCGGGTTGTGATGTGCTTAGATGGTGAGAACTCTCATGCGCGCTCCCGAATCTCCTTTCGTCTAACGACGGCGTACCCAGGTCGAAACAAGGATGACGATACCGAGCGCGGCGAAGGCGCCGGGAACAGCCCATGCCGGTAAGGGCGCCTTGCCCAAGGGGACATCGAGCCACTGGACCAGGTCGGCCAGGGTCAAACATGCTCCGAACCCGACACTCCATCGGTTAGCCGAGAGGCCCGACAGTCGCCGCGCCGACTGGACGCCAAGCGAGATGTGAAGTCCACAAGGCGCCCGGCCGCCATGGAACGGGTTGACGATATTCTCCTCATCCCGGCCGTTCGGATTGATGTTGCTCAACGGACTTGAATGCAGCGAATGCCGATTTGCCAGTGCTGTTCGCTTCGGTAGGGGCGCTGTGCGGGCCGCCCGAGTACTCCGTGCGTCGAAGTTGCACTGCCTGCGGGCGCACACGCAACAAGGCGTACGGCTGGAGACCGGCCGTTCGGTTACGACCGTTCGTGGCCGACCTGAGACGGCCGACTCGCTGGATTGCTCGCTCCAAACCGGCCGGTCAGATCCTGATCTTGAACGTCAGCAAAGTGGCGTCGATTTCGCCTACCGGAGCACCCGCCACCGGCCAGTTCCAGTCGCCGGCCACGGGCGGCTTCTCGGCGTCTCACTAGGCGATTGTTGCCGCGAGAAAGCGCGTGCGTCGGCGGCATGCCCGAGAACACAAGCTCGGGAAACTTCGTCCTGGCGGGCTGCTTTCTGCTGCTCACCGGCAAAGGTGCACCGCGCCTCAGATGCGCGCACGTATCGCAAATGCCGGTCGGGCTTGAAACAGCCTTGCGCCCGGACTCCGTTATCCCGCCGCAACGATCACATGAGCCTGAATTTTGCCGGCGACTGCGCCTTCGCCATGGCGGCTGGCGATCGCCCTCGTCGCGCAGTCCGTCGCGCGCTGAAGCGAGTTGGCGTCGCGCGCCTCGATTTCATTGCGCAGCGGCGTCCCCTGGCAATAGGCGGTGGCGGCGACGCGTGCCGAGGGCGCGCGACTCACCCCCTCGCGCGTCTGGATCTCGATGTCGGTGAACCCGGCGCGGCTCAATTCATCGCGGATCAGAGCGACATCGTGATAGCCATGCGGCGTGCGGGCGAGGAATCGCGGCGGGTCGTTTGGAAACACTGCCGCCACG
>Ga0209797_10001702_pt1 | contig 11080 bp, 8 predicted proteins | sample DOMMetBare3Fresh_2_FD_187472 | JGI IMG/M metagenome (GOLD analysis project Ga0209797, IMG submission 187472) | Wetland sediment microbial communities from St. Louis River estuary, USA, under dissolved organic matter induced mercury methylation -... | ecosystem: Environmental > Aquatic >...
GCGAGTGCGTCCTCAGCGTGACGTTGTCGTGCTGAAGAGCCGGCCGCACGCAGAGGACGTGGGCGTCGGCCTTGCCGTCGGTGAGGCAGGGGAAGCCGTCGAACTTGGCGCACCGCACGCAGCGGCCCTTTTCGGGGTCGGACTCGTCGAGATCGACGCCGACGGGGAGGTGGAAGGGATGGAGCCCTGCAGCGGCGAGGTCGTCGTGGAGCTGCTGGATGCGCGGCTCGTGCGACACGGCCGGGTGCGGGAAGGGGCCCGAGCGGGGCGGCTCGGTGGGGTCTTCGCCGTGCCGGCCGTGGACGAGGTAGAGCTTCTCGGCCTCGGCGTAGTACGGCTCGAAGTCCTGGTAGGAGAGCGGCCAGGCGGGCGAGGTGCCCCCGTAGTGCTCGACCTGGCCGAAGTCGCGCTCGCGCAGGCGGAAGAGGATCGCTCCGTAGACCTTGGTGTTGCCGCCGACGAAGTACTGGGCGTGCGGCCTGAAGGCGGTGCCGTTCCGGTCGTACCACCGCTCGGTGGTGACGTACCGCTCCTTGCCGAACACCTCCTGGGAGTCCCAGTTCTCGGGCTCGCGGGGGAGGTAGCCGCCCCGCTCGAGCAGGAGGACCTTGAGGCCGCTCGGCGCGAGCCGGTGTGCGAGCGTGCCGCCGCCGGCGCCGGTGCCGATGATGATGACGTCGTAGTGCTCGCTCATGGCTGTGCCCTCCGTCAGACGAGTGCGATGGGTGAGGTCCAGGCGCCGGTGGCGCCGCGAAGCTTGGGGTGGGTGAGGACGAGCGCGAACTCGCGCACGCCGTCGGCCGCCAGCGCGGCGGTCTCGAGGTTCTCGACGATGAAGACGCCGTGATGGACGTTGAGCAGCTGCGGCACCTCGAAGGGTCGCGCCGGGTCCTCGGCCGGCACCGGCCCGTAGCTCCACGTGTCGCACCCGGTGAGCGCGATGCCGCGCTCGACGAGCCAGGCGGCGACCTCGTAGCCGGGGCCCGGCTCGCCGGAGAGGTACGTCTCGGGGTCGTCCCAGTGCCTGCTCCAGCCCGTGTGGAAGAGCAGAGCGTCTCCCGGCTCGGGCTCGGCACCGTCGAGCGCGAGCTCGACGTCGGTGACGGTGATCACGTCGCCGCCCGCAAGCTGCTCGACCCCGCGTACGGCGGCGACGTCGACGAGCCACCCTCGCGTGACGATCTGCGGGATCGTCTCCGCGCCGAGCCTGTTGACGCCCCAGGGCTCCGCGAGCTCGGACACGCGCCAGCCGTTGTAGCCGCGGTCGCCGATCTGCAAATGGCTGAGGGCGTCGAGATGGGTGCCGAGCTGCATCGTCCCTGAGACGATCTCGGTCACCCAGTTGACCTTGTTCTCCCCCACTCCGGTCGGGCTCGCGTCGGCGCCGGCGGCATTCGCGTGGTGGGCGGTGGTGACGAGCGTCTGGCGGAAGTAGCGGCCCGGGAAGACGGGGACGCTCTCGTCGAGGACGTGGCCGAGGTCGTACACGCGCCCGTGGCGGACGGACGCGAGGGCGGCGAGCCGCTTCGCGTCGGTGATGTGATTGAGCATCCCGACCTCGTCGGCCTCGCCGAACGGCGACGGCCACCAGTGCTCGACCGTGGTGAGTGCCTCGTGCATGGCCCTCTAGTAGGTGCGGCCACGCAGGCGTTACACCTGTAACGCCGCGGGTCACGAGGCGACTAGCGCTGCATGGTCTCGTTCAGCTCCGTCGCGGTCGTCGCCGCCGTCGCGCTGCTCGCGCCGATGGTGATCGGGCTAACCGGTCTGCGGCTCCCCGCGATCGTGCTCGAGATCCTGCTCGGGATCGCAGTCGGCCCGCAGGTGCTCGGCTGGGCGAGCGTCGACGAGCCCGTACAGGTGCTCAGCGTCTTCGGCCTGGCCTTCCTCCTGCTCCTCGCCGGGCTCGAGATCGAGTTCGACCGGCTGCGCGGACGGCTCCTCGGCACGACCGCGGTCGGCTTCGCGGTGTCGTTCGGCCTGGCGCTCGCCGTGGGGTACGTGCTGAAGGCCGGCGACCTCGTCAGGTCGCCGCTCCTGATCGCCATCATCCTCTCGGCCACCGGGCTCGGCATCATCCTGCCGATCCTCAAGGACGCAGGTGAGACCACGACGCCGTTCGGCCAGGTGGTCGTGGCCGGTGCGTCGATCGCAGAGGTGACGCCGATCGTCCTCCTGTCGCTCTTCTTCTCCGGCGAGGCGGGCGGCCTCGGCGCGAAGCTCGTCCTCCTGATCGGGTTCCTGCTCTTCGTGCTCGCGGTGGGAGCGACGATCCTCGGGGTCCAGCGCTCGATGCGCATCACCTCGACGCTCGTGCGCCTCCAGGACACGACGGCCGAGATCCGCGTTCGCGGCGCCTTCCTGCTGCTCGCCTTCTTCGTCGTCCTCGCGTCCGAGTTCGGGCTCGAGGCGATCCTCGGGGCGTTCCTCGCCGGCGCCACGCTGAAGCTCGTCGACCGTGACGAAGGGATGACGCACGCCTTCTTCCATCGCAAGCTCGAGGCGACCGGCTTCGGCGTCTTCATTCCCTTCTTCTTCGTCTCGACCGGCATCAAGCTCGACGTGTCGAGCCTGTTCGCCAGCGGCTCGGCACTGGCGCGCGTACCGATCTTCCTTGCCGCTCTGCTGCTCGTGCGTGGGTTGCCGGCGCTCTTCTACCGCGGGTTCGGCAACCGGGCACAGGTCACTGCTGCCGGGCTGCTGCAGGCGACGTCGCTGAGCATCCCCGTCGTCGCGGGCCAGATCGGCGTCGACCTCGGCCTGATCCGGCCCGTCAACTACGTCGCCCTCGTGGCAGCCGGCCTCATCTCCGTGATCGTCTTCCCCCTCGTCGCGCTCACCTTGCTACGCGGCAGCCGCGCGGCGAACGAGGCCACCCACGCGCCGGCGGTCGCGACAGCCGAGAGCTAGAGGCTCAGAAGAAGAACTGCTTCCACGCCTCCCACCAGGTGTCGGCGCGAGAGACGATCATGCGGTCGCTCACGCGCTCGACGCCGCTGCGGTGGCGCAGCTTGTCGGGCGCGAGCGTGTTCTTGTACTCGACCTGGATCTCGCAGGGGCTGCCCGGGTCGAAGGGGTCGACGGCGATCAGGTCTGCGAGCGCCCGCCGGGCGCCCTCCTCGATCATCCCGCGAGCGCGCAGCGGCGCCACGTTGCGGGCCGACTGGGCGCCGAGCCCCTGCTTGACGGGCACGGTCACGAGCCCCGGCCCGAGCAGCTCGTGGGCCTCCTCGCAGGCCGCGACGTCGCCCGTGACCATCAGGACGGGGCAGCCCCACGTGCCGCAGAGCGCCGCGTTGATGCCCGTCTCGCCGACGAGCACGCCGTTGAACCACAGGTTCTGCCAGACCTGGCCCGAGACGGTGTGGTTCATCACGCCGCGCCGCGTGCCGGCCATCGCGTGCATGCCGACGAAGAGCGCCGCGTCCACTCCGCTCTCGAGGAACTCGGTGTACTCGGTCCACTCGTCCTGGACGACGAAGTCGCAGGCCTCGTCCAGCAGCTCGGGAATCAGCGAGTTGAACGTCCACTCGTCGCCGGCGCCGTGGCAGTCCATCACCACGATCTCGCTCGCGCCGGCGGCCTTCGCCCCGCGCACGGCAGCGTTGATCTCCTCCGTGTAGAGGCGGCGGCTCTCCTCGTACATCGGCGCGCCGCCGTTCGTCTGGCCTCCCTTGGTGATGCCGGAGACGCCCTCGAGGTCGCTGACGACGAAGACCTTCATGCCGGGTAGCGTACGACACCGTGGACTCGGGGCTCGCGGGCAAGGGAGTGGTCGTCACCGGCGCCTCGGGCGGCATCGGCGCGGCGTGCGCCCGGCTGTTCGCCGCGGAGGGTGCGAAGGTGCTCGTGCACTACCACCGCGGCGAGGAGCGCGCGCGCACCGTCGCGGCGGAGATCGGCGGCGCCGCAGTCGCGCAGGCCGACCTCACGGTCGAGGCGGACGTCGACCGGCTCTTCGCGGAGGCCCGCTCGGCGCTCGGCTCCGTGGACGTGTGCGCGGCCGTCGCCGGCGTGTGGCCTGCGGAGGACCTGCCCGTGTGGGAGCTGCCGCTCGAGCGCTGGGAGGAGACGGTGCGCCAGAACCTGACCGCCACGTTCCTGACGGCGCGCGGCTTCCTGCGCGAGGTGGCCCGCAACGGCCACGGCTCGCTCGTGCTCGTCGGCTCGACCGCGGGCCGCTTCGGCGAGGCAGGCCATGCCGACTACGCCGCCGCCAAGTCCGCCTTGCAGGTCGGGCTCCTGCTGTCGCTGAAGAACGAGGTCACGCGCATCGCGCCGCTCGCCCGCGTGAACGCCGTCGCGCCCGGCTGGACGGTGTCGCCGATGACCCGCGGGCTGATCGACGACGAGGCGGTGCGGCGCATCTCTCGGACGATGGCGCTCCGGAAGGTCGCCCAGCCGGAGGACGTGGCGGCGCAGGTCGTGGTGCTGGCCTCCGACGTCCTGTCCGGACATGTCAGCGGGCTGCTCGTGACGGTGGCCGGCGGCATGGAGGGCCGCGTCGTCCACTCGAGCTAGTCGCGGACGCAGAGGGTGGTCTCGACGACGCGACCGCCCGGATACTCGATCGGAGGCTCGGGGCCCACGAGCCGGAAGCCGGCCCGCTCTGCGACCCGCTCGCTCGCCTCGTTGCCGACGCCGGTGCGGAGCTCGAGCCGCGACGGCCGCAGCCGCTCGACGATCGCCGCGGCGACCAGGCCGACCGCCCGCGAGGCGAGCCCCCTGCCGCGGCTCGGGGGGCCGAGCCAGTAGCCGAGCTCGACGGCGTCGCCGTGGAGGAAGGCACGCATGCCGCCCAGGGGCGCATCGGTCGCAGCGTCGACGATCACGAAGGCGCCGCCGTGCAGCAGCATCGCGCGCGCGAAGGCCAGGTCCACGACCTCGGGCAGCCGTAGCTCCCGCCGCATCACGTCGTCGACCAGAGCCCTGACTGCCGCAACGTCTTCCTCGCGGGCATGGCGCACCCGGAAGTCGCCGCCGCCGAGCGGCTCCGGGAAGAGCTCCGCGAAGACCTCGCGCCCGTCGTCCTTCGGCGTGTAGCCCACGTCGCGATCCTACGAAACGAGAAGGGCGGCGAATCGCTCGCCGCCCCTTCTCAGGTCCCTGGGCCGCAGGATGATTGCCGTCAGTCCCCGACCCCGAGCACGGGAGGTATCGGCGGCAGCGGCCCCCGACTTGAGGAGCCGTCGTCGCGGAGGGGGGCAGGGTGCCATGCCTCGTGCGAGGGCCCCCGCCGGTGCGATGGCATTCCCGGCCTGCGTGCTCTAGCCTTCCGCCTGTCGGAACGGGAGGCTCGATGGGACGGCCCGTGGCGACTGCGGCGCGCAGCCGGGGCGAGAGGCCCCTCGGATGATCCGCGCGCCCTCCGAGCCGGGAGCGGCACCGGCGTCGCTCGGCTCGCCGGGGGCGGCTGCTGCCCGTGACCGTGCGGCAGGCTTCTTCGGCCGCCCGCCCAGGGAGCGGAGCCAGGAGACGTTCGTCTTCGACGACGCGGTGACAGGCGCCGAGGATGTGCGTCTGGCGCTGCTCGAGCTCTTCGGCGGGAAGTGCGCGTACTGCGAGTCGCCGCTGACGGACAAGGAGATGCTCGTCGACCAATTCCGCCCCGCCGCGGGAGCGCTCGACCTGCAGGGCGGCCTCAGTCCCGACCACTACTGGTGGCTCGCGTACACGTGGGAGAACCTCTATCCCTGCTGTCCCGAGTGCCGGAGCTTCAAGGGCGCGCGCTTCCCGGTGCGCGGCTCGCGGGCGACGGTGGGGACGGAAGGCGACGCCCTGCTCGCGGAAGCGCCGCTCCTGCTCGACCCCCGTCGCGACCAGCCCGAGCACCACCTCGTCTACGCCGAGGACGGCACCGTCGCGAGCATCACCGACGAGGGGCGGACGACGATCGAGATCCTCGGCCTCAACCGCAGCGGGCTCCAGGGCGCGAGGAAAGCCGCGCTCGCCGAGGCCGGGCTCGAGTGGCAGGCGCTTGCGAAGCGAGTCGACTCGCCGACCGCGGTACCCGACCCGTCCGAGGTGGAGGCGCTCTTCTCCACCGCCCGCCCCTACGCGGCGCTGCGCCGCCAGTTCGTGAACGCGTGGATGCAGTCGCGCCTCGGCGCCGTCGACGCCGCGCTGCAGGCGACGCCCAAGGGCATCGACTCGGTCGAGCAGGTCGCAGGCGACGTGATGCTCGTGACGAACGTCGAGCGCAAGCGTGTGAAGACGGCCTTCGACGCCCGCCAGAAGCAGCAAGACGCCTACTCGGTCGCACCGAACGCGGCAGCCGCAGAGGACTACTTCGCCCGGACGCGGCGCATCGAGCGCGTCGTCGTGCGCAACTTCAAGGTGATCCGGGAGCTCGACCTCGAGCTCCCCCACACCGCCTCGGACACCGCCTCGGCGCCGTGGCTGATGCTGCTCGGCGAGAACGGCTGCGGCAAGAGCTCGCTGCTCCAGGCCGTGGCGCTGGCACTGATGGGGCAACGCGCGCGAGACGCGCTGCACCTCGACGCCTCCACGTTCGTGCGCAACGGCGCGCGACGGGGGCGGGTCGAGGTGCACATCGCGGGCAGCGTGGATCCCATCGTGGTCGAGCTCACGCGCGGCTCGCCCGTGTTCTCCGGCGAGGCCGAGCCCAAGACGCTGCTGCTCGCCTACGGCGCCACGCGGCTCCTGCCGCGGGGCGGCCTCGCCTCGCCTCCCGTCGGCGGCACGGTGCGCGTCGACAACCTGTTCGACCCGTTCTGCCCCATCGGCAACGTCACCGAGTTCCTGCTCGGCTTCGATCGCGCCCGCTTCGACGCGATCGCGAGAGCGCTCAAGAGCCTGCTCGGGCTCGAGGAAGGCGATCGCCTGCTGCGCAACACGCGGCTGCGGCGCATCGAGGTCGAGGCCTTCGGCGTGCGCGTGCCGCTCGAGCACCTGAGTGACGGCTACCAGTCCGTCGTCGCGCTGGCGACCGACATCATGGCCGTGCTGCTCGAGCGCTGGCCGGTCGTGGACGCGGCGGAAGGAACGGTCCTGATCGACGAGCTCGGCGCCCACCTGCACCCGCGCTGGCGGATGAAGATCGTCCCCAGCCTGCGCCAGGTCTTCCCGCGCGTGCAGTTCCTCACCTCGACCCACGACCCGCTCTGCCTGCGCGGCCTCGGCGCCGGCGAGGTCGCCGTGATGAGACGTGGCCCGGAGGGGGAGATCGTCGCGGTCACGGATCTGCCCTCCGTCCAGGGCCTGCGCGTCGACCAGCTGCTCACCTCCGAGCATTTCGGGCTCAACAGCACCATCGATCCGGAGCTCGACGCCCTCTTCGCCGAGTACTACCTGCTGAAGGCGAAGACACGACGGACGAAGGCGGAGGAGGCCCGTCACGCGGAGCTCGCGGCACGCCTCGACGAGCTGCAGGTGCTGGGCGCGACACGACGCGAGCGCATCGTGCTGGAGGCGGCGGACGAGTTCATCGCGCGCTCGGGCTCGCTTGCCGACGTCGGTCAGCGGGTGGCGCTGAAGCAGCGGACGAAGACGAGGATCGCCGACATCTGGGAGCGCGTGAGCAGCGGGGAGCAGGCGTGATCCGCGTCTCGCTCGGCCCCGCGCCGGCCGACCTCGCAGGGCCCGACTCGAAGGGCGGCAAGGAGCTCGCCGAGGCGATCGCGTTCTTCGCCGACCCCGCGCACGCCCCGGCGTCGTTCCCCTTCTCCGCCTACAAGGCGGACAGCGTCAAAGACACGCTCAACCGCCGCTTCTCCTTCAAGTGCGCCTACTGCGAGAGCTCCTACGGGGAGACCCAGCCGCTCGACGTCGAGCACTTCAGGCCGAAGAGCGGCTTCAAGGTCGACGGCTCGCTGCACAAGCCCGGGTACTACTGGCTCGCAGCCGTGTGGGGGAACCTGCTGCCGTCGTGCACCGACTGCAACCGTGAGCGCGAGCAGCAGCTCGCCGACGGGCGCCGCATCGTCTCCGGCAAGGCGAACCAGTTCCCGATCGCGAACGAGGCGAAGCGTGCGCGCGCGCCGGGGGACGAGCGCAAGGAGCCGCGGCTGCTGCTCCACCCTGCCCTCGACGATCCGGCCAGGCATCTCGCCTTCGACGCCGAGGAGGGCATGATCCGGCCGTTCGCCTCGGCGTCGGGGCGCAAGAGCCGCCGCGGCGCCGTCTCGATCGACGTCTACGCCCTGCTCCGCGACGGCCTCGTCCGTGCCCGCAAGGCCCGCCAGAAGCTGATCCGCAAAGAGATCGCCGTCGCGCGCGGCCTCGCCCAGACACTGGACGAGATCGGCCCCAACGCCCGCCTCGAGCAGATGCTCGTCGAGTCGCTGTCGATGCTGCGCGACTACATGGCCGACGACGCGCCGTACGCGGGCATGGCGCGCCAGATGATCCGACCCGTCCTAGAGGAGCTGACCGGATGAGCGCAGCCGCAGACCCGAAGAGCTACGACTACTCGAGCCCCACACGCGTGTGCGACGTCGTCATGAAGGGCGGCATCACGAGCGGCGTCGTCTACCCGCACGCGATCTGCGAACTCGCGCGGGTGTACCGCTTCAAGAACATCGGCGGCACCTCTGCGGGAGCGATCGCGGCGGCGGCCGCAGCCGCGGCGGAGCACGGCCGGGACGCGGGCGGCTTCGCCAAGCTGGCCGCCCTGCCCGAGTGGGTGGGCTCCGGCACCCACCTCTTCGACCTCTTCCAGCCGCAGCCGGCGACCCGGGCGCTCTTCCGGACGTTCACGGCCGGCCTGGGCGCCCGCGGCGCCGCGAAGTGGGGCCGCGTGCTGGCAGCGGCGCTCCGCAGCTTCCCCCTCGCTCCGCTGGTCGGAGCGGCGCCGGGGATCGCTCTCGTCGTCCTCGCGCTCCTCGCCCACGGCAGCGGCTGGCTGCGCGCCGGTGCCGTGGTCGCCGGGGTCGTGCTCGCTCTGCTCGGCGGTGCGCTCGCGCTCGTGCTCCGGATCGTGCTCGCGGCGCCTGCGCGGATCACGGCGAACGGGTTCGGGCTCTGCTCGGGCATGCCCGCGGGGCCCGGGAGCCCACCGGCGCTGACCCCCTGGCTCGCGGGCGTGATCGACGACCTGGCGGGCAAGACGGGCGGCGATCCGCTCACGTTCGGCGAGCTCCGCTCACAGGGCCTCGAGCTCGCGATGGTGACGACGAACCTGACGCAACGGCGACCGCACCGCCTGCCGTGGCCGGACCGGCTGTTCTTCTTCGACCCCGACGAGTGGCGCCTGCTGTTTCCCGAGCGGGTGGTGCAATGGCTCGAGGATCACCCACCGCCCGCCGGCGGCGAGTCGTCCGCGAGGATCCGCGAGGCAATGCTGCCGCGCCTGCCGCTGCCCGCCGAGGAAGACCTCCCAGTCGTCGTGGCGGCCCGGATGAGCCTCAGCTTCCCGCTGCTGATCAGCGCGGTCCCCCTCTGGGCGTTCGACCGCACGCTGAAGCGCAACAACGACGCCCTCGGTGCGGAGCCGCCGCCGGGCGCGCGGCCCGAGCCGGAGCAGTGCTGGTTCTCGGACGGGGGCATCTCGAGCAACTTCCCGGTGCACTTCTTCGACTCCGCCCTGCCGACGCACCCGACCTTCGCGATCGATCTCGACCACTTCCATCCCGACCATCCGAAGTCGAAGGACGAAGCCGAGAACGTGTACCTGCCGTCCTCGAACGTCGGTGGGCTGCTCGAGAGCTGGAATCGCTTCCCCGCGCAGCCGGGTCTCGGCCGCCTCGTCGGCTTCGTCAGCGGCCTCGTGCGGACGATGCAGAACCGGGTCGACACCGGGCTCGCGCGCCAGCCCGGCTACCGCGATCGCATCGTTCACGTCCACGCCGATGGGGACGAGGGCGGCATGAACCTGACGATGCCGCCCCGCGTGATCGAGGCGTTGACGCGTCGAGGACAGGAGGCGGCGCGGCTGCTCGTGGAGCGCTTCGCGGAGACGCCCGGCACGGCGGGAGGAATGTCGTGGGACAGCCACCGCTGGGTTCGCTACCGCGCCTCGGCGGCGGCGCTCGGCACGCTGCTCGAGGAGATGGCGCAGGCGTGGACGCAGCCGCCGGCCCCGGGCGAGCGCTCCTACGAGGAGCTGCTGCGGCGCGGTGACGACGTGGGCCCCGACGCCTACCGCCTCGAGCGTGAGGCGCAGCGGCAGCTGGCGCTCGAGCTCAGCACCCGCCTCGTCGCAGCGGGCGAGGCGCTGGCGGCGAGTGCCGAGCGGCTCGAAGACGGTGCGCCGCGCCCACTCGCCGCCGCGCGGATCGTCCCGCGCGAGTGAGGTTCGCTCAGCGGTCGACGCAGGCCGTATCGACCGGCTTCCTGCCCGCCCGCGCGATCGCCTCGCGCACGAATGCGGTCGGTACTCCGTACCCGCCGCCGTCGCCGGCCCTGCGGGCGAAGGCGGTCGTGAGCACGCGTCCGCGCGCGTCGACGACGGGGCCGCCGGAGTTGCCGCTGCGGATCTCGCCGCGGATGGTGGTCACGACCCTGCTCGTGGGGAAGCGCCCGTAGGCGTCCCGGCCGATCAGGGGCACCTTCTTGCCGACGCGCACCGGGGTCTCGACGTAGGGGCCGTTCTCGGGGTAGCCGAGCAGTGCGCCGGCCGTCCCCTTGCTCGGCTCGACGAGGCGGAGCGGGCGGCCTTTCAGCCCGGCGACACGGAGAACGGCGACGTCGTTCACCCTGTCGAAGGAGACGACCTTGGCGGCGAGCCGGCGGCCGCCGTCGTTGCGGTCGACGTGCGGTGTCTTGACGCCGGCGACGACGTGGGCGTTCGTGACGACGAGGTCCGGGGCCGCGACCCAGCCGGAGCCTTCGATGCCGAGCCCACAGGCGGTGCCGAAGATGCGGACGACGCTGAGGGCGGCCGTGTTGACGCCGGCGCTCTCGAGGATGCGCGGGTCGGGGGCTTCGACGCCTGCGGTCGGGCCGGCAATGGCGCCGAACGGGTCGATGCGGGCGAGCTCGTCGATCAGGCGCTCGGGCGGGAAGCGCTCGTTGAGGGTGGTGAGGATGGTCGAGTCCTGCACGTAGCGGCGTAGCTCGGTCTGGCCGGGCAGGTAGAGGAGGACGGCGCCGACCGCCCAGCAGAGGGCGAGCGCGATCG
>Ga0209797_10001703_pt1 | contig 11072 bp, 7 predicted proteins | sample DOMMetBare3Fresh_2_FD_187472 | JGI IMG/M metagenome (GOLD analysis project Ga0209797, IMG submission 187472) | Wetland sediment microbial communities from St. Louis River estuary, USA, under dissolved organic matter induced mercury methylation -... | ecosystem: Environmental > Aquatic >...
CGGCGCCGTTGATCTGCCCGAAGGTGTTGAGATGGTAATGCCTGGCGATAATATTTCAGTAAAAGTTAAATTGATTTCACCGATTGCTATGGAAGACGGCTTGCGTTTTGCAATTCGTGAAGGTGGTCGTACAGTCGGTGCCGGCGTTGTTGCATCAATACTTGAATAGTAATTAAAAATAGTATATCATTACGAATTGTGTAAAGTTTGTCTGAATAGGTCAGTAGTTCAATTGGTAGAATGGCGGTCTCCAAAACCGCTGGTTGGGGGTTCGAGCCCCTCCTGGCCTGCCACTCAGATTTAACAAATCGATATTATCATCTTAATAATAAATAACACATGAATACTCAAACGGAGCCAGCTGTGTCAGTTGGCGATATTGTCAAGCAAGTTTTTTCTGTTCTTTTTGTGATTGTCGGGGTGGCGGCTTTCTATTATTTCTCAACAGATCACGCTTATTTCAAAGAGGTTGGGCTTTTATATCGAGTTCTAGGTTTACTTGTTATTGTGTTGATGGCGTTGGGCATGATGTTGACTACTGGCTTGGGGCGGACTGTTTGGAGTTTCGTGTTAGAGTCCAAGCAGGAAGTCAGAAAAGTTGTCTGGCCAACCCGTGATGAAACGATGCGCACCACCTTGCTGGTATTTGCCATGGTGTTTATTGTAGGTTTGATTCTGTGGTTACTGGATATGTTTCTTTTCTGGGGTGTGCGTCTGTTAACTGGTCAGGGCGGGTAAGAGAATGGCGCTACGCTGGTATGTTGTGCACGCCTATTCGAACTTTGAAAATAAAGTTAAGCAAGCATTAGAAGATCGAATTAAAAGAGAGGGTTTGGAGCAGTATTTCGGAAAAATTCTGGTTCCCACTGAAGAAATTGTTGAAATGCGCATGGGACAGCAGCGCAAAAGCGAAAGAAAATTCTTTCCTGGTTATGTGCTTGTGCAGATGGAATTGACGGATGAAACATGGCACTTGGTTAAGGATGTTCCCCGAGTATTGGGTTTTATAGGTGGGACTTCAGACCGTCCTGCACCTATCTCGGAAAAAGAGGCAATGTCTATTCTCAATAGAGTGGAAGAGGGTGTAAACAAGCCTCGTCCGAAAATTTTATTTGAGGCTGGAGAAGTCATTAGAGTTGTCGATGGGCCATTTAAGGACTTTAATGGCGTGGTAGAAGAAGTTAATTACGAAAAAAATAAATTAAAAATATCAGTGCTTATTTTTGGTCGTTCAACGTCTGTAGAGTTGGGTTTTGGGCAGGTTGAAAAGAGCTGACAGCAAAAACGCGAGTAAAGCGTTTCAAATGATTTACCGAATCTCTGTCTGAATAAGACAGGGATTTTTGTGTCTAGGGGGAGCTGAAAAGCGTTTGTACCCATATTGGAGTAAAAAATGGCTAAAAAAATAACAGCATATATAAAACTGCAAGTAAAAGCAGGTGAAGCAAATCCAAGTCCACCGGTTGGTCCTGCATTGGGTCAGCGTGGTGTGAACATTATGGAGTTTTGCAAGGCATTTAATGCTAAAACAGCGGACGTAGAAAAAGGCTTGCCTTTACCTGTAGTTATCACGGTTTACAGTGATCGCAGTTTTACTTTCATCACTAAAACGCCGCCAGCTTCAATTCTGCTGAAGAAAGCGACGGGAATTAAAAGTGGTAGCAGCAACCCCAATACCAAGAAAGTCGGAACAGTGACGCTGGCGCAACTGGAAGAAATTGCGAAAACAAAAATGGAAGATTTGAATGCAGCAAATCTTGAAGCAGCAGTAAAAACAATTGCAGGCAGTGCGCGTAGCATGGGTCTGAATGTGGAGGGGTTGTAATGGCTAAGTTATCAAAAAAAGCGAAACTCATTAAAAGCAAAGTCGATAAAACCAAGCAGTATTCTGTCACGGAAGCAGTGCAGATATTGAAAGAACTGGGTACTGCAAAATTTAATGAGGCGATTGATGTTAGCGTTAATTTGGGTGTAGATCCACGTAAATCAGATCAAAACGTACGTGGAGCGACTGTGCTGCCAAATGGTACCGGAAAAACAGTTCGTGTAGCGGTCTTTACTCAAGGACCCAATGCAGACGCTGCAAAAGCGGCAGGTGCCGATATTGTCGGCATGGAAGATCTAGGCGAGCTGGTTAAAAAAGGGGAAATGAATTTTGATGTGGTTATTGCATCCCCGGATGCAATGAGAGTTGTTGGTCAGTTAGGTCAGATTTTAGGTCCAAGAGGCTTAATGCCAAACCCTAAAGTGGGTACGGTAACTGCTGATGTTGCAACAGCCGTAAAAAATGCTAAGTCTGGTCAGGTGCGTTACCGTACTGATAAATCAGGGATTATTCACTGCACGCTTGGAAAGGTCACTTTTGACGCAGCAGCTATTCAGGGAAACCTGGAGGCACTGCTTGCAGACTTACGGAAAGCAAAGCCAACCGCAGCGAAAGGGATTTATATTAAAAAGATAACCTTGTCTTCAACGATGGGGCCAGGCTTGTGGTTAGATCCTAGCAGCATAACAAGCTAAAAAGATAATAAAGACTTTGGGTTGCCGTTTTCTTCGGTAACCGTCAAAGACCGCAGGGGTTGAAAAACTTAATGATCCTGCGCAGGCGGTAGTGGAACCTAGTATGGGTGAAAACCGTTTAAGGGGCATCCGTCAGGATGTGTTTATAAATTCTGGAAAAAATCCAGAAAAATACCGGAGCTAAGCTGTGGCACTAAATTTAGATAGCAAAAAAGCTGTCGTAGAAGAAGTAGCTCAATACGCCGGCAAAGCCCATTCTGCTGTTGCGGCAGAATATCGAGGGTTAACCGTCACGGAATTGACCGAGCTGCGTAAAACGGCGAGAGAAACTGGCGTTTATTTGCGAGTGGTTAAGAATACACTGGCAAAACGGGCTGTTGCGGGAACAGAATTTGAGTGCATGCAAAATGGACTGGTTGGTCCATTATTGATTGCATTCTCAATGGAAGATCCTGGTTCTGCCGGACGTTTGATCAGTAATTTTGCCAAAACGCATGATAAATTAATCACTAAGATTGTTGCCATCGGCGGTCAGGCATTTGATGGGTCTGAGCTTGCGCGATTGGCTAGCCTGCCTACTCGTGATCAAGGTATCAGCATGTTGATGTCTGTTATGAAAGCACCTGTGGAAAAATTTGTGCGTACACTGGCGGCTGTCAAAGATCAGATGCAAGAAGCCGCATAAGCATTTATTAATCCAGTTAAAAACTTATTATTTTAGAGGAATACACAATGGCGATCTCACAAGCCGATATCTTGGAAGCGGTCTCTAGCATGACCATTATGGAAATCGTTGATTTAATTTCAGCGATGGAAGAAAAATTCGGCGTATCTGCTGCCGCTGTTGCAGTAGCTGCTCCTACTGCGGCTGCCGCAGTAGTCGAAGAGCAAACAGAATTTGATGTTATCTTGACATCATTTGGTGAAAATAAAGTTGCCGTCATTAAAACAGTACGTAGTATCACTGGCCTAGGCTTGAAAGAAGCCAAAGATGCAGTTGAGGGAGTTCCTACTGTATTGAAAGAAGGTATACCCAAAGCAGAAGCTGAAGACATTAAAAAGCAGCTTACTGAAGCGGGCGCTGCCGTCGAAATTAAATAAAATAATTTTGATGCAATTGAAGAGACGCGACAATCGCGTCTCTACTTAAAGTATGGCTGGTGGCTTTTGCCACCGGCCTTTTACTGTTTGTAATAAATACACAGTAGAAATAATTCATGACGAAAAGGTTTGGAAGCGATATGTCCTACTCTTTTACCGAAAAAAAGCGTATTCGAAATAACTTTGGGAAAAGTACTGAAGTACTTGAAGTTCCCTATCTCCTGGCAACTCAGATTAATTCATATGCCGGTTTTTTGCAATCCGGGGTTTCGCCTGAAAAACGCGCAGACAATGGATTGCATGCCGCATTTACCAGTGTTTTCCCTATTGAAAGCCACTCCGGCTATGCGGTACTGGAATATGTAAAGTACAGGTTGGGTGAGCCTACTTTTGACGTAAGAGAGTGTCAACAAAGAGGCGCGACTTATGCCGCCCCTTTGCGCGTATTGGTGCGCCTGGTTATTTATGATAAAGAAGCGGCCGCTAATGCCAAAGTAGTTAAAGACATTCGCGAACAAGAAGTCTACATGGGCGAGTTGCCCTTGATGACTGATAATGGCACTTTTGTCATCAACGGTACCGAGCGCGTTATTGTGTCTCAATTACACCGTTCACCCGGTGTATTTTTTGACCATGACAAAGGCAAGACGCATTCGTCAGGCAAATTATTATTCAACGCGCGGGTCATTCCTTATCGCGGCTCCTGGCTGGATTTCGAATTTGACCACAAAGACTGCGTTTATGTGCGAATAGATCGTCGCAGAAAAATACCCGCAACGATTTTACTTAGAGGTTTAGGTTACAGTAACGAAGAAATGATAAACATTTTCTTTGAAACGAACAAATTTACCCTGAGTGCTGAAAAATGTCTGTTCCATATTGTGCCAGAAAGAATGCGCGGTGAAATCGCAGCATTTGATATTAAACACAATAATCAGGTATTGGTAGAAGAAGGCCGTCGGATAACTGCCAAGCATATTCGTGAAATGAATAAGGTAGGTTTGTCAGAGGTTGAAGTTCCAAGAGAGTACCTTACCGGCAAGATTCTGGGTCATAACCTAATTGATCAATCAACAGGCGAATTAGTCGCAAATGTTAATGATGAAGTGACGCCGACAATAATTGAGCGTTGCATAGACAGTGGTATCACCGAAATTGATACTTTGTTTGTTAATGATTTGGATAACGGACCTTATATAAGTAACGCGATGAGGTTGGACACAACCTCGAATGCATTAGAAGCATTGGTTGAAATTTATCGCATGATGCGTCCAGGCGAACCACCCACAAAAGAGTCCGCCGAAAACTTGTTTCAGAATTTGTTTTTTACCGACGAGAGATATGATTTATCGACGGTGGGTAGAATGAAATTTAATCGCCGATTGGGACGCCTAGAAACCACCGGTCCAGGCACATTAACAAAACAGGACATCATTGATGTCCTCAAAGAATTGATTGCTATCCGTAATGGCAACGGCACGGTTGACGATATTGATCATTTAGGCAACAGACGGGTACGTTCGGTTGGTGAAATGATTGAAAATCAATTTCGTGTCGGCTTGGTCAGGGTCGAGCGGGCGGTCAAAGAACGTTTGACGTTGGCAGATTCTGAAGGCTTGATGCCGCAAGAAATTATTAATGCGAAACCGGTTTCCGCGGCAGTAAAGGAATTCTTTGGCTCAAGTCAGTTGTCACAGTTTATGGATCAAAACAATCCATTATCGCAAGTGACGCATAAACGCCGCGTATCTGCCTTGGGGCCAGGTGGTTTGGCAAGAGAGCGCGCCGGTTTTGAAGTCCGTGACGTACACGCTACACATTATGGCCGCGTGTGTCCAATCGAGACACCTGAAGGGCCAAACATAGGCTTAATAAACTCTTTATCGGTTTATGCGCGTACCAATGACTATGGTTTCCTGGAAACACCTTATAGAAAAGTAATCAATGGCGTAGTAACCGATCAGGTTGATTATCTGTCTGCGATTGAAGAAGGTGAATTCGTTATTGCTCAGGCCAGTGTTGCCGTTGATGAAAACGGGAAGCTGGTAGAAGGCTTGGTGTCTTGCCGGCATAAAGATGAATTTGCCTTGGCAATGTCTGACACTGTGCAATATATGGACGTATCGTCGAAACAGATTGTCTCGGTCGCAGCGTCCATTATTCCATTCCTTGAGCATGATGACGCTAACCGTGCTTTGATGGGTTCAAACATGCAGCGCCAGGCTGTTCCTACCTTAAGGGCTGAAAAGCCGTTGGTGGGCACGGGAATGGAAAGAACCGTTGCTAAAGACTCTGGCGTAACCGTCGTTGCTGCTCGTGGTGGTAGCATTGAAGCGGTGGATGCGGCAAGGATCGTAGTGCGCGTCAATGACACGGAAACCGAAACTGGTGCGCCGGGTGTTGATATTTATAATCTGACAAAATATACGCGTTCAAATCAAAATACGTGTATCAATCAAAAGCCCTTGGTAAAACCTGGCGATATCGTGAATGCGGGTGATATTCTGGCGGACGGTCCATCCACTGATATGGGTGAATTGGCTTTAGGGCAGAATATGCTGGTCGCGTTTATGCCGTGGAATGGCTATAACTTTGAGGATTCAATTTTAGTATCAGAGCGTGTCGTTAAAGAAGACCGTTTTACGACCATTCACATTGAAGAGAAAACCTGCGTTGCGCGGGATACCAAGCACAGCCCAGAGGAGATTACAGCCGATATTCCCAACGTCAGCGAAGAAGCCTTATCCAAGCTTGATGAGTCCGGCATCGTTTATGTAGGCGCTGAAGTTAAAGGCGGTGATATTCTGGTGGGTAAAGTCACGCCAAAAGGCGAGACGCAATTAACACCGGAAGAAAAATTATTACGCGCCATTTTTGGTGAAAAAGCGGCTGATGTAAAAGATACCTCATTACGCGTTCCCGGCAGTATTGAAGGTACCGTTATTGATGTTCAGGTATTCACTCGCGATGGTGTAAAGAAAGACAAACGAGCACTTGATATTGAGCAAGAAGAAATCAAGCGTTATAGAAAAGACCTAGACGATCAGCTTAAAATACTTGAGGAAGATATTTTTGCTCGAGTCGCTAAACTTTTGGTTGGCAAAGTTGCTTTATCAGGACCCGGCGGGCACAAGGCTGGAAATGAAATAACGCAAGTTTATCTGAATAGTTTAAGGCATTCGGAATGGTTAAAAATCAAAATGAAGGATGAAGATATTAATCTTCAACTGGAAACCGTTGTTGCCCAAGTTGAGCAGCAAAGAAAAGATTTTGATGATAAATTTGAAGTAAAACGCAAAAAAATTACTATGGGCGATGATTTGGCGCCCGGTGTGCTAAAAATGGTCAAAGTCTATTTAGCGGTTAAACGACGCATTCAACCGGGAGACAAAATGGCTGGCCGTCATGGAAATAAAGGCGTTATTTCTATGATCAGACCGATTGAAGATATGCCTTATACCGCTGATGGTAATCCGGTCGATATTGTCTTAAATCCATTGGGTGTGCCTTCGCGAATGAACGTTGGACAGGTTCTGGAGACTCATTTAGGCTGGGCAGCAAAAGGTTTAGGTATCAAAATAGGCAAAATGCTTGAAGCTAAATACGATGCTGAAAAAGCTAAAGTAACTGCTATTAGAGAATATCTCGACAAAATCTACAACAGTGGTGGCCGTAAAGAAGATCTGGACTCATTTTCCGATAAAGAAATTCTTGAAATGGCGGCCAATCTAGTTGACGGTGTACCCATGGCGACACCGGTTTTTGATGGTGCTAGCGAAGATGAAATTCGCACTATGCTAAAGCTGGCTGATCTGCCAGAACATGGTCAAATTACTCTTTATGATGGCCTGACAGGAGAACCCTTTGAGCGTGAAGTGACTGTCGGTTATATGTACATGTTGAAACTTAACCATTTAGTCGATGATAAAATGCATGCCCGATCAACAGGGCCTTACAGTCTTGTTACCCAGCAACCATTGGGTGGAAAAGCCCAGTTTGGTGGCCAGCGTTTTGGAGAAATGGAGGTCTGGGCTTTGGAGGCTTACGGTGCGGCTTATACCTTGCAGGAGATGCTCACTGTCAAATCAGATGATGTCACTGGCAGAACACGCATGTATAAAAACATAGTCGACGGCGATCATAAAATGGAAGCTGGAATGCCGGAATCTTTTAATGTATTAATTAAAGAAATCCGTTCATTGGCCGTTAACATTGAATTGGAGCGCGAATAGAAGACTGAGTAGAGATGTTGCTGTGCAATGTCTCTACGTTTGCTTTTTTGATTAGAGGCGTAAGGCTTTGATAAGCCATCATATAAATAAATTAAACCGTTTATTGCCGATTTGAGTGACCAGTTAAAAACTCACTTATTTGGACAACTCAGACATTTGCATTGTAGAGGCGCGATTTTTTGTTGTGTCTAATAGTCTGTTCTGGACTACACCAGAAATTATTTTAGAGAGGACAAGCTCTTGAAAGATTTAATGAATTTCTTAAAGCGTCAAGGTCGTGCCGATGATTTCGACGGGATCAGTATTGGCTTGGCATCACCGGATATGATTCGTTCTTGGTCGTATGGTGAAGTAAAAAAACCCGAAACCATTAACTACCGCACATTTAAGCCAGAACGTGATGGCTTATTTTGCGCCAAAATATTTGGCCCGGTTAGTGATTATGAATGCCTTTGTGGTAAATATAAGCGACTGAAACACCGTGGCGTTATTTGTGAAAAATGTGGCGTTGAAGTTACATTATCAAAAGTTCGCCGCGAAAGAATGGGACACATCGATTTAGCGAGTCCTGTTGCGCATATTTGGTTTTTAAAATCATTACCTTCGCGCATAGCTTTATTATTGGATATGACCCTACGCGAGATAGAACGGGTGTTATATTTCGAATCTTTCGTCATCCTTGATCCAGGCATGACTCCGTTAGACAAAGGCCAATTGTTGACGGATGATGAGTACCTCGATGCCGTAGAATTACATGGCGACGATTTTGTTGCCAAAATGGGCGCTGAAGCGATTTATGATTTATTAAAAGCTATTGATTTAAAGGAGCAAGTTGATATTCTTCGTGAAGAAATAAATTCAACTAATTCAGAAACCAAAATAAAGAAGCACTCAAAGCGTCTTAAAGTCATGGACGCGTTATTGAGTTCTAAGAACCGTCCTGAGTGGATGATTCTAAAAGTGCTTCCGGTATTGCCACCAGAGTTGCGCCCATTGGTGCCTTTGGATGGCGGTCGTTTTGCTACTTCAGATTTGAATGATTTGTATCGCCGGGTTATCAACAGAAACAATCGATTGAATCGTTTACTGGACTTAAATGCCCCGGACATTATTGTTCGCAATGAAAAGCGCATGTTGCAGGAATCTGTTGACGCATTATTGGATAATGGCCGTCGTGGCCGTGCGATTACAGGAACCAACAGGCGACCATTAAAATCGCTTGCCGATATGATTAAAGGCAAACAAGGCCGCTTTAGACAAAATTTGCTAGGTAAACGCGTTGATTATTCGGGTCGTTCAGTGATTGTGGTGGGCCCTACATTAAGACTGCACCAATGCGGATTACCGAAAAAAATGGCTTTAGAACTTTTTAAACCATTTATCTTCAGCAAGTTACAATTTCGTGGTCTTGCCACCACCATTAAAGCCGCAAAGAAAATGGTTGAAAGAGAAGGCGCTGAAGTATGGGATATCCTTGAAGAAGTTATTCGCGAGCACCCGATTTTATTAAACCGTGCACCTACCTTGCACCGTTTAGGTATTCAGGCATTTGAGCCTACCCTGATTGAAGGTAAAGCGATTCAGTTACATCCATTGGTATGTAGTGCATTTAACGCTGACTTTGACGGCGATCAGATGGCGGTGCATATTCCGCTATCTATAGAAGCGCAGCTGGAAGCCAGAACCTTGATGATGGCGACTAATAACATTTTGTCACCCGCTAATGGCGAACCGGTAATCAATCCGTCTCAAGATGTGGTATTGGGGCTTTATTACATTAGTCGTGAAAAAATAAATGCTAAAGGTGATGGCAGTATATTTGTCAGTGTTGGCGAAATCCATAAAGCGTTATTGGAAAAAACCGTTGAATTACAATCAAAAATACAATTGCGGATTACCGAGAAAATAGTCAATGAGCACGGTGAAACCGACGATAAAACCCACAGAGTAAAAACAACGGTAGGTCGTGCGTTGATTTGGGAGGTCGTCCCTGATCGTATGCCTTATGAGTTGGTGAACTGTGATATGACCAAAAAGAACATATCCCGATTAATCAACTATAGCTACCGGTATCTCGGCAACAAGGATACGGTTGTGCTGGCTGATCAGCTGATGTATCTAGGTTTCAGGTACGCAACTATTTCCGGGGTGTCGTTTGGTATTGAAGATATGGCGATACCGGCTAAAAAAATCGATATTATCAAAGCGGCTGACATGGAGGTGAATGAGATTCAAAGTCAATATGCCTCTGGATTGGTTACTGACGGTGAGCGCTATAACAAGGTTGTTGATATTTGGTCACATGCCAATGACCAAGTTGCCAAAGTGATGATGGATGGTTTGGGTGAAGAATCAGTTATTGATGCTGATGGCAAAACAGTCAAACAAAAATCATTCAATTCTATCTTTATGATGGCCGAATCAGGCGCGCGGGGTTCTGCCGCACAGATTCGTCAGTTAGCCGGTATGCGCGGTTTGATGGCTAAACCAGACGGTTCTATTATTGAAACGCCAATCACTGCGAACTTTAGAGAAGGCCTTGACGTATTACAATACTTTATTTCGACCCATGGAGCGCGAAAAGGTTTGGCGGATACTGCCTTAAAAACTGCTAACTCAGGGTATTTGACGCGAAGATTGGTGGATGTTGCTCAGGATCTGGTAATTACCGGCAATGATTGTGGCACATCTAACGGACTTATCATGACTCCCATTATTGAGGGTGGTGACGTGGTGGAGCCACTTTCTGAGCGCGTATTGGGAAGAGTCGCTGTTAACGACATCATGGATGCGGCAGCAGAAAACATTATAGTGCCAGCAAAAACTTTGTTAGATGAGCACTGGGTTTCCATTCTCGAAGAGCAAAGTATTGATCAAGTATTGGTGCGTTCAATCATCACTTGTGAAAACAGACATGGTGTTTGTGCCGCCTGTTATGGCCGTGACTTAGGTCGCGGTCATCTTGTGAATATTGGCGAAGCGGTAGGTGTTATTGCTGCGCAATCAATTGGTGAGCCTGGTACGCAGTTAACCATGCGTACCTTCCATATTGGCGGTGCAGCTTCCAGATCGGCTGCGATTAGTAATGTTCAGGTCAAGTCTGCGGGTACAGTTCGCCTTAACAACTTGAAGTCAGTGATCAACCGGGAAGGTAATCTTGTAGCGGTGTCACGTTCCGGCGAGGTCGGTGTTGTGGATGACTATGGCCGCGAGCGGGAA
>Ga0209797_10001706_pt1 | contig 11056 bp, 13 predicted proteins | sample DOMMetBare3Fresh_2_FD_187472 | JGI IMG/M metagenome (GOLD analysis project Ga0209797, IMG submission 187472) | Wetland sediment microbial communities from St. Louis River estuary, USA, under dissolved organic matter induced mercury methylation -... | ecosystem: Environmental > Aquatic >...
GGATTGGCTACGGCAATATGTACCCGATCATGTAAAAGATGTTGATGAACCTTTCCTTAGAGGATTTCTTGGTAAGATGTTATTCAGCGGGGATGATGTATTGAAAATGACAAATATATTGAGTGGGGGAGAAAAAGTTCGCTGTATGCTGAGTAAAATGATGCTTCAAAGCCCTAATGTGATTTTACTTGATCAGCCTACAAACCACCTTGATCTTGAAAGTATCCAGAGTTTCAACGAACAATGTACCGATTACAAAGGAATCGTTTTATTAACCAGCCATGACCATACGTTTATGCAAACAGTTGCCAACAGGGTTATTGAATTAACACCTAAAGGAATTATCGATCGGCTGATGACGTTTGATGAATATCTTGTGGATGAAAGAGTGAAATCATTAAAAGAAGAAATGTATAAATAGTAAGTCCGCACATGATTTATAAAAAAACCCGTTTCAAAAGTGACGGGTTTTTTTTATATCATAAAATCAATACTTTTAATTAATCAAAACAAACGTCTATGTTTATTCCAATAGCTGATGATAATTCAGACAGGACAATTCAGCCCTTTGTTAATTATATACTCATTGGTCTCAATATACTGGTCTGGATTCTTCTTCAGGGTATGAGTGGTGATAGTTCGTTTACTTTCTCTTATGCTACGGTACCGGCTGAAATTATAAAAGGGCAGGATATTATTTCAGAAGCACAACGAATTACAGATCCGAATACCGGGCATGTATTTTTAATACCCGGATTGGGACCAACAAACATTCCGGTTTATTTTACATTACTTACTTCCATGTTTATGCATGGCAGTTGGGTGCATCTGGGTGGTAATATGCTGTATCTCTGGATTTTTGGGGATAATATCGAAAACAGGCTGGGACATAAAAAGTATTTAATTTTTTACCTTATTTGCGGGATAATTGCTTCATTAAGTCATGTGTTTTCAACCATTATATCTACCCAAAATTCATTAGTACCAAGTTTAGGTGCATCAGGTGCCATATCCGGAGTTTTAGGAGCATATCTTTTGTTATTTCCCAGCCGAAAAGTGAAAATGTTTGTAATTAGAGGAATTATAGAAGTTCCATCATTTGTTGCACTGGGATTCTGGATAGTACTTCAGGTAGTTAGTGGTCTTGGTTTATTGGGAGGCGAAGGTGCAGGAGGGGTTGCCTATGCAGCACATATCGGTGGCTTTATTGCCGGATTATTACTAATTAAATTATTTGATCCATTAAAAAGAAAATAATTTTCATGAAATTTATAGAAGATCTTGTAATATAAAATTCTAATTACTAACTTAGATTATATTTAAGGCTTACAAAAAAAATTAAGGAAATCCATACCTGCCAAACCTGTTAATCCCTTCGGGAAAAATTTTTATCCGGACGAAAGGTATAAAGCAAATAGACGGTGACTTTATTCAGGTTGAAACCAAAACAAATTTATTGATTGAGCTCTGCCAGCAGCAGAGCTTTTTTTTATTATGACTTTTCCTTAGTTCATTTTATATCTACCTGAATACTTTTTCTAATTTTTTTTTCGGGGAATAGGATTTTAGACAAATACTGATTAATTATTGATAGAATCATCCGAAACGGAATATTTATGAATCATGAAAAAATGACAGGAAGCAGTATAACAAATGTTTCCTAAGGAAGATTTTCGGAAGATTTATTGCTATTCCTATTGAAGAGTAGCTTTAAAAGTGTGTGAAAATTAAAATTATCTTTTTTTATAATACTTTGGCAAGGCTTTTGACTATCAGGGGCATATCAAACTTTATAATTATGAAAATAAAAATTATTGCTTTAAGTCTTATTCTTATTTCTGCCTGTGCAGTGGAAGCACAAGTGTTGCGTGCCGGCATTAACCTGGCTAATGTATCAATAACAAATGATGGTGATATTGATGAAGCTAAAATGCTTACTAGTTTTCAGGTAGGTTTTGTTGGAGATGTAAAAATTTCATCTTTCATGTCATTTCAACCAGGTATTTTATTAACAGGAAAAGGCTCTAAAACCCAATCAGGTCAGACAACGGATGCTACATATTTTAAGGCAACGTCAAATCCAATGTACATTGAAATACCTGCAAACCTGGTTTTTAAAACACCAACAGGTTCAGTTAAATTTTTTGGAGGTGCAGGCCCTTACATAGCTATAGGTGTAGCCGGTAAAAATAAAACCAACGGTAAATTTTTAGGTACATCATTTAGCAGCGAAAAAAATATTGATTGGTCAAATGACGATCCTTCAACGTTAAACTATGATGAAGGCGCTGGATATGGTATTATGAAAAGATTTGATTATGGATTGAACGGCACAGCAGGTATTGAAACTAAAACTGCAGTACTTTCTGTAAATTATGGATATGGGCTTGCAAAATTGCAAAGTGGTAGCAACAGCCAGGCGGATGATAAAAACAAACACCGTGTTTTAAGTTTCACAGTTGGAATTAAGCTTTAGAATTCTCTTGGATTATAAATTAATTTTAAGCACACAAAGTATTCAAAATTGCTTTGTGTGCTTTTTTTATTGAATCAGGATAAATATGGTTAATCTGCATTAATTTTTCTGTTATAAGCCTTCGGTAAATGAATTATCTTGCAGCCTGTTTTATTACTAAAATCAGAATTGATTTATGCGATATATGAATTGGTTAGCACTGGCTGTTGCAGTATTATTGATTATATCCTGTTTTATTCCATGGGTATATATCGAATCAAGAAATATAACAATAAGCGGAATTGATGCAACAGGTACTAATTATGGAAAGCCTGGTTATTTTCATATTGTATTGGTTACTTTTTTTATTGTATTTACGCTGATTGCAAAGGTGTGGGCCAAGAGGTTTAACCTGATAGTTGTAGCATTGAATACTGCGTGGGCTGCCCGTAATTTTTTTATTATTGCAACCTGCCAGGGTGGAGAGTGTCCGGAAAGAAAAATTGGACTCTATTTGATGCTGATAGCTTCTTTATTGATGCTGTTAACAGCATTATTTCCGGATCTGGAAATAAAGTCGGAGAAAAAAAATGATAAACAAATCAAATGATTCGGAATAAAAGAGGATGAGAGTAATGCAATTAAAATCTATTCTTCCATTTTTGTTATCCTCCAATCAATTTAGCTACTCCAAATGCTGCACTTGCAGCTACTGCTCCGATAAGCATTACCCGCAAGGCACCCCACCAGGGATTGATACCTGTCATTTTACTTTTAAAATATCCAAATACGAATAAACAAATCAGTGTGACAATTGCAGATATTTTTAATCCCTCCAGCGGAGAGGTTACAAAAAAGTAAGGGCTTAATGGAACAAGGCCACCAACAATGTATGAAAGTCCGATATTCAATGCTGATTTGGTAGCTCTTTTGGGATCAGGCTTTTCAAGCCCCAACTCATATTTCATCATAAAATCAACCCATTGTTTTTTATCCCGGGAAATCTCATCAGTCGCATTGTCCTGCAATTCCTTGCTCAGCCCGATTTTTGCAAAAAACTCTTTGGTTTCTTCTATTTCACGTTCCCTTAAATTTTCTACTTCATGGTATTCTCTTTTTTCTTCACTGTTATAATGGTCCTGTTCTGTTTTACCGGCAAGATATCCACCAAGACCCATGGCAATAGAACCAGCAGCTACTTCTGCAATTCCCGCAATAACTATAATGGAAGAAGAATCAACAGCACCGCTAAGACCGGCAGCAAGGGCAAATGGAACAGTAAGGCCATCACTCATTCCTATAACTATATCCCGCAACGCATCACTGCTTTTCATATGTTCTTCCATATGCGGGTTTCTGTCATGATGCAAGTGTATATCCATACGTTGAAGATAAATATTATGAAATAAAAAACTACTGACGGTAATGACAGTAGTTGATTTCTTAAGTAGAATTATTTTTAATCAAGTATTGAAAGGCTGTCACCAATTATCTCCGCACATTCAAGTACCTGGTCCTTTGTAATTACAAGGGGCGGGGCAAACCTGATTTTATCACCATGCGTAGGTTTTGCCAGTAACCCATTTTCTTTTAACAGTAAACATAATTCCCAGGCAGCTTCCTTATTCTGGTGTGAAATTATTATCGCATTCAAAAGTCCTTTGCCACGAATCATTGAAATATGTTTTGATTGAAGTTTTTTTAATTCATTTCTCAGTAATTCACCCATTACAGTTGCATTCTCAGCCATCTTTTCATCTTTTAATACCTGTAATGAAATCATCGCAACTTTACAGGCAAGTGGATTGCCACCATAGGTTGAGCCATGTTCGCCGGGTTTTATCGTCATCATTATTTCATCATCAGCAAGCACAGCACTTACAGGCATCATACCGCCACTTAATGCTTTACCCAGTAATAATATATCAGGACGAACATTTTCATGATCACATGCCAGCATTTTACCAGTTCTGGCAAGTCCTGTTTGTATTTCATCTGCAATGAATAATACATTGGCTGCTTCGCAAAGTTTTTTAGCCTGTGAAAGGTAGCCTTCATCAGGTACTAATACTCCTGCTTCTCCCTGGATAGGTTCTACCAGGAAGCCTGCTACATTTTTATTCTCTAAAGCCTTTGCAAGTGCTGCCGTATCATTATAAGGAATCGATATAAAACCGGGCATATAAGGGCCAAAGTTTTTTCGTGCAGTGGAGTCATTACTAAAGGAAATTACTGTTGTGGTACGTCCGTGAAAATTGCCTTCACAAACAATAATGATTGCTTTCCCTTCCTCGATACCCTTCACTTCGTAAGCCCATTTTCTGCAAAGTTTAATACCGGTTTCAACAGCTTCAACACCTGTATTCATCGGTAACACTTTACTATAACCAAAAAAATCTGTTATAAATTTTGCATACTCACCAAGCAAATCGCTATGAAAAGCACGGCTGGTCAATGTAAGTTTTTGCGACTGCTCAATAAACCCCTGAACGATTGTCGGGTGACAATGCCCCTGGTTTATTGCAGAATAACCACTCAGGAAATCATAATACTTTTTCCCATCTACATCCCATACATGCACTCCTTTGCCACGGTTTAATACAACTGGCACTGGATGATAGTTATGTGCTCCGTATTGTTCTTCAAGTTCAAGATAATATTGAGATTTGTCTGTCATAGAAACAATTGATTGCATAATTGATAAATTCTGATTAATAAATAATAAGGAAACTGTAAAGGAAATACCCTCTGCATGTAATGCAGGTTGGTACAGGTCATCTCATCGATGATTCAGCAAATCAAGATTATGCCGGAGAAATGATATGGTTAACTGCTGTAAGATTAGCTGAAATTTGAAGCAAGATAAATAAAATATTCCGGAGCCTAAAATCAGCCTTTTTAACCCCTTTTACTTTATAATTTTACACAAAATATCAGTATGTCTTACACCCTCCCACCCGGCACAAGAATTGGTCACATTCATTTAAAAGTTACTGACCTTGAACAGTCGTTGAAGTTCTACCGGGATTTACTGGGTTTTGAAGTTCAGCAGCTTTATGGCGATGGCGCAGCATTTATATCTGCAGGAGGGTATCATCATCATATTGGTTTAAATACATGGCACAGCAAAAATACCGGGCCTGCACCTGTAAGAGCAGCCGGCTTGTATCACACCGCTATTTTATTTCCAGAAAGAAAAGATTTAGCAATAGCCTTAAAAAGGCTGATTGAAGCAAAATATCCATTGACCGGCGCCTCTGATCATGGAGTGTCTGAAGCAATATATCTTGATGATCCGGATAAAAACGGAGTGGAATTATATTGGGACAGGCCAAAGGAGGAATGGCCTTTAGATGAAAACGATAATTTACAAATGATTACCGCCCCGCTTGACCTGGAAGATCTTCTAAAATCAGCAGAGTAGTTCTTTAATAAAATAATGAGGAGGAAAAGCTGCTGTAATCTTTTTATCTTTTTCAAAAATTCCATACAGCGTACTGCCACTACCACTCATTGATGCATAAATTGCACCATTATCATATAGCGCATTTTTTATCTTTTCAATTACCTGATGCTTTGCAAAGATTCCTTTTTCGAAATCGTTGGTTAATTGTTCCTTCCAATTTGCAATTGGTTCTTTTATTATTTCTTTTATTGATTTGCCTGACACCTTTGGATTAACATCTTTGAATGCAGTGGCTGTATCAATATGTATTCCGGGGTTTACAAGAAGAATTTTGAAGTTTGACAGATCAATGGGAATTTCTTCCAGCAATTCACCTCTTCCTGAGGCAAAGCATGGTTTATTAATAATAAAAAAAGGACAGTCGCTTCCAAGGCTGGCTGCCAGTTGAATTAATTTTTCTTCTGTAAGACCAAGGTTAAATTTTTTATTTATCATTCTTAAAGCAAAAGCACCATCAGCACTGCCTCCGCCAAGGCCGGCTCCGGAAGGGATCACTTTATGTAAATGCATCAATACACCCGGAAGCATTGGGAATTGGCTTTTCAGCAGTTGAAAAGCTTTAACACAAATATTTGAATTTGTGTCAGCGGCTATCTCAAGACCGCTGGTTGTAAAAAGGATGGATTCAGAATTTAAATGTTGCCTGGTTTCAATTATTTCCAATGCATCAGTAAGAGGTAATGGATAGAAAACGGTTTCTAAATTATGAAATCCATCTTCCCTTTTATTCAAAATATTAAGGCCAATATTGATTTTGCAATTGGGAAATGTTATCACTCTTACGGGAATTAATTTTGCTACATCAGTTTATGAAAGAAGAATAAAATGAACTTTTAATCCCGGATTAAATTGAACTCAACTTTTCTTTTTACGGCTATTTATTTCATCACGGATGGCAACAGCACGGATATAATCTTCATGATCCAGCACCTCATTCAGAAGATTATTTAATTCTTCTAAAGTCATGGTTTTCAGGTCTTCATTTCCAATTGAACCGGTCTCTTCTACCAGTACTTCTTGTTTTCCTTTTTTCTTTTTACTTCCAGTTCCTGAATCTTCCATTAAAATGCCGGCACTATCCAGAATGTTTTCATAAGTATAAATAGGACAACCAAACCGAACGGCTAATGCTATGGCATCGGAAGTTCTTGAATCAATTTCTATCGTATCATTTTCTGTGGCGCAAACAAGTTTTGAATAAAATATTCCTTCCTGTAAATCACAAATATTTATTTCAAGCAGATTAATAGCAAATGCATTCATGAAATTCTTCATGAGGTCGTGGGTGAGGGGTCGGCTGGGTTGCATTTTTTCCAGTGCTACAGCAATTGCCTGTGCTTCAAACCCGCCAATTACAATTGGTAAACGCCTCAGTCCATTTAATTCACCTAATACAACAGCATACGAATGCGTCTGTGTAATACTGTGCGACAAAGCCACTATTTCCAGTTCTATTTTTTTCATTTACTACGGGGTAAATTTTTTAATTGATTCTTAGGCAAATATAAAAATTAAAGCCTTTCAAATGATATGAAAGGCTTTGCTATTTTATTTTAAATAATTGTCTTTTTCAACGGAATCAGGCCACCCCCTTTAGTTTTTTAATGGCAGCAGTAAGCTTTGGAACCACTTCAAAAGCATCCCCAATAATGCCATAATCTGCTGCTTTAAAGAAAGGAGCTTCAGGGTCTTTATTTATTACAACTATCACTTTGCTTCTGTTTACCCCTGCGAGATGCTGAATGGCCCCGGAAATGCCAATAGCAATATAAAGATTAGGCGCTATGGCAAAGCCCGTTTGTCCTACATGTTCATTATGAGGACGCCAGTGTGCATCTGCAACCGGGCGGCTACAGGCTGTGGCCGCATGTAAGGTTTTCGCAAGTTCTTCAATAATTCCCCAGTTTTCAGGTCCTTTAAGCCCACGGCCAGCACTTACTACTACTTCAGCTTCAGTTAGCGGCACTTCACCACTTGCTTTTGTTACGTTCGTAACTTTAACCTTTGATGCATTTACAGTTGCGTTAAAAGCAATAACCTCCGCCGTGCCTTCTCCTGCTACTACTTTATATGCATTAGGATTAAGCGCAATAATTTTTATATCTGAACTTACTGAAACATTCGCATAAGCTTTTCCTGAGAATACGTTTTTCTTAACGATAAATCCATTTGTTGTTTCAGGCAATGCAACAGCACCAGAAACAAAACCGGCTTTTAGGCGAACTGAAAGCCGTGGAGCAATCGCTTTGCCATCTACGTTATTAGAAAAAATTATCACCTTGGCGCCAGTTGCTTCAGCAACCTGTGCAATTACATTTGTATAAACCTGTGCATCCAGGTGATTTAATGATTCATTTGCAACATGATGAATTTTCTTTATGCCATATTTACCTAAGGCAGCCAGATCTTCTCCTATGCTTCCAAGTACCACGCCTTCGGCAACGGTACCCATTTGTTCGGCAATTTTGACACCGTATGTCATTGCTTCAAGCGAGGCTTTTTTAACATGACCATCTGCTGAATCTATAAAAACAAGTACTGACATATAATTAATTTTTGAATTTTGTTTACTAAGTTTTTTTAAATGGCTTTTGCTTCATCGTGAAGGAGCCGGACAAGTTCATCAACATTTTCTGCATCCACTAATTTTACTCCTGACTTGGCAGGCGGTAAGCCAAACCCTGAAACAGCCGTTAATGTATCAGCAGCTGATGGTTCGATAACTTTGAGAGGTTTTGTTCTGGCAGCCATTATACCTCTCATGTTTGGTATTCTTGCTTCAGCCATTCCTTTTGAACAGCTTACTACAACAGGCAATGCTACTTCACAAACTTCCTCGCCACCTTCTATTTCTCTTGTAATTGTAGCCTTGGTTCCGGAAAGTTCAAATTTGCTGGCCAGGGAAATAAAGGGCAGATCTAATAGTTCTGAAACCATACCACCTATAGACGATCCGTTATAATCGATTGTTTCTTTACCTGTAAATACAAGGTCGTATCCTCCTTGTTTGGCAACTTCGGCTATTTGCGAAGCTATATAATAACTATCGTGACTATCAGCATTTACCCGGATGGCTTCATCACCCCCCAAAGCAAATGCTTTGCGGATAATTGGTTCCGTGTCAGCATTACCAACTGTTATTAAATGAATCGAAGTGGCAGGGTCTGCTTCTTTTAATTCGATTGCTCTTACAAGTGCATACCATTCGTCAGAAGGGTTGATGATCCATTGCACACCGTTTACATCGAATTTCGTGTTGTTATCGGTGAAGGCTATTTTTGCCGTAGTATCCGGCGTTTTACTGATACAAACTAAAATCTTCATATAATTGTTTGTTGTCATCCTTAATTTGCCGAAGGATGAGTTTTAAAAAAGGTTGTTTATGCAACTAAAACAAAGGTAAGTGAAGCAAAGTTAATTCCGGAAAATTCCGGTCAAATTTTTTATATTAACATGGACAGGATAGAAAAGTTGAAAGAATTTCTGACAAGTAGCCCAAACGACAGTTTCCTGCTGCATGCTCTTGCTTTAGAGTATATAAAATTGGGCAATGATGAAACGGCAAAGGAATTGTTTGAAGAAATCTTACATAAAGATCCAGGCTATATTGGCAGTTATTACCATCTTGCCAAACTGCTGGAACGAATTGAAAAAACTGAAGAAGCGATTAAGGTTTATGAAAAAGGGATGGAGGAAGCAAAAAAAGCGGGAGACAATCATGCCTTTGGGGAACTCAGAGGTGCATATGAAGAGTTAACTTTTTAAAATGTCACTACTACAGAGATTTCAGGAACATATTTTACAAACGCATCTTTTTTCATCAAAAGATAAATTACTGGTGGCAGTAAGCGGGGGAGTAGATTCTGTTGTGTTATGCGAATTGTGCAAACGGGCAGGTTATGATTTTCTGATTGCTCATTGCAATTTTCAATTGAGAGGAACGGAAAGTGACAGAGATGAAAAATTTGTAAATGAGTTAGGTTTAAAATATGGAGTGGAAGTTTTTATAAAAAAATTTGATACAGAAAAATATGCTGCTGAAAATAAATTATCTACCCAGGAAGCAGCACGGGATTTACGGTATCAATGGTTCGGGGAATTAATAAGTACATTAAAAGAAAAGTCCTCCATACAGCAGGTGTCACTTACTATTTATTTACTTACCGCACATCATGCTGATGATAATACGGAAACAGTAATAATGAATTTTTTCAGAGGTACTGGTTTACATGGACTGACTGGCATTCCTGAATCTGCAGGTACTACCAGAAGGCCATTACTTATTTTTTCTAAAGAACAATTGCTTCAGTTTGCCAAAGAAAATGAACTTCATTTCGTGGAAGATTCATCCAATTTGTCGTCTAAATACACCCGTAATTTTTTCCGCAATGAAATAATTCCCACTGTAGGCAAAGTATATCCCAAGGTTAGTGAGAATATCCTTGATAATATCAACAGGTTCAAAGAAATTGAAAAATTATATAAATTTTCGGTAGTGGAGTTGATTCAAAAAATTTGTAAAAAAAGAGGTAATGAAATTCATATTCCTGTAAAGCAATTATTACAATACAGGAATAATGCATTGATTTATGAAATTATCTCAGAATATGGGTTTCATGAAAAACAGGTTGATGAAGTACTTAAACTTTCGAAAAGTGATTCTGGAAAATATATTCAATCTTCATCAGGCAACTACAGGATTATCAAGCACAGGCATTGGTTTATAATAAGCCCTGTTCAATCAGCGGAAGCGCAAAATATAATCATTGAAAAAAACGATCCCAGTATTTTATATTCAAGCGGCACTATTCTGATTGAAAAGACTGAAAACCTGATCCCGGTAACGGGCAACGATGTTGCTTGTCTTGATGCTAACGAAATTACTTTTCCATTGCTACTCCGCAAATGGAAAACAAGTGATTATTTCTATCCACTGGGGATGAAGAAAAAGAAAAAAATTAACCGGTTTCTGATTGATCAGAAACTTTCTATGTCTGATAAAGAAAATGTATGGGTAGTAGAAAGCAACCAGAGAATTATCTGGGTGGTTGGCAAACGTATTGATGAACGCTTTAAAGTAACAGAAAAAACAACGGCTGTTCTAAAGCTCATATATACCACCAACCGTTAACTTT
>Ga0209797_10001707_pt1 | contig 11055 bp, 7 predicted proteins | sample DOMMetBare3Fresh_2_FD_187472 | JGI IMG/M metagenome (GOLD analysis project Ga0209797, IMG submission 187472) | Wetland sediment microbial communities from St. Louis River estuary, USA, under dissolved organic matter induced mercury methylation -... | ecosystem: Environmental > Aquatic >...
AGGGGATATGCTGCCTGATTCGCAGCGAACAACAGGGTTTGCCATGCAGAGTTTCTTTATTGGAGTGGGTGCGGTTATTTCATCAATGTTACCTTATATATTAACAAAGCTTGGTGTAGCAAACGAAGCACCTGCCGGAGTTATACCTGATTCAGTTAAAATGTCTTTTATTATAGGTGCTGTAGTTTACATGGCAGCTATTTCATACACAGTTTTCACAACAAAAGAATATTCACCAGCAGATTTAGCTTCCTTTGGTGAAATTGATGAACCGGGTAATCAAATCAATATTAAAACACCATTATCGTCTTTCCTGCAAAAAGGGCTTGCCTGGCTTATTATTGGAGTTGTATTATCCGCAGCGCTTTATTTATACAATTCTAATGTTGAACAAAAACTGGAAAAAGAATTATATGTGCTGAGTGGTGGGTTAGCCGCATTTGGACTTTTTCAGTTATTGGCCTGGTATATGCAATCCAATAAAAATAGTAATGGATTTGTAGAGGTAATGGATGATCTGAATTTTTTACCAGCTACTATGAAAAAGCTGGCTATAGTTCAATTCTTTTCCTGGTTTGCACTTTTTGCAATGTGGATTTATTCTACCCCTGCCTTAGCACAGCATATTTATAACACTACAGATGCAGCCTCAGCTGAATATAATAAAATGGGAAACTGGGTTGGTGTCTTATTTGCCTGGTACAATGGGTTTGCAGCCTTATTTGCATTCCTGTTACCTGTCTTAGCTAATAAGTTTTCAAGACCGGTAACACATATGATTGCTTTAATTGCGGGAGGGGCTGGTTTAATTTCTTATTACTTCTTTAAGAATGAAAATTTTCTGATAATCAGTATGGCCGGTATCGGACTTGCCTGGTGCAGTATACTTGCAATGCCTTATTCGATGCTTACAAAAGCTTTGCCTGCAAAGAAAATGGGAGTTTATATGGGCATTTTTAATTTCTTCATTGTAATTCCGCAAATTCTGGCGGCAACATTATTAGGAGTATTTACAAAGCATATTTTTAACGGTAATGCTATTATGACTATCGTTCTGGGCGGTTGCTCAATGATTATTGCTGCACTATTGACATTAAGAATAAAAGATAAATAAACTATCATGAAACGATTTGTAGTTGTATTGCTATTTGCAATTTCATTTCAATCCAATGCCATTGACATGCTTGGTAAGTATCCCTCACATTGGTGGGTGGGTATGAAAAATCCGAATCTGCAACTTGTACTTCATGGTGTGGATATCGGACTTTTTACGAATGTATCAATAAAGTATCCCGGTATTAAAATCAATAAGATCAGTAAAACGGAAAATAAAAATTTCCTGATTATTGATGTATTTATCAGTTCAACTGCAAAACCCGGAAAATTTAAAATTGCCATGTCCGGCGGTGGTATTGACATTGAAGATGTTTACTACGAATTAAAACCCCGGAATAAAGAAAATGGCAAAACGAGGGTTCAGGGTGTTTCTTCATCAGACTTAGTTTATTTATTAATGCCGGATCGATTCAGCAATGGTGATCCTTCTAACGATGCATTTAAAGATTTGCGTGATCCTGAAAGTGATCGCAGTAATATATTTGCCCGTCATGGTGGTGATCTTAAAGGAATTGAAAACCATTTCGACTATTTAAAAGATCTGGGTGTAACAACTATCTGGTGCACTCCATTGATTGAAAATGATATGCCGAAAATGCGGGAAGGCATCTATGAACTTTCAGGATTTCATGGCTACTGGTTTACCGACCATTATCAGATTGATAAGCGATATGGTGGAAATGATGCTTATAAGTCAATGATCGATGGCGCACATAAAAAAGGATTAAAAGTAATTCATGATGCCGTGTATAATCATATCGGGCTTTATCACTGGATAAATCTTGATCCTCCTTCAAAAGACTGGCTTAACCAATGGCCTGAATTTACACCACCTAATCACAGGGATGCAGCTATATTCGATCCAAATAAATCAGCCTATGATAATACTATTATGCTGAAAGGCTGGTTTGTTCGACACTTGCCTGATCTTAATCTTGCCAATTCATTTGTTGCAACATATCTTATTCAAAATGCTATCTGGCTGACAGAAGAATTTGGTTTTGATGGATTTCGTGTCGATACGTATAAATATTGTGATGAGAAATTTTTAAACAACGTAAACGCCGCTTTACTGAAAGAATTTCCTTCCGTAACCACTTTTGTTGAAGCCTGGGGAAATGATGTAATGGCCAATGCATATTTCGTTCGAAACAATTTCGATGTGCCGTTTAAACATAATGCAATGGGAGCTCTTGACTTTCCTTTATGTTTTGCTATTCAAAACAGTTTAAATCAACAGGCCGGATGGACAGAGGGTATAAATAAACTCTATTTAACTCTTGCCGAAGATTTTGCATATAAAGATCCGCAGAACAATTGCATCTTTCTGGATAATCATGATATGAACAGGTTCTTTTCAGTAGTGAATGAAGATTTTGCAAAGTATAAAATGGGAATGGCATTATTATTAACGATGCGGGGCATTCCACAACTTTATTACGGCGATGAAATATTGATGAAGAATTTTAAAAATCCTACAGACCAGGATGTAAGGCTTGATTTTCCCGGTGGCTGGGCTGGCGATCCTACAGATAAATTTAATCCACAAGGCAGAAACCAGCAGGAGAATGAAGCATTCAATTATATAAAAAAACTGGCTGCTTTCAGAAAAAATTCATCAGCAATTACTACCGGTAAAACATTGCAGTTTATACCAAAGGATAGTGTCTATACTTTTTTCAGGTATGATGCAAAACAAACTGTAATGTGTGTGATGAATACTAAAAGCAACCCTGCTACGATAAACATGAGCCGTTTTAAAGAAAGAGTAGATGGATTTATAAAAGCATACGATGTTGCAACCGGTGTTACTTTTACTCTTGGAGAAACATTAACCGTAGGACCAAAATATGTATTGGTCATGGAATTAAAAAAGTAAGCAAAAATTTATTTGATCATCACCTGATGATTTCTTCTTAAATTACAGTATGTCAAAAACGAAGAAACCAAATGAAGGTAATGTAAACAAAGAGGCAGTAAACCCCGTTGCATCTGCCATCCCTGTTCCTTATGAACAGAAAAATTTTGTTGATACAACAAAGCCGGTCTGGAATTATTCGTTATTGACTGACGATGATGTAACCAATTACCAGAACGGTACCAACTACCAGCTTTATAAAAAATTTGGTTCTCATTCTATTAAAGTGAATGATATATGGGGTATGTACTTCTGTGTGTGGGCACCTAATGCAACTTTAGTTTCTGTAAAGGGTCATTTTAATAACTGGGAAAATCATGCCTACGAACTTTATCCACGTTGGGATAAAAGCGGCATCTGGGAAGGTTTTATCCCACACTTTAAGCTTGGCGAGGCATACAAATACCATATAGTTGGATATGCAGGCAGAAAAATAGACAAGGGAGATCCTTTCGCTAATTTTTGGGAGAAAAGACCTCATACAGCAAGCATTACCTGGGATATGTATTATGAATGGAAAGATGCTGACTGGATGAAAAAAAGGAAAAAACATAATTCACTTGATGCACCGTGGAGTGTCTATGAAGTGCATCTTACCAGTTGGCAACGACCTGATAAATACGATGAAGAAACATACAATAGTTACGATGACTTAATAGAAAGGTTAGTGCCGTATGTAAAAGAATTAGGATTTACTCATGTGGAATTTATGCCCGTTATGGAACATCCATTTGATGGGAGTTGGGGGTATCAATGCACAGGTTTTTTTGCTGCAACATCCAGGTTTGGAAACCCTCAGGGGTTGATGCGGTTAATAGATGCTTTTCATGAAGCAGGTATCGGTGTGTTACTGGATTGGGTGCCTTCACATTTTCCTTATGATGCACACGGTCTGTTTATGTTTGATGGCACTCACACTTACGAATATGCAGATATGCGTAAAGGATTTCACCCGGACTGGAACAGTTACATATTTAATTATAAAAGGGGAGAAGTAAAATCATTCCTGATCAGCAGTGCCAGGTTCTGGTTTGATATGTTTCATATCGATGGAATCAGAGTAGATGCTGTTTCATCTATGTTGAAACTGAATTATTCCAGGGAAGAGGGGCAGTGGGAGCCAAATGAATTTGGGGGTGATGGCAACCTGGAAGCTATTGCTTTTATTAAAGATCTTAATGAAACAATTTTCAGAGATTTTCCTGATGTACAAACAATTGCCGAAGAAGCAACAGACTGGCCCGGTATTTCCAAACCTACCTGGCAGGACGGACTTGGGTTCGGTATGAAATGGATGATGGGGTGGATGCATGATACACTGGATTATTTCAAAGTGGACCCGCTATACCGTCAGTCGCACCAGGATAAGTTTTCATTTAGCATGATGTATTACTATGATGAAAATTTTATGTTGCCTCTCAGTCATGATGAAGTTGTACACGGCAAGAGCCCGATGATCTATAAAATGCCGGGTGATGAATGGCAAAAATTTGCCAACCTCAGGTTGTTATATACTTATATGTGGACGCATCCGGGTGCTAAACTTCTTTTCATGGGCAATGAATTCGGGCAAACCACTGAGTGGAATTATAAATCTGAATTGGATTGGCCTTTGTTACAACATGACTGTCATCGGTTACTAAAAGATTGTTTGACAGATTTAAACAAATTACTCAAAGAAGAACCGGCGATGTATTATAATCAATTCAAACAAGATGGTTTTGAATGGGTTGACTTAAACCACAGACCGGAATCTGTAATCTGTTTTAAACGAAAAGGGAAGAAAGCAGAGGATGATATTTTAGTTATTTTGAATATGACACCTGTTGTACGCAATGATTGGGAAATTTATGTAAGTGGAAAGCCTTATAAGAAAGAGATATTCAACAGCGACAAAGCAATTTACTGGGGAACTGGCAATGTTTTTAACCCGGAAATTCGCTGTGAATTAATTGATAGCAATCAAAAAGAATATAAGCTGATAGTAAATTTACCTCCGCTTGCTGGAATAATTCTGAAATAGTACTATTTTGGATCGGTTCTGGCTATAATTTTAGCGTTAAATCTTGATTAGTAACCTGCATAATCATAATTTGCGATGAGTAATTTATTTCAATCCAATCCTAAAAAGAGCCCTATGAACCCAAAAATTCTATTTATCTGTCTTGCGCTGATATCAGTTCAGGCATATTCCCAAACTTCAATTACGGCTATTAATGTAAAGATTGACAGCGCCGATTATTTTCTGCAAAAAGGACTTGTAGAAAAGCAAAATGGCCGCCGGATGGAATCTTTGAAAAATTTTGAAAAAGCTTCCCGGTATGATGCCAACAGCAAACAAATTACAACAGAACTGGCGTCAGCTTACCTTGATTTGCGTAAATACAGCCTCGCCAGAGAGATGTATAAAAAACTTGTTGCATTAGGCGAAGTGTCTGCACCAATCTATAAGCAACTCCTGAACCTTTCTTTTCAATTAAAACAAAACGAAGATGTATTGCTTTATGCTGATAAATTAAAAACTGCAGATCCTTCTGAAAAAGTTCTTTACTATGTAGGTAAAGTAAATTATGACATGGACAATTATGGTGATGCAATAAAATATCTGAATGGAGCCGCTAAAGAAGATCCGACAAATGCTGAAGTCCCTTACATGATTGCCCATTGCTACGCCGATATGATGAATTTTAAATTGGCTGTTCCTTATTTTAAAAAGGCAATCGAACTTGATCCAAAGCAGAGTTACTGGATATATGAACTGGGTCTTATCTGCTATGGCATGAATGCTGATAAAGATGCTTTGAAATATATTCTGGAAGCCGGCGAAAAAGGGTATAAAAGAGATAATGATTATCTCGAGAACCTGGGCATAGCCTATCTTAATGTTGGTCAATTGGACGAGGGTGTTGCCATTCTTAATGAAATCTTGAAAAGAAAACCAAGTGATATGAATATCCTCACTATGGTAGCTGAAGCTTATTATTACAAGGGAAAATTTGATCAGGCGATTACCTATTGGGATAAAGTGCTGGAATATGATAACTCAAATGCTTCATCATTATATATGATTGGTATGAGTTATCAGAAAAAAGGTGGTAAAGAAAATGCGGAAAAAGGAATTGCTCTTTGTGATAAAGCCATTGAAATGGATCCGACTCTTGCATCTTACAAACAGAAAAAGATGATGGCGGGGCTCTGATGATAACTTAAGAGAACTTTTTGTTATCTCTAAAATATTAAAAGCAATCATGAATTTATTTGTGATTGCTTTATTATTTCTGTCTTTCAGATAATACTTCAGAATCAAATTACATTCGCTCGGGTACACGAATTCCAAGCAAACTCATCCCTGATGCAATTACATTTGCAGTCAATTCAGATAATTGCAACCGCATTTGCTTCTTTTCCTCAGACTCTGCATTCATCACAGAATGTTCAGTATAAAAAGTATTAAAAGATTTTGCCAGGTTAAATACATAAATAGCAATCACTGATGGGTTATGTTCCGTACAGGCCTGTTCAACAATCACTGGATATTGCTCAAGGGAAATAATAAGATCTTTCTCAAGTTTCAGAAGCTTTCCTATAACAGGCTGCTTACTGATAACATTATCATATTTACGGAGTATTGATTTTATCCTTGCATGTGTGTATTGAACAAACGGCCCGGTAAACCCATGAAAATCGATTGATTCTTCCGGATTAAAAACCATTCTTTTCTTAGGATCTACCCTTAACAAAAAGAATTTTAATGCACCCAACGCAATGGTATCATACAGTTCTTTCAATTCAGCTTCTGTAAAATCTTTTACTTTTCCCAATTCCTCAGTTTTATTCTTTGCCACATTTATCATTTCTTCAATCATATCATCTGCATCTACAACAGTACCCTCACGGCTCTTCATTCTTCCGGATGGCAGTTCTACCATACCATAACTCAAATGATAAATTCCATCAGCATAAGGTTTTCCTGATTTTTTTAATATCAATTTTAACACCTTGATGTGGTAGTTCTGTTCATCTGCAATAACATAAATACTCTGGTCATACTTAAAATCTTCGTATTTCTGTTGCGCAAGACCGAGATCCTGCGTGATGTAAACTGAAGTACCATCTTTTCGCAGCACCAGCTTTTCATCAAGTCCATCATCCGTTAAATCAATCCAAACACTGCCGTCTTCTTTTTTAAAAAAGATTCCCTGCTTCAATCCTTCATCTACAAATCTCTTTCCCGGCAGATAAGTTTCGCTTTCATAATACATTTTTGCAAAATCAGATCCTATGCGTTTGTAAGTAACATCAAACCCTTCATAAACCCAGCTGTTCATTGTCTTCCACAACTTTATTACTTCTGGTTCACCAGCTTCCCAATCCTGTAGCATTTGTTGGGTTTCCTTCATAATCGGTGCTTCCTTTTCAGCATCTTCCTTCTTCATACCGCCAGCAATCAATACTTCTACCTGCTTTTTATATTCATCATTGAATTTTACATAATATTCGCCGACAAAATGATCTCCTTTGGTTTTTGTTGATTGAGGTGTAGCTCCATTGGCAAAATGCTGCCATGCAATCATACTTTTACAAATATGAATACCCCGATCGTTTACAATGCAGCTTTTTATTATTTCGTATCCGCTTACTTTCATCAGTTCAGCTACACTCCATCCCAGAAAATTATTTCTTAAATGGCCCAGGTGCAACGGTTTGTTAGTGTTGGGTGATGAGTATTCAACCATCACTTTCTGTCCGTTGGATGATTTAAAACCAAATCCCGGCGTATTAAAATTTGCAGAAAGAAAATGTAGCCAGTATGTATCTGAAATTGTAAGATTTAAAAACCCTTTTATTACATTATATCCAATTAACAAGTCAGGGTGGTTTTTTATCAATGCTTCGCCGATTTCGGTACCGAGCAATTCCGGAGATTTTTTTAATTGTTTTACAAAAGAAAATAAAACAAGTGTATAATCTCCTTCAAACTCAGGTTTTGTGGTACTTATAGTTAATTCAGATTCATTAAAATCATGTCCGTAGAGATCTTTTAATGTTCTGGCTACAAGGGGTTTTATCTGGCTAACGATGCTCATTCCCATCTTAATTTAGTCGGCAAATTTACAAAAAGGTATCTTCTAAACCCTAATTCATTAATTACCAATTGCAATATTACCTTTGCAGCTATTTATGAGAAGACACCTTCATAGTGCCCGGGATTTTTTATTACCTGTAATTGATTTCTTTTATCCTCCTTTCAGGAAGTTGATGAATATTCAAACGTTTCGATACGCTGCTTCCGGCGGGGGAAATGTAGTATTGGGATTTCTTGTTTACTACATCAGTTTTAAATACATTTTTGGTGAGCAAGAATTCAACTTTGGCTTTTATGCTTTTAAAGGCCACATTGCTGCCTTGTTTGTTTCTTTCCTTGTCACTTTTCCGGTTGGTTTTTTTATGTCGAAGTATGTAGTTTTCAGTGATTCGAATATGAAAGGCCGGATTCAGTTGTTCCGGTATTTTATGGTATGTATGTTCAATCTTTCATTTAATTATTTGCTGTTAAAAATATTTGTCGAAAAATTTCACTTATACCCGGTACTGGCACAGGTCTTCACAATAGGGATAGTTGTCGTTTTCAGTTATTTAGCCCAGCGTAATTTTTCTTTTAAGCCAGGAGATGAAAATCAATCTACAGGCTGAAATCAATAGATTCTACTTTAACTGACAATTCACCACTGCAATTGCTTCTGATTACAAGGTGTTGCTGCATGGGGTAGATGCCGATCAGTTTTATATCCCTGATAGTACCTTCGCTGCGTATACCCTTTATCCATTCCTGGTTTAATTGACTATTGAAACTGGTTTTAGCCGTATCAATATAAGGCCCCAGTTCAAACCGGGCATATTTACTTATTTCTTTGGTTATTTTTTTATCAAATAACCAATCAGCAGAACCAAGCAGTACATTTTTTGATTTTATGTCAAAGTCAATATCAGTCACTTCAATCATACGTTTGTCCTTATCATAAACAGGTTTCCCAACAAGGTAAACTACGCCACTATTGGTGCCGCTGAAATTAATTTTAATAATAAGTTTTTCAAATCCTCCGCCATATATCCGGCATTCATCGATGATAAATTTCTTTTTTATGAATCCCTGTTTAAAATCAAATTTTTTTCCAGCTACCTGCTGATTTAAAATAGAACCTAATGAATCATAATTAAGTACTGCATCCAGGAAAATGGAAAAACCCTGCATTTTGCTAAACGTGTTAAGGTTTGGTATCGATGAATTCTTTTCTACGGGTTTTTCAAAACTGATAACTGGCTTTGCTTCCAATCCGAGATAAACATTCAGAGAATCTTTATTGACAAAAAAATTATTAATATGGATTTTTTGCGGATTCATTTGCAACCAGCCCAGCCCGTATAAATTATATACTTTATTCAATTTATCCCATACCTGCTGAAATCGGGGTTTTAGGTTTACTGAACTGTAATTTTTCTCTATTGATTTCTTTGCTGTATCCAGTTCTGTAATCAGTCCACTCATTACCTGCTTTGTAATATCCTGCCCCCAAAAGCATACTTCACATTTATCGAGAGGTTGTGGTTCATTTCTATTCATCAGGAGCCTGACCTTAAAATCCGGAAGAATATAAACAGTATTGGAAAAGGAAACATTCACTTTTCGTTCTGGTTCAGCAAACCCGCATCGGCAGGGCGGAGTCCATGGAGAAATGACTTTCCCTTTTACACAAATGCGGGTCGACCCAATGATTTTATAAAAACCTGTAAAACCAAGATTTATCGTATTTCCGGCACCACTGATTTTTAAAGGGCTTCTGCGAAAAACATATTTGTAGCGTACATCACAGCCTTCCTGCATCCAGCTATCCGGATAACCGGTGGAAGTAAAAAGCGTATCCACACTTTTTTCCGCCATTACATATACTGGTTTCAGATTTACCTGGATAGGTATATTAATTTCAGAATTCGGTAATGAATCCAATTTGAAATTACCCGGAGATAAATCCGGATTGGCAGGATTTATTTTTTGAGAAAATACAGTAATTGAAAAAAATAAGTAACTAAAAACAAGGATTCTTTTTTCTTTCATACCAGGTATTGAAAAGTGAAATTAAAGAATGTATGTATAATGAAATGTGAATAAACCGCTCAGATATTCCTGGGATTCTTCCACTGTTTTCCTAATCTTTCTATCGTTCCTGTTATTCTTTCTGTCCTTGTTTCTTCTCGCTTCGCTGTTACAATCCACTCGATATATTCTTTCTTATTGGTGAATGAAAGCGTTTCAAAAAAAGCAGCTTCCTTATTTTTCTTTTTTAAGGCAGTGGCCAGATCATCCGGAAGTTTTACTTGTTTGGTGGCAGGGTTTACCCATTTAAAAATTTCCCGTTCTTCTTTTGGTTTCGTTTCTTTCTTTTTGTCAGCTTCTGTTTTTGCACGGAAACCAAATACACTCCATGTATCATCAAAAGAAATCAAATTTATCCAGGTCAGTTTATCGCCTTCGGCTAATAAACAATTCCAGCCTTTGTCTCTCGTCAGGTCAGTTTGAACTTTAGAAGATACTTTCGGATAGTACACCCATACTATCACTTCCGGTTTTACCAGCTTCATCACTTTACTCATTTCTTTTTCCATCTGCGCTTTATTCATCACAAACCAATGCACCTGGTTGTACTCTTTTCCTGTATCTGTAATTTTTACACCGGCTGGTAACCCTTCTAATCCTTTTTTAAAATTGGCTGGAGCATTTAACGTAAGTAATTTGAATTTAGATTTGATTCTTAGCTTGTCGGATATGGTGTTGATCATGTTGGTTTGTTTGTATCTTAAAATTAAGGTGGATTGGAGAAATGAGGTTATTGAACCTTGCGAAGCCTTGACCCAGCCCTTTCGGGGATTCTATTTATTAAAGATGTTGCGGTCTCCCGAAAAATCGGGACAGGCTCTCCAGGGAGGGGATGTCGGTCGTTTTAGCTCAGCAACAAAAATACTTT
>Ga0209797_10001708_pt1 | contig 11054 bp, 11 predicted proteins | sample DOMMetBare3Fresh_2_FD_187472 | JGI IMG/M metagenome (GOLD analysis project Ga0209797, IMG submission 187472) | Wetland sediment microbial communities from St. Louis River estuary, USA, under dissolved organic matter induced mercury methylation -... | ecosystem: Environmental > Aquatic >...
CGACATCAACCCGATCCGGACGTTCGTCGACCAGCGCTTCTCGCGTCAGGTGCACGCCCGCGCCGGGATCATCATCAACACCGGCGAGGACAACTACCTGACCACCGCCGACGCGGTGGAGGCCGCGCACACCGTGACGGTGAGCCAGCTGCTCAACGAGTACTTCGCCCGCGAGGCCGGGCTGCCGGACGCGCAGATCGGCCTCGGCCACGCCTTCGAGATCAACCCCGAGCTGCCCGACTCGTTCCGGATGGAGCTGTCGCACGCGCTGCTGGCCCGCGAGCTGTTCCCCGACGCGCCGCTGAAGTGGATGCCGCCGACCAAGTTCATGACCGGCGACGTCTTCCGCGGCTACCTGCTCAACGGGTTCTTCAACCTGGTCGGCGCGATGACCCAGCAGGGCATCCTGCTGGTCGGCATGATGACCGAGGCCGTGCACACCCCGTTCCTGTCCGACCGCGACCTGGCGCTGCAGAACGTCCGGTACGTGTTCAACGCCGCCGGACGGCTGGGCGAGGACTTCGTCCCGTCCCAGGACGGGTTCATCGTCCAGCGAGCGCATCGTGTCCTCGGCGAGGCGGTCGACCTGCTCGAGCGGATCGTCGACGACGGGCTGCTCGACGCGATCGCCGACGGCACCTTCGGCCTGACCAAGCGCCCGGCCAACGCAGGCAGGGGGCTCGACGGCGTCATCGTCCGCGGCCCTGGGTACGTCAACCCGGCCATCGACATCCTGGAGGGGGTGACCCGCTGATGGGTGCCGAGTTCGCGTCAGCCTTCGAGCCCAAGGCGAAGTCGACCATCACGCCGGAGCCGAAGCGCATCGTCCGGCCGTACGGCGACACCACGGGCGACGGGATGGTGCAGCTGTCGTTCACCCTGCCGCTGCCGCTGGGGCCCCGGTCGGAGGGGGCGGCCCTGCAGCTGGCCGGGAAGATGGGCATGGAGCCGGCCATGGTCGTGCACGCCAAGGACATGGGCCCGCACTTCTCCTTCTTCATCGTCTACGGCCGGGTCAGCCACCTCGTCGACATCGACAAGGTCGTGGTGCACGAACGCGAGTTCCCCCTGCTGTCGGCCAAGGAGGTCGACGCGGCCATCCGACGCGGCCTGCGTCGGCCGCTCGTCGTGGTCGGCGCCTGCATCGGCACCGACGCGCACACGGTGGGCATCGACGCGATCCTCAACGTCAAGGGCATCGCGGGGGAGAAGGGTCTCGAGTACTACGAGCAGATGGAGGTCGTGAACCTGGGAGCGCAGGTCAGCGTCCCGGACCTGGTGGCCCGCTGCCGGGCCGAGCGCGCCGACGCCGTCCTGGTGTCCCAGGTGGTCACCCAGCGGGACTCCCACCTGCACAACGTCCGGGAGATGTCCGCGGCCTTCCGGGAGGCCTACCCGGCCGGCCGACGTCCGCTGCTGGTCGTCGGCGGCCCACGCTTCGACCCGACCATGGCCGACGAGCTCGGCGTCGACCGGATCTTCGGCAAGGGCACGACGCCCGGCGAGGTGGCCAGCTACCTGGCGCACGCCCTGGTCCCGGTGACCACCCGCAAGGAGAGGAAGCGGGCCTCGTGAGCGGGCAGCCGGACACCGACCCCCGCGTCGGACTCGTGGTGACCCACCGACGGTACGTGCCCTACGCGCACGCCCACTACGGGGGCAACCTGGTCGACGGGGCCTACGTGCTCGGGCTGTTCGGGGACGTCGCCACCGAGCTGTGCATCCGCACCGACGGCGACGAGGGCCTGTTCGCCTCCTACGACGACGTGCAGTTCGTCGGACCGGTGCACGCGGGGGACGTGCTGGAGGTGTCGGCCACCCTGACCAGGGTCGGTCGACGCAGCCGCCAGGTCGCGTTCGAGGCCCGGGTCGTCTGCCGGGCCCGGCCGGACCGATCCCCGTCGGCGGCGGACGTGCTCGCCGACCCGATGGTCGTGACCACCGCCCGCGGCACCGTCGTGGTGCCCTGACCGGCGGGTTGGTCCGACACGCCGAGCCCTGTTCGTCCGAACGGTCGGATTGCGCCGAGCGGCGTTGACAGCCCTTGGTGGATCAGGGATACGTTCGTCCCGATCGCCGTTGGACCCAGGACGCCGCGCCCCGCACGATGCGGAGGTGCCCCCGGACGGCGGCGGTCGAAACGAACGAGGACCCGAGCCCGTCCAGTAGACAACGGCTCGGCGGTCGCCCCCTGCGGCTGCCGAGCCGGTCCGAAGGGCGGGCCGGGTCCTCGGCCTGCCCCGTGCCGTCTAGGCTTGCGCCGGTGAGCGCGGCCGGGAGCTGGACGTCGCCGAGGCCTCCCGTCCGCCCGTGCGCCATCCGCCTGAGGGTGCTCCTCGCCGGGCCGGTGGGTCTGCTCCTGGCCCTGGCGTTCCCGCCGTTCGACGCCTGGTGGCTGGCGCCGCTCGCGGTCGCCGGACTGCTGCTGCTGGTCCGCGGGCTGCCCGCCCGGCCGGCGCTCATCGTCGGACTGGCCTTCGGGCTCGGGTTCTTCCTGCTGCTGTTGCGATGGCTGACGGTGATCGGCTGGGACGCCTGGCTGGGGACGTCGGCGGTGGAGGCGCTGGTGCTCACACCGATCGGACCGGCCCTCGCCCTCGTGCAGCGGCTGCCCGGGTGGCCGGCGTGGTCGGCCGCGGTCTGGGTGGGGGAGGAGCTGGTCCGGTCCAGGGTGCCCTTCGGGGGGTTCCCCTGGGGGCGGCTCGCCTTCGCTCAGGCCGACACGCCGCTGACTCCGTGGGTGGCCCTGGGCGGCAGCGCGCTGCTGACCGGCGCGGTGGCGTTGATCGGTGGCCTGCTGGCCGCCGCCGCGCTCGGCTGGCGACGCCGGTCGGTCGGCGGGGTCGCCGTGGCGCTGCTCGCCGCAGTCGCGGTCCCCGTTGCGGCCCGGCTGGTGCCGCTGCCGGTCGACGGGCGGGTGGTGACCGCGGCCGTCGTCCAGGGCAACGTGCCGCGCACCGGGCTCGACGCGTTCGGCCAGCGGTCCGCCGTGCTGCGCAATCACGCGGACGCGACGATCCGGCTGGCCGCCGCCGCCGCAGCCGGCCGGGTAGCGAGCCCGCAGCTCGTGGTCCTGCCGGAGAACGCCACCGACATCGACCCCGACGCCGACGCGGCGGCCCGGGCGATCCTCCAGCGGGCGGTGGACGCAGTCGGGGTGCCCACGCTGGTCGGTGCGGTGGTGACCAATCCGGCCGACCCGTCGACCGTGCTCAACCAGGGCATCGTGTGGCTGCCCGGTCAGGGCCCGGGGGAGCGGTACAGCAAGCGGCACCCGGTGCCGTTCGGGGAGTACGTGCCGTTCCGCCGGGTGCTGGCCCGCTGGATCAGCCGGTTCGACCGGATCCCGCGGGACTTCGCCGCCGGCGAGGCCGTGGGCGTGCTGACCCTCGGCCCGGCCAGGATCGGCGACGTGATCTGCTTCGAGGTCGCCTATGACGGGGTGGTCCGCGACACGGTGCTCGCCGGCGCCGACCTGCTCGTCGTCCAGACCAACAACGCGACCTATGGCCGCACGGGTCAGCCGGAGCAGCAGCTGGCCATGTCCCGGCTGCGCGCGGTGGAGCACGGCCGCACGGTGCTGGTCGCCGCCACGAGTGGGATCAGCGCGGTCATCGCGCCCGACGGGCGGCTGGTCGCCCGCTCCCCGGAGTTCCAGCCCTGGACGTACTCGGGCCCGGTCACGCTGCGGACGTCCCGCACCGCCGCGGATTCCCTCGGCGCCTGGCCGGAGTGGATCCTGGGTACCCTCGGGTTGGCGGCCGTCGTCCTGGCGGTCGGCGGTCGGCGACGGCGAGAGGAGCCGGAAGCTCGATGAGCGGCACCGGCTCGGGGGCGCCGTTGGGGCGGGTGCTCGTCGTCGTCCCGACCTACGACGAGGCCGAGAACCTCGAGCGCATCGTCGCCCGGGTACGGGCCGCCACGCCGGATGCCGACCTGCTGATCGCCGACGACAACAGCCCGGACGGCACCGGTGCGATCGCCGACGGGCTGGCGGCCGTGGACGACCACGTGTACGTGCTGCACCGGGCGGGCAAGCAGGGGCTCGGCGCTGCCTACCTGGCCGGCTTCGCCTGGGCGCTGGAACGCGACTACGGCGTGGTCGTGGAGATGGACGCGGACGGCTCGCACCGCCCCGAGGACCTGACGAGGCTGCTGGACGCCCTCGTGGACGCCGACCTGGTGCTCGGCTCCCGGTGGGTGCCAGGGGGCCGTGTGGTGAACTGGCCGCGACGACGGCTGCTGCTGTCCCGAGGCGGGAACACTTATGCCCGGGTGGCCCTCGGCGTGCCGATCCGGGACATCACCGGCGGCTTCCGGGCCTTCCGCCGATCGACCCTGGAGACGCTGGACCTGGCCGGCGTCGCCTCGCAGGGCTACTGCTTCCAGGTCGACCTGGCGTGGCGGGCGATCCGGGCCGGCCTGCGGGTCGTCGAGGTGCCCATCACGTTCGTCGAGCGCGAACGCGGGACGAGCAAGATGAGCGGACCGATCGTGCGCGAGGCGCTGGTGAAGGTCACCGGCTGGGGCCTGGCCGCCCGTGGCCGGCGGCTGCGCCGGCGGCCGTGATGCTCCGTCATCCGTGGCTGTTCGCCGGCTTCGTCGTGGCCCCGGCGGTCGAGCTGGGCGTCGCGGTGTGGGTCGGGCAGGCGATCGGCGCCGGCTGGCTGCTCGGCTGGTTCCTGGCGGCCGTCGTCGTCGGCTTGTGGGCCATGCGCAGGGCGGGGGCGGTCTGGTGGCGGGAGATCCGGCGCGGCCACCTCGAGGGCCGGCTCCCGGGCGGCCGGGCGGTCGCCGACGCGGCGCTGCAGTTCGCCGGGGGCCTGCTGCTGGCCCTGCCGGGACTGGTGTCGGACGTGGCCGGGCTGCTGCTGCTCGTGCCGCCGGTGCGCGACGCCGTCCGGTTGTCCGGGCGGGCCTGGTTCGTCCGACGGTTCACCGCGGTGACCGGCCCCGGAGGGGCCACGGTCTGGACCCGCCGGACGGACGTCGTCCGCGGCGAGGTCGTGCGCGAGGACGACGGGCCGGACCGCGCAGGCGGCCGGCCGACCGATCCGCCGCAGCTACCCCCGGGGGTATAAGCGGGGCGTCACCCGGACATCGGCACGCCACCCCCGGGGGGGTGGGGGTGGCGTGGGCCGGTGGGCGGCGAGCTGGATCAGGCGGACTTGCGGTGATCGGGATGTGTGGCGCGGGCGGGTCCGCCGGATCCGCGCAGCAGGGTGAGCCGCTCGTCGAGCAGCTCCTGGAGGTCGTCGATGGACCGTCGCTCGAGCAGCATGTCCCAGTGGGTGCGCGCCTTGCGCCCCTGCCCGGGCTCCTCGCGCTCGCCGTCGCGGCGCAGCGCGACCGCGCCGCAGACCCGGCACTCCCAGGTGGCCGGCACGTCGGCCTCGGTGGAGAAGGGCACGGTGACGACGTGCCCGTGCGGGCAGTCGTAGGCGACCGCCTGGCGCGGCGCAAGCTCGACGCCGTGGTCGGTCTCGTAGCTGACCGATCCCAGCCGCGAACCCCGCAAGGCCTCGCTCATGGTGTGGACCTCCTCGCCGCCCGTCGTGACGGACGGGCTTCCCCGTGTGCTGTCCAACGTCTCGGCGGGCCGGAAGATTCCCCACCGAGGTGGGTCCGCGAGGCCGCCCCCTGGACGACCTCGCGGACGGGGGTCGGGGCTACGGCAGCATCGCCCCGCGGACCCAGACCCTGAGCCGGATGACGTTCGCCTCGGGTTCGTTCAGCGCCCCGTTGGCGACGTAGAGGGTGTGCCGCCCGCCGGGCGTGGTCCCGAAGGCGGGCTGGGTCGGGTAGTTGAGCCAGCCGGGGTTGTGCGCGACGGTCCGGACCACGCCCCACGGGGTGACCCGCACGAGCGAGCCTCCCGAGGTCTCGGGCAGGGGGTTCACCGCGACCCAGAGCCCGCCCCGGGTGTCGAACGCGACGCCATCCGCGTAGCGCAGCGCGGGGTCGTCGGCGAGCACGGTGAGGACTCCGGGCGCGCCGCGTGGGCGCACCGGGACGCGGACCACGAGCCCGGTGTCCGCGACGACCGCGTGCAGCACGTCACCCTTGAAGGCGATCCCGTTGATGCCCTCCCAGTCGACGCTGGGGGCCAGCCGGGCGTCCTGGTACCAGGGCGCCGAGGGCACCGCGGTGCGGGTGCCGTGCGGGCGGGTGCGCCAGATCGCCCCCCGGATGCTGTCGGACACGTACAGGGACCCGTCGTGGAAGGCGAGCCCGTTCGGGAAGCTCGCCACGCCGAACTCACCGGACGGGAGCGTGAGCACCCGGGTCGCGCTGTGCGCCCCGATGCGCAGGACGCCTGGGGCGATCGCCGGCAGCAGGGCCGGGTCCTCCCAGGTGACCAGGCCGGCGTACAGGCGGCCGTCGACGTCGAACGCCAGCCCGGTCAGGATCCCCACGTCCAGCTCGGGCCCGAAGGCCGTCGTCCTCCCGGCCGGCGTGGTCTTCCAGACCTGCCCCCGGTTCCAGCCCTCGGCCGTCCACTCCGTGACGGCGGTGTACACGTTGCCGGCGCGGTCGACGGCCAGGCTCTCGGCGAAGGCACCGAAGTCGCCTCCGGGGAAGGTGGCGATGATCCGAGGGTGGAGAGCCGCCGCGCCGACCGTCTCCGGCGCAGCCTGGCCAGGTGACGCGGCGGCTGGCCCGGTGAGCGCCGCCAGAGCCAGAGCCGTGACGCCGAGCACGGCAAGTCGCCGTTTCATGACAAACCCCCCTTGGTCGAGGGCACAGGCCGGGTTCGCCAGTGGCTCGGTACGGCCGGGGGCGGCCAAGGCGGGGGCCGCACGTCGGAGCCTCCTGCACCTCAGATCACAGGCTAGGGGCGGGGTCGGTGACCGGCTCAGAGCCGGAGGTCCTGCGCCGTCAGACGACCTGCGGGACCTCGTTGCCCGCCTCCCGGATGCCGCGCGGGACGTCGACCCGGGTGAGCACCAGGGCGCCGGCGATGAAGAAGACCACGAGCCCGACGATGGCCAGCCGGTAGGAGCCGGTGACCTGCAGGGTCAGCGTGATGAGCAGCGACCCGACCATGGACGTCGCCCGGTCGCTGATCTCGTACAGCCCGAAGTACTCGGCCTCGCGGCCGACGGGGATGAACTGGGAGAACAGCGACCGGGAGAGTGCCTGGGAGCCGCCGAGGACCACCCCGATGGCTGCGGCGAGCAGGTAGAACGGCACCGGCGAGCGTGCGGGCAGGACCGCCGCATAGGCGACGACGACCACCCAGACGGCCAAGGCGCCGACCACGGTCCGCTTGGCCCCGATGCGGGCGGCGATCCGACCCAGCAGCAGAGCACCGCCGAAGGCGACGACCTGCACGAGCAGGATCGCCTGGATCAGCACGCTCTCGGACAGGTCGAGCTCCTCCGTCCCGTAGGTGGCCGAGAACGCGATGGCGGCCTGGATGCCGTCGTTGTACAGCAGGTACGCCACGAGAAACACCAGGGTCACCCGGTAGCCGCGCAGGTCGCGCAGCGTGCCAGCGAGCTGGCGGAACCCGGCGACCAGCGCCCCGCCGCCGTCCGCCGCGACCGGATGGATCGGCGGACGGTCGACCAGGCGACGCAGCGGGATCAGCGTGAACAGCGCCCACCACACCCCGGCCGACAGCAGGCTGAGCCGCACCGCGAAGCCGGTCGAGAGCCCCAGGTCCTCGCGGAACGTGTACAGCACCAGGTTGGCGAGCAGCAGGATCGCCCCACCCGCGTACCCGAGCGCCCAGCCGCGCGCCGACACGGCGTCCCGGTCGTCCGGCGGGGCGATCTCGGGCAGGAACGCGTTGTAGACGACGATGGAGGCGCCGAACGCCAGGTTGGCGAAGACCAGCAGGAAGCCGCCGAACAGGAACCGGCTGCCCTCGAGGAAGTACATCGCCATCGTGGCGCCCGCGCCGAGGTAGGCGAACAGGGCCAGCAGCCGCCGCTTGCTCGGGGCGCGGTCGGCCAGCGCGCCGACCACCGGAAGCACGAGGATCTGCAGCAGCACGGACACCGTGATCATCGCCGGGAACCAGGCAGAGTCGCGCACCGAGACCCCGAGGACGTCGACGAAGCCGTCCGCCCCGGCCGCCCTCTCGGTGACGTCGGTCAGGTACGGCCCGAGGAAGACGGTCACGACCGTGGTCGAGAAGGTCGATGCCGCCCAGTCGTAGAAGTACCAGCCCCGGCGCTCCCGGCGCAGCACGTCTTCGGGCAGCTGCTCGGCCCACGTCGTCCCGGGGTGATCGCTCACGCGCGGCATCATGGCAGCCCGCCGGGGCGATCAGCGGGAGATCAGGACAGGCCGACGATCTCGCCGTCGGCGTCGATGTCGATCCGCTCCGCCGCGGGGTGCGCCGACAGGCCCGGCATGGTGCGCATCTCCCCGCTGATCGCGTAGACGTAGCCGGCGCCGGCTGCAGCCCGGACCTCGCGCACCGGCATCCGCCACCCGGTCGGCGCCCCCAGCAGCTTGGGGTCCGACGACAGCGACAGGTGGGTCTTGGCGATGACGACCGGGAACGCGCCGTACCCCAGTACCTCGTACCGTTTCAGGGCCTCGGCGGCCTCCGGTGTCAGGTCGACGCCGTCCGCCCCGTAGATCTCGCGGGCCACGGTCTCGATCTTGTGCACCAGCGTGGCGTCCAGCGGGTACAGGTAGCGGAAGTCGTGCCGGTCGTTGACCGCCTCCTCGACCACCTGGGCGAGGGCGACTGCCCCCGCTCCGCCCTCCGCGACGTGCCGGCTGACCGCGACCCGCGCGCCCGCCTGCTCGGCCAGGTGGCGGATCGCCTGGTGCTCGGACGGGTGGTCGGTCGGGAAGGCGTTGATCGCGACGACGGGGGAGACCCCGAACCTGCGCACGTTCTCGATCTGCTTGCGCAGGTTCGCCCCGCCGGCCAGCACCTCGGCCGGGTTCTCGGCCAGCAGCGCCTCCGGCAGCGGCTTGCCCGGCTTGATGACGTGCTGGCCGCTGTGCGCCTTCAGCGCGCGCACGGTCACCACGAGCACCGCCGCGTCCGGTACCAGGCCGGAGATGCGGCACTTGACGTTGAAGAACCGCTCGGCCCCCATGTCCGCGCCGAAGCCGGCCTCGGTGATCAGGTAGTCGCCCATCCGGATCCCGAGCAGGTCCGCGACGACGGAGGAGTTGCCGGTCGCGATGTTGCCGAACGGGCCCGCGTGCACCAGCGCCGGGGTGCCTTCGAGGGTCTGCAGCAGGTTCGGCTTGATGGCGTCACGCATGATCACGGCCATCGCGCCGGCCGCCTTGAGATCCTCGGCGGTGACGGGCGCGCCGTCGTAGGCATAGCCCACGACGATGCGACCCAGCCGCTGGCGCAGGTCGCCGAGAGAGGTCGCGAGGGCGAGGATCACCATCACCTCGGACGCCGCGGTGATGTCGAAGCCAGACTGCCGTGGGACGCCGTCGATGCGCGCGCCCAGCCCGACGACGGTGTTGCGCAGCGCCCGGTCGTTCACGTCCATCACCCGACGCCACGAGACGTTGCGCGGGTCCAGGCCGAGCCGGTTGCCCTGGTGCAGGTGGTTGTCGACCATCGCCGCCAGCAGGTTGTGCGCGGCGGTCACGGCGTGGAAGTCGCCGGTGAGATGCAGGTTCAGCGTCTCCATCGGCACGACCTGGCTGTACCCGCCGCCGGCGGCGCCGCCCTTGATCCCGAACGTCGGTCCCATGGAGGGCTGGCGCAGCGCCAGGGTCGCCGTCCGGCCGATGTGCTTGAACCCCTGGGCCAGGCCCACCGCCGTGGTCGTCTTGCCCTCGCCGAGCGGGGTGGGCGTGACGGCCGTGACCAGCACGTACCGGCCGGGGGGGCGGTCGGCGAGCGCCGACAGCGCCGTGGGGGCGATCTTCGCCACGTAGCGGCCGTAGGGCTCGAGGTGGTCCTCGGCGATGCCCGCCCTCTCGGCGACGTCGACGATGGGGTCAGGGCGCGCGGCGCGGGCGATCTCGAGATCGGACGGCAGGGGAGTGGTCACGGGGGGCAGCCTCCCGCCGACCGCCCCGGCGATCAAGGACCAACGGTCCCCGTCCGACGCCGCCTCCGCAGCACGAGCACGACCAGGAGGGCGACCAGCCCGACCGCGCACTCGCCGAGGTACGGCGTCCAGTCGACGACGCCCCAGCGCAGGTACAGCGGCGGCGGGAGCAGCTGGCGCCCCTCCACCAGCCGGACGACACCGATCTCCGCGGCGAGCGCCGCACCGACCACGACCGGGACCAGGCCACGGCGTCGGGACCCGACCCACGCGCCGGCGGCACCGGCCAGGGGGCCCGTGACCAGGCCCAGGACGACGTACACGCGGTTCGCGCGGACCTCGACGAGGAACTCGGCCCAGGGCCCCCCGCTACCCAGGTGCCCGGCCAGGGCGAGCGTCAGCGCGGCGTAGAAGCCGAGCAGGGCGAAGAGCGTCGCCGTCAGCCCGATGAGGGCACCGCGCGCCGGCGTCCGGTACGGCACGGCCGGGAGAAACGCCACCAGCAGCCAGGGGGCGCTGAGGTTGCCCAGACCGGCGCGCAGGCCCTCGGCGTCGCCCTTGACCAGTCCGGCGGCAACGCCGAACAGGCCCGCCAGGGCCAGGGCGACGATCGCCCGCCGGATGTTCGGCACGGGCCAAGGGTAGGTGAGTCGCCGCCGCCAGGCCTAGGCTGCGCAGGCATGGAGCACTTCGAAGCCACGGCCGTTCCGCCGGCCGACACCGGCGTCCGCTGGCTGGAGCTGACCCGCACCTACGGGCTGTCCTTGGGCGTGTACCGGGTGGCGGTCGGCGCGGACGACCCGCAGGAGCCGCACGAGCAGGACGAGGTCTACGTCGTGCTGTCCGGGCGCGGCCGGCTCACCGGCCCGACGTCGTCCGTCGACGCCCGTCCCGGCTCGATGCTGGTCGTGCCGGCCGGTGAGCCGCACCGGTTCACCGAGGTCACCGAGGAGCTGGTCCTGGCGGTGGTCTTCGGCCCGCCCGGGTCCGGCTGAACGAGGCCGTGCGTTCCACTGCGCGACGCCGATAAGAGACATTATGTCAAGTTACGCCGCCCCGCCC
>Ga0209797_10001710_pt1 | contig 11054 bp, 9 predicted proteins | sample DOMMetBare3Fresh_2_FD_187472 | JGI IMG/M metagenome (GOLD analysis project Ga0209797, IMG submission 187472) | Wetland sediment microbial communities from St. Louis River estuary, USA, under dissolved organic matter induced mercury methylation -... | ecosystem: Environmental > Aquatic >...
CCGCTGACCGGCGCCGAGGACGGGTCGGGCCCCCCGACCCGTGACCCGGTCGTCCCTGCCCAGCGTCGGCTCGGGCTGGTGCTCGTCGTCGCCGGGCTGGTGCTGGTGCTCGACCAGGCCAGCAAGAGCCTTGTCGTCGCGACGATGCCCGGCCGCCCGAAGATCGAGTTGCTCGACGGCCTGCTGGCGATCACCCACGTGCGCAACTCCGGCGCCGCGTTCAGCGTGGGCACCGGCTTCACCTGGATCTTCACCGCGGTCGCGCTCGCGGTGTCCGTCATTCTCGTGCGCACCGCCCGGCAGCTGACGTCCCGGGCCTGGGCGGTCGCTCTGGGCGGCCTGCTGGGCGGGGCCGTGGGGAACCTGGTCGACCGGCTGCTGCGGTCGCCGGGGCGCGGGCGCGGCTACGTCGTCGACTGGATCGAGCTGCCGCACTGGCCGGTCTTCAACCTGGCCGACTCGGCGATCGTCGGTGCGGCGGCCCTGATCGTCGTCCTGTCGCTGGCCGGCCGCGACCTGTCGGGAGCCCTGCACCGTGGCTGACCTCAGGCGGCTGGCCGTCCCCGAGGGTCTGGACGGCGAGCGGCTGGACTCCGGCCTGGCCCGGCTGTTCGGCCTGTCCCGCACCAAGGCCGCCGAGCTGGCCGCCGTCGGGGCGGTCACCGTGGACGGCGGGCGGGCCGCGAAGTCCGACCGGCTGGTGGCCGGCGCGTGGCTCGAGATCGAGCTGCCCGACGCCCCGGTCCCGCTCGGCGTCGATCCGCATCCGGTCCCCGGGCTGCGGGTGGTCCACGACGACGACGACCTGGTCGTGGTCGACAAGCCGGTGGGGGTGGCCGCCCACCCCAGCCCCGGCTGGACCGGACCCACGGTCGTCGGCGGGCTGGCTGCCGCGGGGTACCGGGTGGCCACCAGCGGCGCGGCCGAGCGGCAGGGCGTCGTGCACCGGCTCGACGTGGGGACCAGCGGGCTGATGGTGGTGGCCAAGTCCGAGCGGGCCTACAGCCGGCTCAAGCGGGCGTTCAAGGAGCGGACGGTCGACAAGCTGTACCACGCGCTCGTGCAGGGCCATCCGGACCCGCTGCGCGGCACCGTCGACGCCCCGATCGACCGCCACCCGTCCCACCACTGGCGGTTCGCCGTCGTGGCCGGCGGCAAGCCCAGCATCACGCACTACGACACCCTCGAGGCCTTCCGGGCGGCCAGCCTGCTCGAGGTCCGGCTGGAGACCGGCCGCACCCACCAGATCCGGGTGCACCTGGCGGCGGTCCGCCACCCCTGCGCCGGCGACCTCACCTACGGCGCGGATCCGGTGCTGGCCCGTCGGCTCGGGCTGGACCGGCAGTGGCTGCACGCCGTCCGGCTCGGGTTCGACCACCCCGCCACGGGCGCCTGGGTGGAGTTCACCTCGCCGTACCCCGACGACCTCGCGCACGCCCTCGAGGTGGTCGGAGGCGAGTCGTGAGCGACCTGCGGGTCGTCCTGGCGACGACAGAGCAGGAGCGCGCCGCCGGCTTCGAGCTGCGGCGGCGGGTCTTCGTCGAGGAGCAGGGGGTGCCGGCCGAGATCGAGCTGGACGAGCGCGACGCTGACGCCGAGCACTTCCTCGCCCTGGTCGAGGGGATGGTCGCCGCTGCGGGCCGGCTGGTCGTCGAGCCGCCGGGGTACGCGGGCCTGGACCCAGCACTGGGTCCGGTCGCCCATCTCGGCCGGCTGGCCGTCGACCAGGCCCGCCGCGGCAGCGGGCTGGGCGCCCTCCTCGTCCGGACCATGGTCCAGCGCGCTCGTGAGCGGGGGCTGGCCGTCGCCTACCTCGGCGCGCAGACCCATGCGGTCGCCTTCTACGAGGGGCTGGGCTTCGCCGTCTTCGGCGAGCCGTTCGACGACGCCGGGCTGCCGCACCGGCACATGGTGCACCGGTGGCCGGCGCGGGGTGAGACGGCGCGGGGTGAGACGGGGCGTGTCTAGCGAGGTCTCGGCCTACCTCGACGCACGAACGGTCGCTGCTGGTCTCGTGCTGCTCGTCGCCGCCGCCGCTGCGGCCCGCCCGGTCGCGCGTCGCCTCGCCGTCCCCTGGGGGCAGGCGTACGCGCTGGTGGCGGCCGCCGGCCTGCTCGCGGTGTTCACGATGCTCGACCGGACCGGCGCGGTGTCGTCCGACGTCGGTCGTGCTCTCACCGGGTGGGTCCGCGGCTGGGGTCGGCTGCCCGAGGTCGCGTTCCACGGCACCGGATGGTGGCTGAACGTGGCGCTGTTCGTGCCGGCCGCCGGGCTGTGGGCCCGGGCGGTGCGACGGCCCTGGATCGTGCTGGTGGGGGGCGTGGCCGTCTCCGCGCTGATCGAGACCCTGCAGGGCATCGCCGCGCTCGGCGCCCTGGACCCCGCCGACCTGCTCGCCAACGCCGTCGGCACCGCGGTCGGCGTCGGCCTCGCCGGGCTGTGGGGGACGGTCCGGCCGACGGCGTCCGGCACCCGGACGTCGGTGCGCCGAAGCGTGACCGTGGGGGGCGCGATCGCCGTCGCGGTGCTGCTGGTCGCGGTGGCGATCGGGGGCGAGGCGGACCGTCGCAGCGACCGGCTGGTGGCCCGGCTGCGGGGCACGTTCGGGGATCGGACCAGCGTCGACGTGCGACGTCTGCTCGAGGACCCCTCGGGCGCCGGGTTCGCGAGCTTCCTGGCGCTCGATCCGGTTCGCGCCGACTCGGTGGTCACCCCTGGTGGCACCACCGACGTCGTCGTCCGGTACCCGATCCGGTTCTGGGGCGCCAGCCGGTGCGTGTTCGTGGTCCTCGCCCCGGCCGGCCCGACGTTCCGCCAGGCGAGCGGACGAGCCTGCACGCAGTTCCGGGGCTGAGCCGACCCGAAGCCCCGGGTGCCTCCCGTTGACCGGCAGGAGGCAGGATCGAGCCATGACGGCACCCTCATCGGACATCATCCGGCCGGCCGCGGCCGCAGGGACGTTCGCGCTCGGCGGTGACCTGCCGGTCGTCCGGCTCGGGTACGGGGCGATGCAGATCACCGGGCCGGGGATCTGGGGACCCCCGGCCGACCACGACGGGGCCGTGGCCGTGCTGCGTCGCGCGGTCGAGCTCGGCGTGACGTTCATCGACACCGCGGACTCGTACGGGCCGTTCGTGAGCGAGGACCTGATCCGCCAGGCCTTGTACCCCTACGACGGCGTGGTCGTGGCCACCAAGGCGGGGCTGGCCCGCACGGGTCCCGGGCACTGGCACCCGATCGGGCTGCCCGAGTACCTCACCCAGTGCGCCGAGATGAGCCTGCGCCGGCTCGGGGTCGAGACGATCGACCTCTTCCAGCTCCACCGGATCGACTTCCGCTTCCCGCTGGAGGACCAGGTGGGCGCGCTCAAGCAGCTGCAGGACGCCGGCAAGATCCGCCACATCGGCCTGTCGGAGGTCACCGTCGAGCAGCTGGAGGCGGCCGCCAGAGTCGTGCCGATCGTCAGCGTGCAGAACCTGTACAACCTCGGCAACCGGCTAGCCGAGGGGCTGCTCGACCACTGCGAGCGGCACGGGATCGGCTTCGTCCCCTGGTTCCCGTTCGCCAACGGCGAGCTGGCCCGCCCGGAAGGGCCGCTGGGAGCCCTGGCAGCCGAGCTCGGGGCTACCCCCGGCCAGCTGGCGCTGGCCTGGCTGCTGCGGCGCTCCCCGGTCATGCTGCCGATCCCGGGTACGTCCTCACTCGCCCACCTGGAGGAGAACGTGGCGGCGGCGGGGCTGGCGCTGTCCGACGACGCCTACGCCCGGCTCTCGGCCCTGTCCTAGCGCCTTCCCGATGCTCCACTCGTGGTGCGACCCGGCGGTCCGCCCGGGTGTCGGGTCCGTGCGGTCGGCTCCGGCGGCTAGGCTCGCTCCCACACCGCTGGACCGGCCGACTTCCCCCGGCTCGCCCGCCGCAGCACGTCCCCGCGCCGGCTCGCTCAGGGAGGCTTCACCCGATGGGTGACTCGTTCGTGCACCTGCACGTGCACACCGAGTACTCCATGCTCGACGGCGCCGCCCGGCTGCCCCAGCTGTTCGCCGAGGCGGCCCGCCAGGGCATGCCGGCGCTGGCGATGACCGACCACGGCAACGTGTTCGGCGCCTACGACTTCTACGCCAAGGCCCGGGCGGCTGGGGTCAAGCCGATCATCGGGATGGAGGGCTACTACGTCCCGATCGGCAGTCGGTTCGACCGGCAGCCGTTCGAGTTCGGTGGCGTGGTCGACGACGTCGGGGAGGCCGGCGCCGAAGGGCTCGGCCGCGGCAAGCAGGCCTATGCGCACATGACGCTGCTGGCCGAGACGACCGAGGGCATGCACAACCTGTTCCGCCTGTCCAGCCTGGCCAGCCTGGAGGGCTACTACCGCAAGCCGCGCTTCGACCGCGACCTGCTGCAGACCTACGGCAAGGGCCTGATCGCCACCACCGGGTGCCCGTCCGGCGAGGTGAACCGCTGGCTGCAGGCGGGCCAGTACGACCGCGCCCGCCAGGCCGCGGCCGACTTCCGCGACATCCTGGGGGCCGACAGCTTCTTCGTCGAGCTGATGGACCACGGCCTGGCGATCGAGCGGCGCACCCGTGACGACCTGCTGCGGATCGCCCGGGAGCTGAAGCTGCCGCTGCTGGCGACCAACGACCTGCACTACACGTTCCCCTCGGACGCCGACGCCCACGAGGTGCTGCTGTGTGTCCAGACCGGCAAGACCATGGCCGACCCCAACCGGTTCCGGTTCGAGGCTCGCGACTTCTACCTCAAGAGCGCCGCCGAGATGCGCGCGCTCTGGAGCGAGCTGCCTGAGGCGTGCGACAACACGCTGCTGATCGCGGAGCGGTGCCACGTCGAGTTCGCCGAGGGTCGCGACCTGATGCCGCGCTTCCCGGTGCCCGAGGGCGAGACCGAGGAGTCCTGGCTGGTCCAGGAGGTCGCGCGGGGGTTGGCCCGGCGCTTCCCCGGTGGCGTCCCCGACGCGCACCGCACCCAGGCGACGTACGAGGTCGGCGTCATCTGCGAGATGGGCTTCCCCGGGTACTTCCTGGTCACCGCCGACCTCGTGCGCTACGCCAAGGACAACGGCATCCGGGTCGGCCCCGGCCGCGGCTCGGCGGCGGGCGCCGTCATCGCCTGGGCGCTGGGCATCACCGAGCTCGACCCGATCAAGCACGGCCTGCTGTTCGAGCGGTTCCTCAACCCCGAGCGGGTGTCGATGCCCGACATCGACATGGACTTCGACGAGCGTCGCCGCGGCGACATGATCCGCTACGCGACCGAGAAGTACGGCGAGGAGCGGGTCGCCCAGATCATCACCTACGGCACGATCAAGGCGAAGGCCGCGGTCAAGGACGCCGCTCGGGTGCTGGGCTACCCGTACGCGATGGGCGACCGGATCACCAAGGCGATGCCTGCCCCGGTCATGGGCAAGGACCTCTCCCTCGCCGACGTGTTCGACGAGACCAACGGCCGCTACGCCGAGGCCGGCGAGTTCCGGCAGCTTTGCGGCTCCGACCCCGACGTCGCCAAGGTCGTCGAGACCGCCCGCGGCCTCGAAGGGCTGAAGCGGCAGTGGGGCGTGCACGCCGCCGGGGTGATCCTCTCCGCCGAGCCGCTGATCGACGTGATCCCGATCCAACGCCGCGACCAGGACGGCGCGATCATCACCCAGTTCGACATGGGCGCCTGCGAGAAGCTCGGGCTGCTCAAGATGGACTTCCTGGGCCTGCGCAACCTGACCGTGCTCGACGACTGCCTCGAGCAGATCCAGGCCAACCGCGGCGAGACGGTGGTGCTCGAGCAGCTCGGGCTGGATGACCGCGCGGCCTACGACCTGCTCTCCAGCGGGGACACCCTCGGGGTGTTCCAGCTCGACGGCGGCCCGATGCGGGCGCTGCTGCGCGCCATGCAGCCGGACAACTTCGAGGACATCTCCGCGGTGCTGGCGCTGTACCGCCCCGGCCCGATGGGGGCGAACGCGCACAACGACTACGCCGACCGCAAGAACGGCCGCAAGCCGGTGGTACCGATCCATCCCGAGCTGGCCGAGCCGCTCGCCGAGATCCTCGACGACACCTACGGGCTGATCGTCTACCAGGAGCAGGTCATGGCGATCGCGCAGAAGGTCGCCGGGTACTCCCTCGGCAAGGCCGACCTGCTGCGCCGGGCGATGGGCAAGAAGAAGAAGGAGATCCTCGACAAGGAGTTCGTGCCGTTCAGCGAGGGCATGGCGGCGCACGGCTACAGCCCGGGCGCGATCGACACGCTGTGGGAGATCCTCGTCCCGTTCTCCGACTACGCCTTCAACAAGGCGCACACCGCCGGGTACGGCCTGGTCTCGTACTGGACCGCCTACCTCAAGGCCAACTACCCCGCCGAGTACATGGCCGGGCTGCTCACCAGCGTCCGCGACGACAAGGACAAGAGCGCGCTCTACCTGCACGAGTGCCGGCGGATGGGTCTGAAGGTGCTGCCACCGGACGTCAACGAGTCGGTGGCCGGCTTCACCGCGGTCGGCTCCGACATCCGGTTCGGGCTGTCGGCGATCCGCAACGTGGGCGAGAGCGTCGTCGAGGCGATCATCCAGGCGCGTCGGGGCAAGGGACGGTTCGAGAGCTTCCAGGACTTCCTGCAGAAGGTCCCGGCCGTCGTGTGCAACAAGCGCACGATCGAGTCGCTGGTCAAGGCCGGCGCCTTCGACTCCCTCGGGCACACCCGCCGCGGGCTGCTCGCCGTCCACGAGCAGTGCGTCGACGCGGTGATCGACCTCAAGCGCAATGAGGCGATCGGTCAGGACTCCCTGTTCGGCGGGGACGACGACGACGCGGTCGCCGACACCGCCTTCGACGTCGAGGTGCCCGTGGGGGAGTGGGACAAGCCGGTCCTGCTGGCCTACGAGCGCGAGATGCTCGGCCTGTACGTGTCCGACCACCCGCTGTTCGGGGTCGAGCACATCCTGGCGGGTGCGGCCGACTGCTCGATCTCCCAGCTCACCGCCGACGAGGGCCGCCAGGACGGCAGGGTCGTCACGGTGGCCGGGTTGATCACGGGGGTCACCCGCAAGGTCACCAAGCAGGGCAACCCGTGGGCCATCGCCACGGTCGAGGACCTCGAGGGGGTCATCGACGTCATGGTGTTCCCGCAGACCTACGCGCAGGTGTCCACCCAGCTCATCGAGGACACCGTCGTGGTCGTCAAGGGTCGCCTGGACACCCGGGAGGACGTGCCGAAGCTGGTGGCGATGGAGCTGTCGGTCCCCGACCTGTCCGACGGCCCCCGCGGGCCGGTGGTGATCACCCTCCCGGTCGCCCGGTGCGTGCCCCCCGTCGTCGACCGGCTCAAGGAGGTCCTGGCGACCCACCCGGGGGTGACCGAGGTCCACCTGCAGCTGCAGGGCCCCGACCGCACGACCGTGATGCGACTGGACGACCGGCTGCGGGTCACCACCACCCCGGCGCTGTTCGGCGACCTCAAGGCGCTGCTCGGTCCCGGCAGCATCGCCTGAGCTGGCGTCGATGAGCCTGCCCGCGAACCCCGTCCCCAGCGCGCCCGTGCCCGGTCCGGGCCACGGCCGCCCGGTCGAGGCGCGGCGGGCTGGGCTGCGGGCTGGGTGGCGGGGGCCCACCGGGCGACGCGCCGCGGTGATCGCCCTCGTCCTCGCCGGGCTCGGCCCGGCGGTCGGCTGGCTGTGGTGGCGGGTGGCGCCGGTGGCCCAGCTGCGGATCGAGACCGACGGTGGCTTCTACACCGAGCTGCAGCCCCAGCAGTTCGTCGCCGCCGACGGATGGTTCACCGTGCTCACCGCGGTGGTCGGCGGGCTGGCCGGGCTGGTCGTCTGGTGGCTGCTCCGGCGGCGCCCGTACGCCGCGGTCAGCGGCCTCGCCGTGGGCGGCGTCCTCGGTGCCGTGGTCGCGTGGCGGGTCGGGGTGGCGCTGGGACGGGTCGATCTGGCCGCGCTGGCGGGCGCCCCCGTGGGCACGGTCTCCGACGTCCCGCTGCGGCTGGGCTCGCCGGGGCTGCTGGCCGCCGAGGCGGTGGCGGCCATGCTGGGCTGGCTGCTCGCCGACCTGCTGCTCGGCCGGCGGCTGGCCGCCGCAGGGACCGAGCCGATCAGCCCGGTCGACCCACCACCGCCACCGTGGCCCGGGTCAGCCTGACCAGCTCGGCGGGCGCGAGGCCCAGGTCGAGCCCGCGGCGGCCGCCCGAGACGTACACGGTGTCCCCGTCGAAGGCGGTGGCGTCGACCACCGTCGGGAGCGCCCGGCGCTGCCCGAGCGGGCTGATGCCGCCGACGACGTAGCCGGTGACCCGCTCCGCGTCGGCGGCGTCGGCCAGCTCGGCCCGCTTGCCGCCGAGGACTGCCGCGAGGGCCTTGAGGTCGAGCTGGCCCGAGACGGGCACCACCGCGACGGTGAGCGCGCCGTCCACCCGGGTGAGCAGCGTCTTGAACACCCGGTCGGGAGGCAGGTCGAGGGCCTCGGCGGCCTCCCGCCCGAAGGACGCCGTCCCCGGGTCGTGGTCGTACGCATGGACGCTGAAGGGCACCCCCGCCCGCGTGAGGGCCACCGTCGCCGGCGTCCCCGTCCCGCCCCGTCCCATCGGGACAGGGTAGAAGTTGACCAGGCGAGGTAGGCGTCGGTGGACCGCAAAGGGCGTGTGCGCCTGTTACCGCAGGCGTTCACCTGCCTCGCCTGGTCAACTTCTCAGTTCGGGGACACGAAGGAGCGCACCAGGTCGACGGCGGGCAGGCTCGGCAGCGTGCGCAGGACGGTCCGTTCCCGTCGCAGCAGGGCCAGCTCGTCGCGCAGGCGGTCGCTGTCGTCGTCGGCGGCGAGCAGCCGTTGCTTGTCACCCAGGTCCAGCACCATGGACGCCGCCACCAGGTACGACAGCACCCGGGGGTTGTCCGGCAGCTCGGCGTCGTCGGTGGCCACCCCGGGAAGCAGGGCCGCCCGGTACCCGAGGAAGTGCCGTCCGACGCTGCCGGCCAGCACGGCCGCCGAGTCACCGGGTGCCTCGTCCAGCCACCGGACGTCGCCCTGCAGGTACGGCTCCGTGTCGGAGACGGCCATCAGCCGGAAGCGGCGTACCCCGGACGTGACGATGTCGTACCGGCCCCCCTCCAGCGCGGCGACCTGGCGCAGCTCAGCGGTGCAGCCGACCTCGTGCAGCGCCCGGATGCCGTCGGCGCCGACCTCGCGGCCCTCACGGATCGCCACCACGCCGAACGACCGCTCGCCGTCGGGGGCGTCCATCAGCCGGCGCACCAGCACGCGGTAGCGGTCCTCGAAGACGTGCAGGGGCAGGACCAGGCCCGGGTAGAGGACGGTGCCCAGCGGGAACAGCGGGATGCGCTCGACCACCCCCGACAGCCTAGGCAGCCGCCCTGGTTTGCGCCTCTCGGCGGCCGGCTGGCAGGTTGGCCCCCCGTGCAGCCGATCGAGGGGCCCCAGCCTGTCCCGGGTCATCCGCGTCCACGGAGCCTGCAGGGGCGGGTCGCGCTCGTCACCGGCGCCGGCAGCGAGCGGGGCATCGGCTTCGCCGTCGCCCGGGCGCTGGGCGCCGCGGGGGCGACCGTGGTGCTCGGGGCGACGAGCCACCGGGTCCACGACCGGGTCCGGGACCTGCGCGACGACGGCATCCGGGCCGACGCCGTCGTCGGCGACCTGACCGACCCGGACGACGTCGACGCCTTGGTCCGCACCGCCAACGGCCACGGGCCGCTCGGCGTCTGCGTGAGCAACGCCGGCATGGTCGCCGTCGGCGGCACCATGGTCGACGCCCCGGTCGAGCGCTACACCGACGCCGACTGGGCCGATGCGCTGGCGCGCAACCTGACCACGGCGTTCCTCGTCACCCGGGCCGTGCTGCCCGGGATGCGCGCGCAGCGCTACGGGCGCATCGTCAACGTCGCCTCGACCAGTGGGGCCGTGCAGGCGTTCGTCGGCGACGTGGGCTACCACGCCGCCAAGGCCGGGATGCTGGGGCTGACCCGCGCGGTCGCGCTCGAGGCGGCACCGGACGGCGTCACCGTCAACGCGGTCGCGCCCGGGTGGATCGCCACGGCCTCCCAGCTGCCCGACGAGGCGGTGGCGGGGACGCTCAGCCCCACCGGCCGATCGGGCACCCCCGACGAGGTCGCGGCCGTGATCGCCTTCCTCTGCGCGCCCGCGGCGTCCTACGTCACGGGCCAGCTGGTGGTGGTCGACGGCGGGAACGCGCTGCCCGAGGACCGCGCCTGGCGGCCGCCGGCGGGTCCGTAGACTTCCCGGGTGCTGCGCCGCCTCGATCTGCGTGGCAGCGACGTCGATCCCCGGGACGTGCTGCCGCGTGCCCGGCTGGACGTCGAGGCTGCGGTCGACGCGGTGCGACCGGTCTGCGACGACGTCCGGGCCCGCGGCGGCGCCGCCGTCCGGGACTGGACCGCCCGTTTCGACGGCGTGGACGTCGCCGCCGCCCGGGTGCCCGGCGAGGCGCTGGCCGCCGCGCTGGCCGCGCTCGACCCGGCCGTGCGGGCGGCGCTGGTCGAGGCCGCCCGGCGGGCCCGGCTGGTGCACGAGGCCCAGCGCCGACCCGACGTGACGGTCCGGGTCGCCGAGGGTGCCACCGTCACCGAACGGTGGGTGCCGGTGCGCCGGGTCGGTCTGTACGTGCCGGGCGGGCTGGTCGCCTACCCGAGCAGCGTCGTCATGAACGTGGTGCCGGCGCAGGTCGCCGGCGTGGAGTCCCTGGCCGTGGCCTCGCCGCCGCAGGCCGAGCACGGCGGGCTGCCGCACCCCTCGGTGCTGGCCGCCTGCGCGCTGCTGGGCGTCGACGAGGTCTACGCCGTCGGCGGGGCGCAGGCGGTCGCGATGTTCGCGTACGGCACCGACGAGTGCCCCCGGGTCGACCTGGTGACCGGGCCGGGCAACGTGTACGTGGCGGCCGCTAAACGGCTACTCAAGGGGGTCGTGGGCATCGACTCCGAGGCCGGGCCGACCGAGATCGGCATCCTCGCCGACGACTCCGCCGACCCGGCGTTCCTGGCCGCCGACCTGGTGGCCCAGGCCGAGCACGACCCGAAC
>Ga0209797_10001711_pt1 | contig 11049 bp, 10 predicted proteins | sample DOMMetBare3Fresh_2_FD_187472 | JGI IMG/M metagenome (GOLD analysis project Ga0209797, IMG submission 187472) | Wetland sediment microbial communities from St. Louis River estuary, USA, under dissolved organic matter induced mercury methylation -... | ecosystem: Environmental > Aquatic >...
TGAATGAACACGACATGTCATAAGGATTAAAATGCCCGAACATGAAACCGTAACCTTTACTGATATGATTCGCGGCGAAGTGAGTTTTGATACTTCATTAGTTGATGATAAGGTTTTATTAAAAGCAGACGGCATGCCAACTTATCATCTTGCTGTTGTGGTAGATGATTATTTAATGAAAATATCTCATGCCTTTCGTGGAGAGGAATGGTTGTCTTCAGCACCCGTTCATATTTTATTATGGAAATATTTATTTGGGTTAAATGAAATGCCTCAATGGGCACATCTTCCTTTAATACTCGGACCCAATGGAAAGTTGAGTAAACGGGACGGCGCCAAATTTGGCTTCCCGGTTTTTGCGATGAACTGGACCGATCCGAAGACTGGTGATCCCGATAGCTATCGGGAGACAGAAGGCTTTAAGGAAAAAGGATTTTTGCCTGAAGCATTTATTAACCTGCTTGCATTACTGGGCTGGAATGATGGAACTGAACAGGAAATTTTTTCGAAAACAGAATTAATTGAAAAATTTTCTATTGATAGAGTACATAGTGGTGGTGCTAAATTTGATTATGAAAAAGCAAAATGGTTCAATCATGAATGGATGAAACGATTGCAGATTTCAGATTTAAGATTGCAGATTGAAGGGGTCTTTAATGCAAAGGGTATTAAAATCAGTGATAGTGTTAAGTTTGAAAAAATTATTTCGTTGGTAAAAGACAGATGCAATTTGCTTACAGATTTTTATGACCAGTCTTATTTCTTTTTTAAAACCCCTGAAAAATGGGATATTGATGCTGTTAAACCTAAATGGAATGAAACAAAAAAATTATTCTTTGCAGAATTAATCAGAAATTTTGAATTATGTCCTGACTGGAAAGCTTCTGTACTTGAAAATAACTTTAAAGAAATAACTGCTGTAAATGAAATTAAACCCGGAGAAGTTCTTTTACCGCTACGAGTCATGCTTGTAGGAAGCAAATTTGGCCCGGGAGTTTTTGATATTGCTGAAATTTTAGGTAAAGAAGAAACAATACACAGGATTAAAAAATTGCTGGAAATGATTTAGCCCTGTTTCTGAATTAATCCCATTACTACAGTAAAATCTGTTTGACCTAATTGCTCAATCATCAGCATGTCAGAATTTTCCATTTGAAATAAACTGGTTGTATTCAGATGAACCTGTTCCGCTGTTCTTATTCCTGCAATGATAGTTGACACTTCAGGATAACTGAGAATATAACTTAAAGCCAGTTGTGTTTTTGTACAACTGTATTTTTTGCATAATGACCATACATTTTTGAGTGCATCATTAGATACATCAACTACTTCTTTAGTGAGCCGGGTTTTACGATGATCATTTGCAGAAAAATTTACTTCAGTATCAAATTTTCCCGTAAGCAATCCAAACTGCAAAGCCATTCTCACAATAACTCCATAACCATTCTCAGAAGATTTTTTCAGCAAGGGCAATGCTTTCTGATTAAGCAAATTAAGCACCAGCTGAAAACCGTTCCCGATTTTATTATCAATAAAATAATCTGCTTCCGGCAAAGGATCAAATGTATTTAATGAGATTCCCCAATACCTGATTTTTCCGTCTTGTTGTAATTGCTTCATGGCTTCAATACATTCACCGTTTTGTAAATGCATCATCCGGGCTGAATGCAATTGGTAAAAATCTATAACATCCCGGTTCAATCTCTTTAATGAATCATCGCAGGCTTTTAAAATATAGTCTTTTGAATAATCAACAGTAAACTGTTCATTCCTGGAAACATTACCAACCTTGGTCGCTATGATGATATCTTTTTTTTCACCAATTCTTTTGCCAAGTAAATTTTCTGAGTGACCCAGTCCGTAAATATTGGCTGTATCAAAAAAATTAATACCTGCATCCAGTGCAGCATGAATTGCTTTTACAGAAGTATTGTCATCCACATTTCCCCAGCCGATAGCAATATTTCCAATCATAGCACCACCGCCAATGGCCCAGGCTCCAAAGCCAATTTCACTTACAACTAAATCTGTATTGCCGAATTTCCTGTATTGCATATTGTAAGTTATTAATTAACTTGAATAAATATGAATTCTTCAAAATTGCTAAAGAACCTATTGTTGCTTCTTGCATTTATTAAATTCATTGTCCCATTTTTTTTGCAAAGTAGTTTTTATCAGCCCCATCGGGATGAATATTTATATTTAGCCGAAGCACATCATATGGACTGGGGCTATATGGAAGTACCTCCCCTTCTTAGCGTTTTTGCCTGGGTTACAAATTTCTTTGGTAGCAGTTTGTTCTGGATAAAAGTTTGGCCGGCAATTTTTGGAGCTCTTACTTTCTTTTTGGTCGGAAGAATCATTCTTTCCTTGGGAGGAAAAGCCTTTGCTTTATTTCTCGGTTGGATGCCCTTTATGTTAGATGGATATATGCGGCTCTTCTTTCTTTTTATGCCGAATTTCCTCGATGTTTTTTTCTGGACTTTGATCGCATTTTCCATGATCCGTTTTATACAAACACAACAAAACAAATGGCTCTATGTTTTTGCAGTGGCAGTTGGTCTTGGCATGATGAGTAAATATTCAGTTGCGTTTTATACGCTCAGTATTATGGCCGGCATTTTATTTACACGTCACCGGAAGATTTTTATCAACAAACATTTTTATTTCGCATCACTTATTGCTTTACTGATATTTTTACCCAATATCATCTGGCAATATTTTCACCGCTTCCCGGTAATCACGCATATGAATGAGTTGCAGGATGAACAATTAAAATACAATAGCGCCTCAAATTTTATAATCAGCCAGATTTTGATGAACCTGCCTTGTGTATTTATCTGGATAGCAGGACTGATATATGTACTATTCAAAGTACAGGGAAAACAATATCGTTTCATTGCATGGACCTATTTATTTGTAATTGCATTACTCATTGTATTAAGAGGCAAAGATTATTATGCACTGGGAGCTTATCCTGTATTGTTTGCCTTTGGCGCTTATCAACTGGAAAAAGCAACCGGCCTGCGATTACATTGGACAAGATATGCGATGATCATCTTCCCTTTTGCATTAGGATTATTTGCCATGCCATTAATAATGCCATTAGCAAAACCAGGAACCCTGGTAAAATATTATGAAAAAACCGGTTTAAATAAAACCGGAAGTTTTAAATGGGAAGACCAGCAGATGCATCCTTTGCCACAGGATTTTGCGGATATGATGGGTTGGAAAGAAATAGCAATGAAAACCGGAGCCGTATACAATAATCTGTCTGAAGATCAAAAATCGAAAACTCTGATTTATTGCCGGGGATATTTTTCTGCAGGCGCTTTAAATTATTACAGAAAGGAAGCCGGATTACCCGAAGTGTACAGTGATAATGCTTCATTTCTTTTTTGGATGCCTGATAATTATGATATAAAAAATCTTATACTGGTTGGACATCGGTTTCCGGATAAAGACGATATCGTCTTTCAGCAATTTGAAAAAGTATCTGTAAAAGATTCCATCGATATGCCGTTGTTCAGAGAAACCGGAATGAAAATTATTTTATTTGAGAATGGTAATGACTCATTAAACAATATTATTACAAAAGGTGTAGCTGAATTGAAGAGTAAGTTTATGCGTTGACATATTGCTTATTTTTGACAAGAATATTTTTTAAACATCCCTATCAGAGTATTAGTTGTAAAAGTTGGTTTTGATGGCCATGATCTTGGCGCAATAACTTGTTTTATTACAACTTAATTTGAATCATCAAATTTTCTGAATTGCATTTTGCAAAAAATAAATTTATTGTTCGGGTAATGAATACCATTTTTTGTATGCCATTTGGTAAAGAGTTGCAAGCAATACAAGCAATAAAATAAATCCGCCAATTTCAGCTATCAAATAATGAAGTTTTTCATTTATGAATAAATGTTTGTGCTTTTCCCATTCAAACCCATACTCGTACTTTTTTCGTAAGGCTGAGTAATAAGATGCTGTAATTATCAAAGGCATAAACGGCGTTATAAAAACCAGAAGATTTAAGCCAATACCAGGGATTAGACTTCTTCGTCGTGCATTTATTATCGTTGCTGAAAGAACTGAAAAAATAATAAAATAAAAGATAGCCCATGTAAAGAATGCACCTTCGTTGGATGAAGAAATAGCAAGGAACAAACCTGTGAGAATACTCAGTACTACTGAGGATAAAAGCGAAAGAAAAAAAGTTCTTCTCGTAGTATGCCTGTAAATTAAAACCAATAATGAAAGTGCAAGTGTAATATAATAAGCCACCCTCCAGCACACGGCAATGGTGCCCTCATCCCACCTGAATTTTTTGCCTGTGATATTGTCAATACTGTTTGAAACATAATACAAATCATATTTGTCTTTTATCCTTTCTGCATTTAGTTTTTCCCAATTTTGAGTATTATCAGGATAACTATCATAATTTATCTGCAAAGATCCTTTACCATGCCTGTAGCTATACTTAGAAAAAAGTTGTGAAATTTCCTTTTCCAGTTTTTGTTTGTCAATAATTTGCCTGGTTTGTAAAGTCTGCCTGTATAAATCCATGGAGGAAAGAATTCCCACTTCATTCCTATCATCCAGAGAATAACTATAAATAAACTGCAGCTCCGGGCATTCATAAAAAATGTACACGGAGTCACTTATTTTTCTTACACTGTCAGTAGAATTCAATTTGTTCCGCAACACAGCAGTATCTATATAATAGTAGCCGTATAAATTTATTACTTCATCTTTTCCGTCATAAGGAATTTCTTTTTTCTCTGTGCCCATTATCCTGTTACTTACCTGAAATGTATCTCTTTGAAATTTTAAATCCAGCGAATCCCTTTCCAGCTGGCAGAGTTTAAGATTCATTTTATTAATATCATCTGCCAGTTCATTACTGGTGTATGCTGCATTTGCCCTGATACTTTGCACAATGGGTGGAACAAACGGCCATGAAACAATCAACAGGGTAATGAAAAAGTAAAAAGAATAGGTTTTTACTGAATCAAGACTACCCCATTTACCAAACCGTTTGAATACATTAAACCGGAGCAGGTAGACCATCCAGAAAACAAAAGCCAGTAATGAAATAACACTTAATAATATTATCCAGTTCTCAATTCTGGAATAATTCTTAGGATCATCCGGTACTATAAAACTTAAAATTGCAAGAAGTATGAATAAACCCAGCCCATAGTACAAGGCAAGATGAATTCTTGTTGACCATGTAACAGGATTATTCTTTAATAATTGCCGGTCTATTCCATTTATAAAACCGGGAGTGAGAAGTCGTTTGTTATCCATTATAAATAAATGAGTAATTAGTTAAAAAATCTTTTTGTACTGTAAGTAATATCTCTGAAATAGGTAATGCTTACCTGGTTACTGACAAGCCGGTTCAGCATTTCCTGCACAGAATAAGCAGAAGATGTAACGGTATAGAACCCGCCATTGAACTGGATATGTACTTTATCATCGCCCAGTATGCGAAGAATATCATCCCGGCCAGCCTGCGTTTCCAGTTCAAGTATATAGTTTGAAGAAGTCTCTTTTTTCTCCTGTGTTTGAAAAATGCAGGCTCCCTGTTTAATGAACATTACATTATCAGCTATCTTTTCCACTTCATGCAGTTGTTGAGAACTGAGTACAACACCCATTGGATGATTAATGGATTTTGCCATAAATTTTAAATCAGTGAGTATAGTTTGCTGTGCATTGATATCAAGATTTGCCAATGGTTCATCAAGAATCAGCAAGGATGGCTTTTGCAAAAGCACCCTGGCTATTTCAAACCTTGTACGATAGCCGCTGCTTATCTGGTTCCAGGTAAGATGTGCATAAGAAGAAAGATTCATTCGCTCCAGCATAAAATCAACCATCAAATCATTTCTTTCTCCGGTTACTCCGGTTATGGATGCACTGAAATGTAAATTATCTTTCAATAATCCATACCATTTAGGTATACGCTGAGGAATAAATGCAACAGTATTTTTTATAGCATAAAAGCCCGACTCCTTTACCTGAGTATGCTGAATGTTTCCGTTATCAATTGCCAATTGTCCCGCAAGGCAACGCAGCAAAGTTGTTTTGCCATTTCCATTTTCACCTACAACACCCAATATATCACCTGTAGAAACTTTGAGACTTACGGGTTTCAAAGTAAAATTTCCACTCGTATATGTTTTTGAAACATTGTTGGCAGCAACCAACAGTTCAATAGTTGTAGCTTTTGGTGTTTCTAATAGTATTTGTTTTATAATATCCGTAGCAGCGGTGCTTAAATCGCCGGCGGCTTTCTCCGTATTATTTTCTTTCAGCGCAGCATGGTAATTTTTGCTTATGCTAATAGCTTTCCGGATTAAATCTGGCTTATTTGTATCCAAACAAATATCAAGTAACCGACGGATGGCAAGCGAATAATCCTGGTGCTGCAGGTATGCAGAAATTTCTGATGCAGGTTGTTGGGTCATGGTGAAAATTTATAGTGTCAATATTAATATTAATTCTTCAACGTCAGTGGGTCATATTGTTAAAACTATATCCTACAAAGTCCGCCGGCTGGCGGACAATAAAAATAAATCGGTTAGTTTTGTTTTATATCTTAGAAATATGAACAGACCCATTCGTGTACTGGTAGCCAAAGTTGGCCTTGATGGCCACGACCGTGGTGCCAAAATAATTGCCACTGCATTAAGAGATGCAGGTATGGAAGTAATCTATACCGGCCTTCGCCAAACAGCAGAAATGGTTGTGAATGCTGCGTTGCAGGAAGATGTGGATGCCATTGGTATCAGTATTCTTTCCGGCGCACATAATACCGTATTTCCAAAACTGATTAAACTAATGAAAGAAAAACAAATGAATGATGTGTTGCTAACCGGGGGTGGTATTATTCCTGAAGATGACATGAAAGCTTTGAATAAAATGGGCGTTGGAAAATTATTTGCCCCCGGTACCCCTACATCTGAAATTGCAGATTATATTAAAGGTTGGGTGAAGGAAAATAGAAAATTTTAAATTTGTGATATGAAACGTGAGATAAAAATATTTAAATCGTTTGAAGAGCAGGAGCAGTATCAACTGGAATTGATAAGAAATACAACTCCGCATGAAAGATTTCTAAGTCTTTTTCGTATGCAGCAATTGACAAAAACTTTTCATCCTGTAAAAGATAAAACCCGCAGAATAATTATCTATAAAGATGGACATACTCAATGAAGAATTTTTATTATTCCTGAAATGTGCAAGGGCAAACAAACTCAGGTATATGCTTATCGGTGGATATGCAGTTAATTATTACGGCTATATCCGAAATACAAAGGATATGGATGTATGGATTGCCCCAACATTAGAAAACAGGCAGGCATTTATCAATACACTCTTATGTATGAAATATTCTGAAAATGAAGTTGCTTCACTTTACAAAGAAGATTTTACAAAACATTTTATTGGTCATATCGGTTCAGGAGACAGCACTGTTGATATTCTAACCGTAGTTCATCAAGCGCTTTCTTACGATGTCGCAGAAAAAGATAAGATTAGTTTTGAAGTAACAGAAGGGGTTTTTATGGAAATGGTTCCTTATAATTTTTTAAAAGACATGAAACTTCGTTCTGGCAGAGATAAAGATTTATGGGACATAGCCCGATTGGAGGAAATAAGAAATAAAACTGGTTTATGAAATTTCAAATCGAATCTATCGGTACTGTTTACAACAAACGCAAAGAAGCTGTCGATGACTTCTGGGGAGATACAATTTCTGAAATCAGGTTGCACGATTCTATTCCCGAATCCTCATTGGATGGCATTGAATCCTTTTCTCATGTTGAAGTACTATTTGTTTTTGACAAAGTAACTGACCCGGTTGTATATGGCAGTGTGCATCCAAGAGGAAATACAAACTGGCCCAAGGTTGGAATTTTTGTTCAACGAAAAAAGAACCGGCCTAACCTGATGGGTGCGACTATTTGTGAAATTGTAAAACGGGAAGGAAGAAGTCTTTGGGTAAAATTGCTGGATGCTATTGATGAAACACCTGTGATAGATATTAAACCTGTATGGCAGGGTTTTCTTCCGCAAAAATCAATTACAGAACCTGCATGGAGTAAAGAGTTGATGAAAGACTACTGGAAATAAATTTTATTCTGCATCTTTCACGCATCTGAAACCAACTGTAGCATTTCTTTCAAATCCTTGTGATACTCTCAGTAACATTTGCCGGTAATGCAATGGCTTTGGACCTCCCTTCACATACCACCAGCTTCCGCCGGGATTATAATAACTTCCTCCTTTTAAAATAATGTATTGATAGGTATCGCTTTGATACCAGTCACTGGTCATTTGCCATACTGAACCAACTAAATCATAAAGCCCAAATGGATTCATTCCTTTTTTATATTTGCCAACAGGATATAATTTCCCATCACCTGTATTGCAAAAGGATGAATCAGGAATTCCAAAATCAAGCAATGTCAATGTTGTGCTGATGTTTTTTGCTTCTTTTGCTTTTTGTTTTACTTCATTTCCCCATGGCCAAATTCTTCCATCTGAAGTTTGCGCAGCATATTGCCATTCTGATTCTGTTGGCAATCTTTTCTCTGCCCATGCCGCAAATGCTTTTGCATCTTCGTAACTGATATTTACGACAGGAAAATTTTCTTCCCCGGGTTTGGGTTTCCCATTTATCCAATGTTTTAAATAATTAACAGTATCCTGAGGTTGATATTTCGTTTCATCTATAAATTTTTTAAGCTGGCTGTTTGTTACAGGGTATTTATCCATATAAAAACTATTCAGTAAAATAGTTTTGGGGTATCCCTGTTTGGGATAAGAAATAAATTCATCACCGTTTACTACCTGCATAACAAATTTCCCTGCAGGAATTTTTACCATTTCATCTGGTGTTGCAGATGCAAGATTTGTTTTTTCCTTTTCTGAAATTAACAAGGGTGAGCCCGGCTGTATAAATACAATTTGTTCATCCAGCAATTCATCATCCTCAAAAAGCTGAATAACATATTTGCCTTCTACCCTGCCAAATTTTTTAAATAGATGAAATGATGCGGATGTTGATTTCATCTCAACAGATGTTTTTTCATAGGAAGGATTACCTGACCAGATTTTTAAACTTGTTCCTTCTTTTGCGTCAATAACTATTTTGTCTCCCTCTAAACTGACATTGAATAATTGTGGCAACTGAGCAATTGCCGATACTGCTCCCTCATTATTTGTTCCCAGGTATTTTTTATTAAATGATTCCAGTTCAACTACAGCATATTCTTTACCAGCTTTCTTTCCCGTTATTATACTTTCATGATTCCACAAATCAATATAATGATAACCAGGTTTTGTTTCTGCTTCAAATAATGCATCATTAAACCCTTCAGGTAATAAACTAAATATTGTAAAAACAGTTTTCCTTTTACCCGGCCATTTGTTTATATAAATTTTATCTGTTAATGAAGGAATCAATGGCTCCCAGTTTTTCGAAATAAAATTGCCGGAGTTTTCTTTCAAAATTCTTACACATCTTCCCCAATAACTGTAATCCTCATCGTTCCATTCCTGTCTGCCGGGTCTCATTATATTGATTTCAACACCATATCCATTGAATAAAGCTGAAGAATATTCTCTACGGATTCTTTCTTTATTTACTTCTACTACTTTGAATATTGCAAAGTCAGGTTTAATTAGTTTATTAAGATTAAGCAGCGGCGGATAATAAATATCATTATGCACCCGGCCCGAAATAATTCCCTGCATATCTTTTGGTGTGGCCATTCCTTCACTGTATAATATCACCCCGGGTTTTGCATTATCAGCTGCCTGTTGCAGAGCTTCACTCCCTTCTGCTCTTGTATCCAGTACGGCGCCGTCTGCATTAATCTTTTTAATAAAATCAGTCATAGTTTGCAAAGACTGTTTTTCATCTTTATCATCCCATGGATTGTAGCTGATAAAATATTTTGAACCTAAAGAATGCGAGAACTTTGCCAGTTCTTTTTGTTCTGACAAGCCACCGGGTAAATCTTTCATTAAATCCCATTGTGTTCGCTGGTCAAGTCCCAGTACCGGCCAGGTGGGCCAGATGGTGAAAATATCATCACCACCATATAGTTTTTTCTTGTCAGTTAAAAATTCTTTCAGTTTGTATGATGAGTCATTTGCATTATAATAATTTTTTTCCCAGGCCATCATTAAATGCATAGTGTACGACTTCCGTATATATTCAAGATCTTTTCGTTCGTATAATTTATTATCAAAATGTTCTACTTCATACAGCATTTTTTCCTGGAAACATTTTTTTAAAGCAGCATGCCAGTCACCATCCACTATATCTGCATAAAAATCAAAACTGATTTGTTTACCAGGCAACAAAACATAGAGACTCCGGTTAAGCAGGTAATTCTGAATACTGTCGTTATTCCTTCGTAACAGGGCAAACAATGTCTTGTTACCTTTCAATTCAACTGCTGTAAAATTCAAATCATTACTATTATGAGGCACTACTACCCCTATAGGTGTTCTTCCGGGTTGAAATAAAAAAGATCGGCTGCTGTCGGCTAATGTTTTCCCTGAAATATAATAGTGTTTCTCATTTTTACCGAAAGGAATAATATTTGAAATAGAGACTACCTGTTTCCCATTATTAGTAAATATCAATTTGACTTTATATCCATCCTTAAACTTTGTATCCGGTTCCTGGAGAAGATGAAGAGAGTTTTTGGAAAAAAAATCCAGCAACTCTTTGTTTGAATTATAAACCCGGTTATTCAGCTCAATTGAAAATAAAGGAAGCGAAATTGGTAATAAAACGTTTTGAAGCCTTAGTTCCTTTATGTTTATTGGTTTTGTATTTTCAAATACAAGTTCATTCAACTGCTGTGCAAAAGAAATTATGCTTATAAACAGAAAGGGTAAAAAGGAAAATTGCTTTTTCATACTGTAATTTTAAAATTACAATTTTTAAACATCCGCCGATGATTTAGATTTGTCATACAAAAAATTACACATGTACCAGACATTATTGACTTTATTTGAAAA
>Ga0209797_10001712_pt1 | contig 11042 bp, 10 predicted proteins | sample DOMMetBare3Fresh_2_FD_187472 | JGI IMG/M metagenome (GOLD analysis project Ga0209797, IMG submission 187472) | Wetland sediment microbial communities from St. Louis River estuary, USA, under dissolved organic matter induced mercury methylation -... | ecosystem: Environmental > Aquatic >...
TAAAAAAATATAATAATAACTGCTCTATAAAGAGTAAGAAATACAGTCTTACATTAAAAAAGAATGAAGTTGTAACTACTTAATATTCAAAATGGGAATTGCATTAAAATCCCTGCTAGAACAGGGGTTTTTATTATTTTTTTCTTAACTCGAGTGTAGTGAGTTTCCCGTTTATGGTTTGGGTTGTTTTTACCCAGGTCCAGTTGTTATTAGCTATTTTCCAAACCCCGTTTAAACGAAGCAAAGTAGGATTTGCAGAGGCTGGAAAATTTGAGGTAATCGTTAGAGCATACCCATCTCCCTGCCATAAACCATTTGATTCTGTTGCAGCATTTTTGATAGCATCTACCGTTCTGTTACTTTTAAATTGAAATTCGTAAGGGTCAAATTCTGCTTTATAATCAGTCCCGTCATTATAAACAGTAACGGTCCATCTTCCATCAGTCATTGCCTTTACAATAATGTCTTCAGCAATTTGTTCCTGCGTTCTTTTAATGGCTTTCTTGCAGCCAATAAGCAGAACAAGAGATAAAATAATAAATAAAATATGTTTCATAGATTTTGAACTTTTCTAAAGGTTAAAGCTACAAATTGTTTTTAACGTATTTGCCTTCTTTAACATGTTAGATGCAAAAGAGAAATAATACGCTGCACATGCTTTAACGCTTAAATGCTGTTTTATCTTATTTTTATTGCATGTTAATTACTGAAATTGTTGATTATTTAGAAAGTCTAGCTCACCCCACTTTGCAGGAAGATTATGATAATGCAGGGCTGTTAACAGGCTCCAAAGACTGGAATTGTACAGGTATTCTCATTAGTCTTGATGCTACAGAAGAAGTAATTCTAGAAGCAAAGGAAAAAGGTTGTAACCTGGTAATAGCCCACCACCCTATCATTTTTAGTGGACTAAAACGAATAACTGGTCTATCCTATGTTGAGAAGGCCATCATTTCTTCCATTAAAAATGACATTGCTATTTATGCTATTCATACAAACCTTGATAACGTTTTGAATGGAGTAAATGGGAAAATGGCAGAAAAAATTGGTTTAATAAATTGCCGTATACTAGAAAGCAATAAATCATTAATTAAAAAGCTTTTCACTTTTGTTCCTCTTGCCTATGCAGAAGCTATCAGATCTGCAATTTTCAAGGCAGGTGCAGGGGAGATTGGCAACTATAGTGAATGCAGTTTTAATGCTGCCGGCACTGGAACATTTAAAGCCGGCGAGGGTACAAAACCATTTGTTGGAGAACAGGGCAAACGGCATGAAGAAGACGAAATGAAGATTGAAGTGATTTTTCCAGCCTGGAAGGAAAACGCAATTGTATCTGCTTTAAAAAGGGCACACCCTTATGAAGAAGTGGCTTATGATATTATTCAATTGGATAATGAATTACTGACGGTTGGCTCAGGGATTATTGGGGAGCTGGAAACAGCTTCTTCTGAAAATGCTTTTCTGGATTTGCTCAAAACAACGTTTAACCTGCATGTTGTGCGGCACACTTCATTGCTTCAAAAACCAATAAAAAAGGTGGCCATTTGCGGTGGGGCGGGTAGTTTTTTAACCAAAACAGCAATAGCAGCTGGAGCTGATGTATTTGTAACCGCAGATGTTAAGTACCATGAATTTTTTGATGCAGAAAACCGTCTTTTACTCACAGATATCGGGCATTGGGAAAGCGAACAATTTACAATTGATCTTTTAGCAGAAGAATTGAGCAATAAATTCCCTACCTTTGCCGTCCTAAAAACCGGAGTAAAGACAAACCCTGTTGTGTATTTCGTTTAGTTGCATTTTTTGGCGAATAAAACAAAAAAAGTACAAGTGAGTGACACAACAGCAGTAGAAAAGAGTTGATACAGCTGGTAACAAAAAACAAAAACTTCAAATCAAAATATGGCTACTACAAAAGAATATTCCGTTGAAGAAAAATTGAAAGCGCTGATTAAAGTGCAAAAGATTGAAAGCAAACTGGATCAAATTCAGATTTTGAAAGGTGAATTGCCTATGGAAGTAAAAGACCTGGAAGATGAAATTGAAGGTTTAAATGCCCGTAAAAATCGTATAGAAGAAGAGATTAATGGCATTCAGGAATTTATTGAAAGCAGAAAAGAAGCCATTAAAGATGCACAGGCGCTTGAAAAGAAATACGAAAAGCAAAGTGAAAATGTTAAAAACAACCGTGAATTTGAAGCAATTAACAAAGAGCTTGAAATGCAGGGATTGGAAATTAAATTAGCTGAAAAGCATATTAAAGATGCTACTGAAGAATTAATTGAAAAAAGTGAAATTCTTGAAAAAGCTAAAAAACAGATTGGGATTAAGGAAAAAAACCTTGAGCACAAAAAAGGTGAATTAGATAAAATTATTGTTGAAACTGAAAAAGAAGAAACTGTTTTACGTAAGCAGGTGAACGTAGCCAGAGAGTCAGTTGAAGAACGTTTACTTTTTGGTTTTGATCGTATACGTAAAAGTTATCGCAATGGTTTATCAGTAGTACCTATTGAAAGAGAAAGCTGTGGTGGTTGTTACAATACCATTCCACCTCAACGCCAGAGTGAAATTAAACAACACAAAAAAATAATTGTGTGTGAAAACTGCGGACGGATTCTTGTTGATAATGATCTTGCAGACTCTGTAGATATATAAAAAATTACTCCAAAATATTAAAGGCACCAAATGGTGCCTTTTTTTATGTTTTCGATATTCATTGATCAACTTTATTTCATTTGAATTAGTTTTGAAAAGTTATATGCTTCAAAAACTTTCAATACAAAATTTTGCAATCATTGATGAACTGCAGGTGAGTTTTCAACCAGAGTTGAATACCATTACCGGAGAAACAGGTGCAGGTAAATCAATCTTGCTTGGAGCTTTGGGTTTGGTTCTTGGCAACAGAGCAGATAGCTCTACATTGATGAATAAAGAAAAGAAGTGTGTGGTTGAAGTCTTTTTTTCTGTTGACGGACATTCTAAAGTAAAAGAATGGCTGCAAGCACAGGAAATTGATGAAGATGAAGAATTAATATTACGAAGAGAAATAACTGCTAATGGAAAATCAAGGGCATTTATTAATGATACTCCGGTTACTTTAAGTCAAATGAAGGAATTAACTTCTTTGCTGGTAGATTTACACCAGCAGTTTGACACTTTAGAATTGGGCGAAGAAAGTTTTCAACGGGAGGTGTTAGATGCATTGGCAGGTTGCAGTAAAGATGTTATAGTTTATCATTACGAGTTTCTCCGGTTTTCAAAGTTGCAAAGAGAATTACAACAATTAAAAGAAAAGCAACAACAATTAAAGAAAGAACAGGACTATAAGCAGTTTATACTTGAAGAATTAGCGAATGCTTCTTTTAAAGAGAATGAGCTGGAACTTTTAGACCAGGAGTTGAAATTACTATCTAATGCAGGTGCAATTTCTGCTGCCATAGGAGAAACGGTTCATTTTTTAAAAGAAAGCGAAATACCTGTAGTACCTCAATTAAAATCACTTACACAAAAGTTATTACATTATAAAAATGTACATAATGCTTTAACTGAGGTTACACAACGTTTACAATCTGCACAAATTGAATTAAATGATATTGCAAGTGAATTAGAGCATCTGCAAAACAGTATTTCACTTGATGAAGCAAGAATGCAACAAATTAATGAACGTTTAGAAACAGGCTACAAACTTCAAAAGAAACATGCAGTACAAACAACAAATGATCTTTTGAATTTACAGAAGCAACTTGAAAATGAATTGCAAGTTGTTCTTAATATGGATCAATTCATAGCAGAAAAAGAAAAAGAAACAGCTGAGATTCAAAAGCAATTGCAGAAAGAGGCGGCATCCATTCATGAAAAAAGAAGAAAGTATGCTGAGCCTTTTGTAAAAAAAGTAAATGAATTATTACATCAGGTTGGAATGCCCAATGCCCGGTTAAAAGTAGATATTGCTGAAACCGGACTCAATTTATTTGGGATGGATAACATTGATTTCCTCTTTGATGCAAATAAAAGTAACCGTTTTGAACCTATAAGGAAAGTGGCCAGTGGTGGTGAATTAAGCCGGTTAATGCTATGTATTAAATCGTTAGTTGCACAAAAGATAGAATTGCCAACAATGCTGTTTGATGAAATAGATACTGGTATAAGTGGAGAGGCAGCCAAACAAGTTGGAATTTTATTAAAAGAATTATCAAAGAATCATCAGGTGATTACTATTACACATTTACCACAGATTGCTGCTAAAGCAACAGCTCATTATTATGTATATAAGCAAGAGGAGAAATCTGTAATTAAAACAAAAATCCGTTTATTGAATAAAGAAGAACAGATTGAAACAATTGCAAAAATGCTCAGTGGCGATAAACCAACGCCATCTTCATTAATCACTGCAAAAGAAATGGTAATGGAATAAAAAAAGGCTCTTGAAAAATCAAGAGCCTTTGATGTCGGGAAGACAGGATTCGAACCTGCGACCCCCTGGTCCCAAACCAGGTGCGCTACCGGCCTGCGCTACTTCCCGAGTTATTTTCTAAAAAACGTTTAATGCCTCTTTTCTTTATTCTGTTCTCTAATTCCACTACGTCCGCTCTTTTTTCTAATTCAGTAGTCCAAATTAGTTTCCAGGGAATACCTTTTGATGTAAAATTCCCTTCGCCACAATTATGTTCATCTAACCGGTTTTTCAGGTTTTGTGTAGATCCTACATAAAACCTTGAAAGTTTTTCACTCCAAATGATATATACAAAATAACTCATTTGCTCATGTGCGATCCTGGCGCCTTAAAGCGCCATGAGCTACCGGCCTGCGCTTCTTCCAGATTCCCTCGAAAGGGTTGCAAAAATAGGTATTCAGAAGCCAAGTGCCAAAAACAAATCCCAAATTCAAATACTGAATTTGGGATTCATCATTTATTTCAATTATTTCTGTTTACATAGCTGCAAGCTGAACCTTTTGCTGTAACTCTAAAACACTTTCTTTAAACATGCTGTCAGTATCCATCAAATCTTTAACTGTTTGACAGGAGTGAATAACTGTTGTATGATCTCTTCCACCAAAATGCTCACCTATTGTTTTTAAAGAGTTCTTTGTAAAGGTTTTTGCCAAATACATTGTAATCTGCCGGGCCTGTACAATTTCTCTTTTCCTGGTTTTTTGCAAAAGCTTATCATAAGGCACATCAAAATAATCACACACCATTTTCTGAATAGCGTCGATAGTAATTTCTTTTGATGATGTTTTTACAAAATTCTTCAAAACTTTTTTAGCCAAGTCAAGGTCAATTTCTTTTTTATTAAGCGAGGATTGTGCCAATAATGAAATTAAAGCCCCTTCCAGCTCACGAACATTGGTATTTATATTGTAAGCAATATATTTTACAACATCTTTTGACATGTCCAGCCCGTCGTTCTTCATTTTCTTTTCTAAAATTTCAATACGGGTATCATAATCGGGCATTTGCAGATCTGCACTTAAACCCCAGCGGAAACGGCTTAATAAACGTTCCTGAACACCTTCAAGGTCTTTTGGTGGCTTATCTGACGTTAAGATTAATTGTTTACCACTTTGATGAAGATGATTGAAGATAGCAAAGAAAGCATCCTGGCTTTTTTCTGCACGGTTGAAAAACTGAACATCATCAATTATCAATACATCAACCAACTGATAAAAATGAATAAAATCATTAATGGCGTTATTACGGCTATGATCAACAAACTGGTTAATGAATTTTTCTGAACTTACATATAACACTACTTTATTAGGATGCTGACGTTTTACTTCATTTCCTACAGCTTGTGCAAGATGTGTTTTACCAAAACCAACTCCACCATAAATGACCAATGGATTAAAAGAAGTTGCACCAGGCTTATCAGCAACTGTTTTACCGGCACGACGGGCTACTCTGTTACAATCGCCTTCAATAAATGCTTCAAAAGTATAATTTGGATTGAGCTGAGGATCAATCTGAACCTTTTTTAAACCCGGAATAACAAACGGGTTTTTAACAGGATTATTTATAACAAGAGGAAAATCCATTTCGTTGTTTGTATAAGTTTTATAACCATGACCCGGAACATCCATTGTGATAGGTTGGTTATTATTATTACCACTATCCATCATGATGCGATATTCAAGATTTGCATCTTTACCAAGCTCTCTTTTTAATGTTTTCGCAAGTAAGGTAACATAGTGTTCTTCCAGGTATTCAAAAAAGAATTGACTGGGAACCTGAATCGTCAGAATTTTATTTTTTAGTTCAACAGGTTTTATGGGTTCAAACCATGTTTTAAAATGCTGCCACTCTACAATGTCTTTAATAATGCCTAAACAATTTTTCCATACCAATTCAGCCGTTTTCGTCATTTTTCCTAAAGCAGTTTATATTAAGTTAATAATATTTTTCTGTTATTCTCTTATTGATTTTTCTTATAGTGATTTACCATAAAAAAAAGGGGGGACAGCGAATATCAAAACTTTTTGTGGAAAAAAAAATTTTTTATTACGCCGTTTTTTTACCTATTAAAATGCTGGAGGAATTAGCCAGATTTTTCCGTTTTAATTTAGAAAATTCAAAGTCTAATCTTCCTAATTGTATGCCCGCCCACCCTACTTGGTTAATAATTACGTCCTTTCTATTTTTATTTTTCAACATTTCCGGCTCATCCATAAATGTATGTGTATGACCCCCAATGATCAAATCAACGTTTTCGGTCTCTTTAGCCAATATTTTATCAGATATCCTATTAGGATTTTCTTTATAGTGATAACCTAAATGTGATAAACAAATCACTAAATCACAGTCTTTTTCTTTTTTAAGGTAGGATGCCGTTTCGTTTACTTTCTGTATTGGGTCCTGATATACTGTATTTCCAAATAAATTATCAGGTACCAACCCCTTCATTTCTATTCCAACACCTGTTACGCCAATTTTCAACTTTCCTTTTTTAAATACTTTATAAGGAACTGATTTCTGTTCCATGACTGTATTAGTGAAATCATAGTTGCATAGAATAACAGGAAACTTTGCATGATTTAATTGAATAGCAAAATTTTCAAGACCTGCATCAAAATCATGATTCCCCATTGTGCAGGCATCATATCCCATTTGAGACATAGCTTTTATTTCCGGCTCTCCTTTATATAAGTTAAAAAAAGGTGTGCCCTGAAAAATATCACCTGCATCTAATAATAAAACCTGTTCCTCTTTAGAACGGATGTCAGAGATCAGTTTTGCCCTGGCAGCTACACCCCCTAAACCCTGATTTCGCCCCCCATCCATTGGAAAAGGTTCAAGCCTGCTATGTACATCATTGGTATGTAAGATCACAAGTTTGTTTACATCATCATTACCGGCTAATCCCCATTTAGAAACAAGCAGTGAGCCTGCAACCATTGATGATTGATGTATAAATTTTCTTCTAGTGAACATTTGTTACCCGGTTTTGCAATGAAACTGAAATTTCTTTCCCCTCTTTAGTAAATGAAGCAAAATAATCAAGCATGGCGTCTCTTATTAAATAGCCATTATTTATCTGAGGAATTGCTCTTAACATAACACAATCATCACCTCCATTTGCAGTATAATCTGAGTGAGCTATGGTATATATTTTACTTTCATCAATCGGAAACCCATTAATTAAAACATCAACAGCTTTTTTATTTTTTATTTTCATGGTCATACCGGCAACAGGCCAACCTCCCCGGCCTGCAATATGATCCAATAATTCCTTTAATACTTTCCCATTCATTTTTTGCAATACCAGTATATTATCAAAAGGCATCAACTCAAATACTTTTCCTTTTGTAATAGGTCCTGCTTTTATTGAAGAGAGTCGTATACCACCAAAGTTTATCAATGCAATATTTATATTAGTTGCATATTTTTTTTCGGCCATTATTTTAACTGCATCAACCATTAAATTTCCTAATGTTCCTTCCGGTTGCTTTTTTTCAAGATCAGTTGCCAGTTGTGCAATTACCAAATTCATACTATGATTTACACTATCTGAATAAGGTTGTAAAAATTTAATAACTGACGAATCAACCTGTGTATTTGAAATACGGTAATCTTTATACTGAAGTGCAACAGGCCTGTAAACAGGGTTGCAACTTACTAATGAAGTGATCAATAATACAATGCCAATTCTTGAATACTTTGTAAATGGAATCATAACGCTTTCAGAATTGGTAAGGTAAGTTTTTTAACAGCATGAAAGAATGATTTCAAAGAAAATTATTTAATTTTTTTATTCTTTTATTTTCATAGATTATTTGAGGTTTCTCTATTACATTTAACCTACATTTACCCACTTTTTTTTAATAATGTTTTTGGGATCAATACCTAACACATGCAACAGAAAATTAATCTTCGTCTTTTACCTGCAGATGCAGCTGATTCATCTGCAATTCAGCTGCAAATTGCTGCCCAATCAGGCATTGACCCAAAGAGTATTAGTGGCTTTAATATTTTAAAACAATCTATTGATGCACGTGGCAAACAAATTTGGATCAATCTAACTTTACATGTTTTTATCAATGAACCACAACAACTAAGGGAAACAGATGTTTTCAATTGGCAGAATGTTAATCAATCACCTAAAAAAGTGATCATTATTGGCGCAGGTCCGGCAGGCTTATTTGCAGCTTTAAAACTAATAGAACTGGGAATACAGCCCATTATTCTTGAAAGAGGAAAAGATGTAAGAGCCAGAAGAAGGGATTTAGCCATATTAAATAAAGAAGGAATCATTAATCCTGAAAGCAACTATTGTTTTGGTGAAGGGGGTGCAGGTACTTACAGTGATGGCAAATTGTATACACGCAGTACAAAAAGAGGTAACATCAACCGTATTTTAAATTTGTTTTATCATTTTGGAGCTGATGAAACTATACTCTATCAAGCACATCCACATATTGGAACAAACAAACTTCCTCATATTATCACTTCTATGAAAGAACACATTTTACAATGTGGTGGCCAAATTCATTTTGAATCAAAAGTTACAGATTTTATTATTCAAAAAAATATAATAACCGGAGTTGAAATAAATCATCACGATAAACTTATTGCTGATGCTGTAATACTTGCAACCGGGCATAGTGCAAGAGATATTTATGAACTGTTACATGCTAAAAATATTTTCATTGAAGCAAAACCTTTTGCATTAGGTGTACGTGTTGAACATCCGCAGAGTTTAATTGATTCAATACAATACCATAACCCCATAAGAAGTGAATTTCTTCCCCCTTCTTCTTATAGTTTAGTTGAACAGGTACAGGGTAAAGGAGTTTTTTCATTTTGTATGTGTCCGGGAGGAATTATTGCAGCAGCTGCAACATCTGAGGGAGAGCTGGTAGTGAATGGCTGGAGCCCATCAAAACGAAATAATCCTTATGCTAACAGTGGAATGGTTGTTAGTGTGGAAGAAAAGGATGCATTGAATTATTTCAAAAATCAAAAATTGAATTCAGACAATGAAAAATTGAATAGTCCTTTGCTTATGATGTATTTTCAGCAGGCAGTTGAGCAAAAAGCTTTTGCAGCAGGTGGTGGAAAATTTATTGCTCCTGCTCAAAGGATGGTTGATATGTTTGAAAAGAAAACTTCATCATCATTACCAAATTGTTCTTATACACCTGGAGTTAATAGTGTGGCATTAGAAAATGTTTTACCTGATTTTGTATTTGAAGACTTACGGTTAGCTTTTAAAGAATTCGGGAAAAAGATGCGGGGCTATTTTACTAATGAAGCCATTGTTGTAGCTACTGAATCAAGAACATCCTCACCGGTTCGTATACCACGTAGTGCAGTAACATTACAACATGAACAAATAAAAGGCCTGTACCCTTGTGGTGAAGGTGCAGGATATGCCGGAGGCATTGTTAGTGCTGCAATGGATGGCGAAAAAGTTGCTGCTGCCATTGCAGCCAGTTTGTCCGTTTATCAATAATTTATTTTTATTAAATAAAGCTTGTCTATTTTGTAACAAATTTTAAGTTTTTAATACTAACATCATTGTATGAATAAAATCTTAGAGGTTCAAAACCTGAAAAAATATTTTTCCTCTCAAAAAGCAGTGGATGATATCAGTTTTACTATTGACCAGGGATCAATTTTTGGATTGCTGGGACCAAATGGCGCCGGCAAAACCACTCTTATAAGAATGATTACCGGTATTTTCTATCCTGATGCAGGAAACATTAACCTCAACGGAAGAAAATTTAATCCCTATACTGATGTTCTTGAAATTGGTTATATGCCTGAAGAACGTGGACTTTATAAAAAAATGAAAGTGGGTGAACAGGCCATTTACCTGGCACAATTAAAAGGATTAAATAAAAAGGATGCTTTTGAAAAAGTAAAAGTATGGTTCGAAAAATTTGAAATGCAAAGCTGGTGGAACAAAAAAGTAGAAGATCTTTCAAAAGGGATGAGTCAGAAATTGCAATTTGTTACTACTGTATTACATGAACCCAAACTGGTGATCTTAGATGAGCCATTCAGTGGTTTAGACCCTGTAAACAGTAACCTTATTAAAGATGAGATTTATAAACTGGCGCAAAAAGGAACAACCATCATCTTTAGCACACACCGTATGGAGCAGGTTGAAGAAATCTGTGATCATATTTTCCTGATGAACAAAGGACAGAAAGTGCTTGACGGATCAGTGAAAGACGTTAAACAACAATTCAAACAAAATATTTTTACTGTACAGCTCGATTATTTACCAGCTGTTTTAAGTAATCCTTCCTTCAGTATTGTTAAACAGAATGACACTGATTTAACTGTAAAAATTACAGATGGATATAAATCAAATGATGTGTTATTTCATTTTATGAATCAACAGAGCAACATTGTTGCCTATCATGAAATATTGCCTTCATTAAATGAAATCTTTATCCGTTTGGTTGAGGGAACACCTACTGCAAGACAATTTGAAACTGTTACTGCTTAATACAAATTTTATGAACAAGATTTTAATTATTATAAAAAGAGAATACATAACCAGAGTAAGGAATAAAACATTTTTGCTTTCTACTTT